>ULQR01030148.1_pt1 | contig 168860 bp, 157 predicted proteins | sample 1954711 | NCBI WGS metagenome assembly ULQR01 (sample SAMEA4835661, study PRJEB28245) | human gut metagenome | biome: gut microbiome; material: fecal sample | place: Denmark | collected 2008
GTTTCTAAGGCGGGACACTACAGTTTCTACGTAAGGATACTGTCGTTTCCCCGTAGAGATATCACAAATTCTCCATAGAGTCACCCCAATTATCCCATAGCTTTGGATAAAGGAATCAAGGCTTTTTCTTTGATTATATAACGTGTGGCAGATACTTTATCTGCAACCTATCTGCCGCAGGTATCTGCCACGTTCCAACTATTTATCAATTAGCGCATTACACGCTTTTCGTTGCAGGTGGCAGATGTTTTTATGTTTTTCAACTTTATAGTAGGAAAAAATTTCATTCATTTCCGTACCTTTATGAGTCTTTTTATCCATAAATAATATCCAGTCAGTGGTAGTGCAGCCCCCAATAAGGCAGCAATAAAGGTAAGTATGCGAGTAAACATTCCTCCCCAGTTACCAACATGCACAGAATAAATCCAACCACGAATCTTTCCCGACTTGTCTTGATGTTGATAAAGACTTGTTTCTGTAAATTCACCATTATCCGTATTGAAAGAATAACGGTCAGATGCCCGCTGATTCCCGAAACGGTTGAAAGACACGCTTGCCGTACCAGAAGAAATACTGATTTGCTTATACTCCGGATTCTGACGTCTTAGTTTATCATAAATCTCCTGCCAATAAACGAAGGGTGAAGTTACCGAGTACATATCACTGTGATTGTTTTCCGGACGTCCGCCTCTTTCACCCTTTCGAACCTCATTTCCTTCTCTTTTCTTTTCCCGATGGGCTGCCAGTTTGGTATCCCTCTTTTGAGCATCACTTTTCTGTTCATGTCCTTGGGCGGCACGTTGCTGTACTTCTACCCCGAAGACCTTATAGAAAGCCGTCCGATACCACGGAAAAGACCAGGTCAATCCCGTCAGTGCCATAGCCAGTAGAAAGATCAGAGCATACATTCCACCTGCCACATGCAAGTCATACCAAAACCTTCTCCAACCTTTTGTTGCTGTTATTTTCAGGCTATTCTTCAATGCTTTACGTGTACGCGGCCACCAAATGACAATTCCCGAAATCAGTACAAAAACAAGTAAAAGCGTACTGACACCTACAATCATTTTGCCCCAAAAGATTCCTTCATTTCCCGGATTCATACTATCCAGAAGCCAGCGATGCATTCGGAACATAAACATAAAAAAGCCGCTACGTTCGCTTTTTCCTTTTACTTCGCCCGTATACTGGTCTACATACAAAGATGCACGACGTGGTTTGGAAAGACTAACCTGATACGCACGTCCGGGATCAGAAGATATGCTGACACCGGTCACCGATACACTGTCAGGCAATGTCGTCGCCACTTTTTCAAGCAACTTATCCATAGGAAGAGGAGACTCCTTTACCGTTTCCACGTAGTAAAGATCGCGTCGAAACCACTCATTCGCCTCATTTTCAAATACCAGCATGGCACCGGAGAAGCAGACAAGAGTTATTATCAGTCCGAAAGGGACGGAAAGCCACAAATGTATCTTTCTGAATATTTTTTTCATGTTTTCAATCCTATTTCTTGAAAAAGCCTGCAAAGCTTTCCGCTCGGCAGGCTTTTATCTACAAAAGATTCTCTATTTAACCGACTGTATTATTTTGAAAGATATTCCATCTTACCTATCGTAGTGATAGCGTCAGCCTCTACCGTTAAACCTTTGACTGCCTTGCCTGTTTTTGCGTCTATTTTATAGAAGGCCGGTTTCTCGCCCGTAGTCACAGTGACAGCCATATAAGCATACCCTTTTTCTCCATAAGGCTCGCCACCAAACTTTCCGTCAGCCGGCAGACCTGTAACAGGCATAATCGTCTGATCTTCCGCCTTGAAAACAGCTAATTCGCTAACATCTGCACTTGTACCACCATTAATCATATCTTCCGCTCCCTTTTTATACAATTGAAGCAGGAAGTAATCTTCAGAGATGTGCCAGCAACGGAAAATAGGATGTTTAGTGCCTATCTCTTCAAAGTTCACATAGTAATCCGGATCGAAATCTGTTGCGCCTGCTTTGATACGCATTGCGCCCGAAGGTTTCTGTCCTGTTACCTTCTTCAAATCTGAAGATGAAACTGCCGTACGTCCATATCCGGGAGAGAACACATAGACGTCACCATTATCAGCGGCCCAAATGGTCTGATAATATTGTGAACGCATACGACCGCATGCATAGCCTATTTTATCAGTCTTGGCAATCACCGGAGTCTCATTGAAGTTCGTGCCACTATAAATTGCCACGTAAGCATTATCCGGGTATTGTGTAGAAGGAATGACACCGGCTGTATATGCACCGCTGCCGCTACCACCGTCAGTCTTAGTCACAAGTTCCTGATCTGTCACAGCTTCCGGCCATTTTTTAATACCGTACTTACTCATTCCCATTGGGATGACAGATGTATAAATCTTATTGTTAGCTTCAACCAGACCTGCCCATGAAACTTTTTCACCATTACCCAAGTAATTTTCGGCAAGCAAGGTACCCTCTTCCTGACTGCCATCGGTCGCATCCAAATAGTTGAACAACAATGCTTGAGCCACATTCTGATCCTCATCTGTTATTTTCGAGTCCCCGGTGGAAACAGTCACCACTTTATCCCCCCAGGTTCCATAAGACGTGATACGATTATAAGTGTATGTGTACTTTTCTTTCATTTTACCATCTGCCCCCAGATAATAGGAAGCTCCTGTACCTGCGCCACCTTTATTATAAACTAAAGCAAACACATAATCCAGTCCTTTATATACCCAATAGGTACCGCCAATCACTTCGGTTCCATTCCCTTGAGTCGACACTGTTCCTTCATCCAAAGAATTGGCTACTACCAAATAACTTGCTTCACCAGTTGTGGCAGCCACCACATAAGCTGTTTCTCCATCAATTGGCGGGTTATCCACCGGATTATTATCATCGTCGCAAGATGCCACAAACACACCGCTACCCAAACAAAAAGCTACGGCAAAAGCCTGTAATAAAAACTTCTTCATATATTCTTTATTATTGATTGATACTAAAAACTGACTCTTATTATTTACCGAAAAACACTCTGAACTTTCCATAGAATGCGCGCCCCGCTTTTTGCAGACTAAAATTGTCAAACAGTTGGGCATCGGTGAAATTCCGACATTCAAATGATACATTATAACGTCCATTCTTCATGGTGTAGGACAAAAACAGATTATGAGAAAACTGTTCCGGCACCATATTCTTTGAATCTTTATCTCCGAGATTCTCCCAGTAAAGAGGAAAATCGTGCTGCCAGTAGCTATCATAGCCGATGCTCAATACATTTCCTTTGACAAACAGGTCATTCCAATAAAAATTTGCATTGATATTAGCATAACGATAGGGCAGATTCGGCATACGCACTTTATAGTGCATGCTTTCTTGCAAAGAGGAACCCGCCAGAAACTTTTCGTAATCACGAGTATCGATGCTATTAAATGTTCCTCCTATATCAAACCAATGCGAGAAGCTATAAAGCAATGACAAATTATACCCTTTGGTCCTTACGTGACCGTGGTTCTCATAATATCCGTAGCTTGTTCCTCCCAATACGTCCAGTCCTCTTTTTATATAATCTTTCGTATCCCGATATATCAAACCGGCCTCGGCATACAATCCATGCTTGCCAAACTGATGATTATAGCTGAAACTCAAATTGACATTATCACTTTTCTCCGGTTTCAGATTCATTTTGCCAGCTTCAAGGTCTTCATCTCCAAAGAGTTCGTCCGTGGTCGGTAGGCGGAAAGCCTTTTCGTACGAAAGTTTCACCTGAAGATCTTTCCATATAAAATAGGTACCTGCCGCTCCATATCCAAGAGCGCTTGCCGTATTGGACAGATTGATATAGTTGCCTATTCCATCCGTATTCTGCGATACCGGTCCCTTGTTGTATTGCCGGTAATATTTGGCAAATGCCGACACATTCCATCTGTCCGACGGCATCAGACGGTAAGAAAGCCCGCTGACGTTTTTACGGGTGATTTTAGGAATAGAAAAGTCCGTGAATTTGGAAGAAACACCGATGGTAGAGCGGCTCGTACGTTCAAAATCACTGATTACATGACTGAAAGTAAACGTATGCGCCTGTCCGATATGGTAATTCATCTTCAGCGTCCCATTCCAGTTTTTATTTTTAGATTCACTGTTCTGGTAAGACTGTTCTCCCCGGCTGCCTTTTTCATAAAAATCTCCACGCCAGTTGTAAGCCCGCGAAGCGGTATCGACATTGTTGGTGATATTATGATTGTAATTGGCAGTCAACAGCAGATCCAGGTTTTTCACCAATAAGTTCTTTTTGTAATATTCTAAAGAAGGGACCAACGAATGTCCTTTGCGGAATTTTTCACCGAACACAACATCTTGATAAACGCCTGTTTGTATCTCTTTATAGAAATGGGAATAATTGAAACTCAACGCCAAACGGTCTGCCCATTTCTTTCCTACCAGGCCGATTTTTCCAATCACGGCTTCATTATGATACTGGTCATTAAAACGTTTCAGATGATAAATCTTATTTTTATCAAGTGGCGGAAAACGTACGCTTCCATCTTCTTTAATCTCAAATTCGCGTACATAAGTGTCTACATAATAATCATTATCCGAGAAATTCTGAAAAGCATTGACCTCATACATAAAACCATTCTTGAACGTTTGTCCGAAGCGCACGTATGATTTATGAGTATTAAATGATCCGTAAGAATAGGAAGCGTCCATAAACCACTTTCCGGGTTGCTTATTGGTGACAATATTAACCACTCCCCCAATGGCATCGGTTCCGAATCCTACGGGAACTACTCCTTTATAGACTTCTATACGGTCGGCAAAATTAATAGGAACATTGTTCAAATCGAATGCAGCACCGGCTCCTTCCTGTGGTATGCCGTCAATGAAGATTTTCACATGTTTCCCGCTAAAGCCATCGATATACAATTGCATATCCGATCCCACTCCACCTGATTCGCGGAGTTTTACACCGGGCACTTTAGTCAGTGCACCCGCCAAAGTCTGCGTACTATTATGCAATTTCTTCGCATCAATGGCTACCGCATTAAAAGCAGATTGATTCACACGGCCGACTCCGGATGTCGTGACCAGCACCTCTCCCAGTTCTTTTACCGCCGGCGCGATAGTGACGTTTACTTTTATTCTTTCTCCCTTAGCTAATTTAACTTTCTTTTCTACCGTTTGATAACCGATAGCCGAAACGACGAGTGTATATTCACCTGCTGTCGTTTTCAAATGATATATACCTTTTTCATCTGTATAGCATCCTTGGTTGGTTCCTTTCAGATAAACTGTCGCAAAATCCACTACTTCTTTTTCTGTGGACATCACTCTGCCCGAAATTAAACTACTACGGTGACGCCCCTGTTGTGAATATACGGATACGGAAAACAAGAATGCCAGAAAAACCAAAAAATATTTATTGCTCATCTCCTTTTTACTTTATAACCTTTTCATTGTTCTAAAAGCGATGCAAAGGTAAGCAGAAAAAAGAAGTGCTAAACAATCCCTATCTATTGGTAAAAATAAGACAACAAAAATGAGGTATATAGATATGTACAATACCTATATATAAGTAAATACTGGATAATTTAAATAAAAAAAGAAAAGAAACCCTACTTCAGCCAACTCGCCAACGCACGTTCCGTTATCTCCCACAACTGCTCTTTCTGCACATGATTCGTGTATTTATCAGACAGATTTTTCCGGTGGTTATTGACATACAGTTGCCCTGTCGCACCGGCTTCCTTTTCGTCCAACAGTAAACCGATTGCCGTAGAAGCCCCTTTCTTGGGTTTACGGATAAAAGGACGGAAAAAAATATCCGTCAACGGATCGAACCACTTGTGCATAGTGATGATATCAGTAGAAACAATTCCCGGATCGGCAGCATTGACGCTAATCCCCTTCTCTCGAAGTTGCTCGGAAAGCTCGAAAGTAAACAACAGTAAAGCCAGCTTCGTGTTACTGTAAACAGGAATCCTCCAAAACGTTCCCGTTTTCCCTCTATGAAAGAAATCTGGGAAGTCGAGCTTGCCGATTGCGTATGTACAGGAAACCATATTTACGATACGCGCTCCACGCACCATCAGCGGAATTAATTTCCGGGTAAGCAAATAAGGTCCCATGTAGTTCACACTTACCGTTCGTTCGAATCCTTCGAAAGTAGTATGAAAACCTGTCTCCATTGTTCCGGCATTATTCATCAACAAAGCGATGGGAAGATTCCTTTCTAAGATCTGACTGGCAAAAGCAACTACGGATTGCATGGAAGATAAGTCAATAGCCATAACTTCCAAATCCGGGTTTCCAGTTTCCTTGCTCAAACGTTCACGAACAACCTCCGCTTTCTTCGGATGATAACAAGCCATTATGATTCGATAACCGGCTTTGGCTACGGCACGTGTTATTTCTGTTCCCATTCCTCCGTCCGCACCGGTGATGATTGCCCATTTCATTTCACTCATTTTTTCTCCAGTTTATCAATCTCCTTTTGTAAAGAGGAAGGTAATTGTTCTTTCAAATGTTGATGACAAGCCATTTCTATCGTATACATACGTCCTATGCAATAATTACTGTGTCCACAGTTGCAGCGTGCTTGTTGCTCCTGTTTCATCCGGTTCACGAATCCCGGTTCGTTGAGTAACGCTCTCGCCATCTGCACGGCATCAAAACCGGAATCGAGCACTTCATCTATTTTCTGACGGGAAACAAGACCACCGACATAAATCAACGGCGCATCCGGAAGAGCCGCACGGAATTTCAGTGCATCTTCAAGGAAATAAGCCTCTTTGAAGGGTACAGAGGGGATCATCCATTTGCCAAACATACGGACTCCGTATTTCAGCCACCAACAATTCATATAGTAAGACATCGAACGAATCGGCATGGCACCTCTCATTACATACATCGGCGCTTTACTGACAAAACCACCACTCAACACCAATCCATGAGCGCCAAGTTCCAACAGACGTTTGGCCACTTGTATGGATTCGTCTATCTCCATTCCTCCTTTGAAGCCGTCGCGCATATTCATTTTTACGAAAACTGCCATATCATTGCCCGCCGCTTTCATCACTTCTTCCATCACCATATCCATAAAACGCATCCGATTTTCGAGCGAACCGCCATATTCATCTTTCCGATGATTGGTGTAGGGAGACAGGAATTGACTAATCAAATAGCCGTGCCCCGCATGTACTTCAACGGCGTCAAATCCGGCTTTCCTCGCCAGATTGACTGCATTTCCATACGCTTTCGCCATTTCCGGCAGCTCCTCTTTTTCCATTCCACGCACAAACGTAGGAGAATAGAGGTTGAAGCCTGAAGATGCGGATATAGGAGTGACACCACATATATTTTTATGGGACATATTTCCACAATGCCCGATTTGTATACCTACTGCGGCACCTTCATCGTGCACGGCTTTTGTCAGTTCATGTAAACGGGGAATAATGGACGGACGCAACCACAACTGACGGTCGAAAGAAAGTCCGCTTTGTGTCACGGCAGCATAAGCCACTGTTGTCATACCCACTCCCCCCGCAGCTACCGACCGATGGTAATCCAGCAACATCTGCGTGGGAGTATTCTCCGGACACATGCTCTCAAAAGCTGCCGAACGGATTGTTCGATTCCGCAGCGTCAAAGGGCCAAAGGTGACCGGGCTAAAAAGTTTAGATTCCATAGTAGTTGATATTTTATTTAAGTCATACATAAGTCGTGATGAAAAGCGTCCCTAATAAAGGAAAGGGAACACTCGTTTCCGTTCTCCCACTGCGTCTCCGAATTCTTCGCGGTAACGGCACCAAATAGCGTTGGCACGGGGAACAAGGTTAGCAATCGTCCACCAAAGGAAGACCAGACCGGAAAGTGAACAAGTGAGTATCGCCCAACCTGCCCATTCTAGTATCTCACCGAAATAGTTGGCGGAAGTGACATAACGGTACATTCCTTTTTGAGGCAGATAATGCCGGGTGTCTCCCGGTTTGCGCAAATGTCGGATGATATAATCCGACTGCCAGTTCAACAGCATACCTGCGAAAAAGAGCAGTGTACCGATAATAAACCACGGTGAAGTGAACCAACCGGCTTGATACATCGTTTCGGGAGCAAGATAGAAAATCCATTTTCCTTGCATATAGCCATTCAGCAAATTAAAAAGAACTCCCATCGACATGATTGCCAGCGGCATCTTACTTTTTCCTTTCAATAGCAAAGGGAAGATGAAAGCACGCTGAAAATAGTGAATTTGAAAGAAGAGGAAGAAAGTGAAAATCACCGGCTCGAACCGACGTTCGGAATAGATCCACATCACACACATCACCACAAAAACCGGAGCTTCCATCAATATCCAGGCTAGTTTATTGGAGATAGCTACGCCCCACGATGCTGTGCGGAAAATACCATATCCGGCTTTCACAAAGTAAAGGGCGATAAAAACAAACAAAGCAATCAGGCTCATCACCCCCAGAAACAGATTAAAAGTATCTATACTCATACCGATCTATTTTGTAACACGCAAAAATAACAAAAATGAGATAAACGACGATACAAAAAATAGAAAGAATCTGAAGTACATTCTTTTACGAACATAAAAAAGGAGAAAATGTAAAATTTCCCGGATGCGCTTCTGAAATGATCGGGCACACATCCGGGATTACTTATCTATTCAATAAAAGGATTTGTTCTTATCAGCGTTTCTTAATTGGGATATAAGCCAAATCATCAAGTACATTTTTATAAGCCGGGCGGATAATCCGTTTACCGTCGAAAGTCAATTCTTCATTGCGGTGTGCACACCAGCCTACGATACGTGCCATGGCAAACAGTGGAGTGAAGATTTCCTGCGGCAAACCGATCATTTCATACACGAAGCCCGAATAGAAGTCGATATTGCTGGACACTGTCTTTCCGTTGTTTTTAACCCGTCCGAAAGTAGCGATGGCACGTTCTTCTAGCAGTTCGAGGAAAGCAAATTCGCTTTCTCTGCCTTTTTCACGGGCAAGGTCGCGAGCCAGTTCTTTCAATAGAAGAGCACGAGGGTCGGAGATGGTATAAACGGCATGTCCGATACCATAGATCAGTCCGGTCTTGTTATACACTTCTTTGTTCAACATTCGGGTGTAGTAAGTGTCTATCTCATCTACACTTGTCCAGTCTTTGATATTTTCCTTCAGGTGCTGGAACATGTCGGCAACCTGAATATTGGCACCTCCGTGAAGCGGGCCTTTCAGCGAACCGATACCAGCGGCGATGGCCGAATAAGTATCTGTTCCGGTAGAAGAAGTTACGCGAACGGTGAAAGTGGAGTTATTACCACCACCGTGCTCTGCCTGAAGAATCAATAACAAATCGAGGGTGCGTGCATCCAGTTCGGTATAGTCTTTTTTCAGCATATACAGGAAATTCTCGGCAATAGAGAGCTTTTCCTGCGGATGGCGGATATGCAGAGAACGTCCGAAAGTAGCATGACGAAGCATATTATAAGCATAAGCAATGATAGTGGGGAACTTTGAAATCAGTTCAATACTCTGACGCATCAAGTTATCCCGAGAGGTATCATCCGCATTTGCGTCAAAACGATACATTTCGAGTACGCTGCGTGAAAGAATATTCATGATGTTGTTTCCTTCCAACTCGATGATGTTCATTTTCGTTTTCTGTTCCAACGGCATATTGTCGTTAATCAACTCACGGAAAGAAAGCAATTCTTCTTTATCCGGCAGACGCCCGGAAAGCAATAGGTAAGCCACTTCTTCGAAGCCAAAGCGTTTCTCTTTGATTATAGCGTGAGAAATATCTTCTACATCATAACCGCGATAGAACAGTTTTCCCGGTATTGGTTTCAACCCACCACCCGGAACACGTTCATATCCTACTACATTACCGATTCTGGTTAAACCTACCAATACACCTGTGCCGTCTTCATTACGCAATCCGCGCTTCACATCAAACTTGGAGAACAATTCTGTATCAATCCGGGTAGCTTCCTTCATTTCCTCGGAAAGCTTGTAAATCAAGTACTCTTTTTTCATCTTTCTTCGTTTTTTATTCGTTACTTTTGTTTTTCAATTCTTTCCACGATCTCACGAGTGAAAGCGGAAGTAGAGAGGGAGGTTCCATTCGGCATAAAACGGGCTAAATCGTGTGTAGCACGAGCGTCCAGGAAGCTTTGTTCCAAGGCTTTCTCTATCAGAGCAGCCGCTTCTTTCCAGTCAAAATATTCGAGCATCATTACTGCCGAAAGGATTATAGAACAAGGGTTCACTACATCTTTTCCCGCAATATTGGGAGCTGTTCCGTGAGTCGCTTCAAAGATGGCATGACCTGTCTGGTAGTTGATATTTGCTCCCGGAGCAATGCCGATACCGCCTACCATGGCCGCCAGTTGGTCGGAAACGTAGTCTCCGTTGAGGTTTAAGGTGGCTATCACGGAATATTCTTCGGGAATCAGGAGTGTATTTTGTAAGAAAGCATCCGCAATGCAATCTTTTATCACCAGTCTGCCATCTGCCAAAGCATCGCCAAATTCACGTTGCGCCAGTTCGTAGCCCCATTTTTTGAAACCACCTTCGGTAAACTTCATGATATTCCCTTTATGCACCAGCGTTACGGAAGGCAAATGATGGTCGAGCGCATACTGGCAGGCAGCACGCACAAGACGCTCCGTGCCCTCACGTGATACAGGTTTCACACCGAAAGAAGAGGTTTCCGGGAAACGGACTTTTGTCACGCCCATTTCGTCTTTCAGGAATTGATAGAACTTTTCAGCTTCCGGAGTTCCGGCTTCCCATTCGATACCTGCATAAATATCTTCCGTATTTTCACGGAACACACACATGTTCACTTTCTCCGGTGATTTGACAGGCGACTGTACTCCCTGATACCAACGAACCGGACGAAGACAGACGTATAAATCAAGTGTCTGACGCAGTGCTACGTTCAACGAACGGATTCCACCTCCGACAGGAGTTGTCAACGGACCTTTGATTCCTACCAGGTATTCCTGAAAAGTTTCCATTGTTTCATCCGGCAACCAGGAACCAGTCGCGTTGAAGGAACGTTCTCCCGCCAACACTTCTTTCCATTCGATCCGACGTTTGCCGCCGTATGCTTTCCGGATAGCTGCGTCCACTACGGCTTGCATGGCAGGAGTCACTTCGGCTCCTACTCCATCGCCGGTAATATAAGGTACGGTAGGCACATCGGGTACCAACAGCGTACCATCTGTTTGCATGGTTATTTTGCTCATTTTTTATCTTGCATTTAAGGCAGAACCGGCACGGAACCAAGCTATCTGCTGTTCATTATAGGTATGTTGCACTTCAAAACTTTCTTTCGTTCCGTCTTCGTGATGAAGAACAATCGTCAAATTGCGCCCCGGTGCGAAATGGACTAAGCCTGATATGGACAGAAGATCGTGTTCCCGAATTTTATCATAGTCTGCTTTATCTACAAAAGTAAGAGCAAGCATTCCTTGTTTTTTCAGATTTGTTTCGTGGATACGGGCAAAACTCTTAGCCAAAATGACACGTACATTGAGGAAGCGTGGTTCCATGGCTGCATGTTCACGGCTGGAACCTTCTCCATAATTCTCTTCGGCAACAACAATAGACGGAATACCTTCGGATTTATACATCTTTGCCGTACCGGAAACTGTTCCATAAGTATTTGTCGAACGATTCCAAACACGGTTCGTTTCACCATTGAAAGCATTGACAGCTCCCATCAGCATATTGTCGGAAATATTCTCCAAATGTCCACGGAAGCGGAGCCACGGACCTGCCATAGAGATATGGTCGGTAGTACATTTTCCCTGTGCTTTAATCAATAAAGGCATGTTCAGCAAGTCCTGTCCGTCCCATGCCGGGAAAGGAGTCAGAAGCTGGAGACGTTGGGAATCCGGTTTTACCCTGATTTCCGTTTTTGCTCCGTGGGGGGCAATATATCCCTCATTTCCCTGTTCAAAACCTTTCAAAGGAAGTTCATCTCCTACAGGCTCGGAGAGTTTCACTTTTTCTCCGTTATGATTCACCAATCTGTCTTTCAACGGGTTGAAACAGAGATCACCGGCTATCGTTAACGCCATCGTTAGTTCCGGAGAAGCTACAAACGCATAGGTGTTGGGATTACCGTCAGCACGTTTGGCAAAATTACGGTTAAAAGAGGTGACGATTGAGTTTTTCCGTGTCGGATCGTCCGTCTGACGTTTCCACTGACCGATACAAGGTCCACAAGCATTTGCCATAATCGTGGCTCCCAGCCGTTCAAAAGCTTCAATCATGCCGTCTCTTTCGGCAGTAGCCCGAATTTGCTCCGAACCCGGATTGACGATCAGCGGAGAAGCGACGCTCAAATTCTTTTCTGTCACCTGCTTTGCCAGAGAAGCTGCACGGCTCAAATCCTGATAAGAAGAATTGGTACATGAACCTATCAAGCCCACCTCCATTTTACGAGGGTAGCCGTTCAATAACACTTTTTCTGCAAATTCAGAGATAGGAGTAGCGGCATCCGGTGTAAATGGCCCGTTTATATAAGGTTCGAGTTCTGACAAGTCTATTTCAATTACACGGTCGTAATAGTTGGATGGTTCGTTGGTCACAATGTCGTCTGCACGAAGGTCTGCACCAACAGATTCAGCCCAATCGACTACACAATCTCTTCCGGTAGCTCTCAAATAAGTAGCCATGCGTCCGTCAAAGGGGAACAAAGAGGTAGTAGCTCCAACTTCGGCACCCATATTGCAAATGGTAGCTTTCCCGGTAGCAGAAAGGGATTCAGTTCCGGGACCAAAATATTCGATAATAGCATTCGTTCCTCCTTTTACGGTAAGGATGCCGGCCAATTTCAGGATTACATCTTTCGGAGAGGTCCAACCGCTTAGTTTTCCGGTCAGACGAACACCGATAATCTTCGGCATTTTCAGCTCCCATTCCATTCCTGTCATCACATCCACAGCATCCGCGCCACCAACACCGATAGCCACCATGCCCAGTCCGCCTGCATTAGGCGTATGAGAGTCTGTTCCCACCATCATACCGCCGGGGAAAGCATAGTTTTCGAGCACCACCTGATGGATAATTCCTGCTCCCGGTTTCCAGAAGCCGATGCCATAACGGGAAGATACATCACGGAGGAAGTCGTATACTTCTTCATTAGTCAGTCTTGCCGTAGCAATATCCGCCTTTGCACCTTTATACGCCTGTATCAAATGATCGCAATGTACTGTCGAAGGCACAGCCACCTGATCCTTACCTGCATTCATAAATTGAAGCAAAGCCATCTGCGCAGTTGCATCCTGCATAGCCACACGGTCGGGACGGAAATTCACATAATCCTCCCCCCGTTTGTAATCTTTCAAATCGGCTACATCATACAGATGAGCATACAAAATTTTCTCGGCCAACGTCAAAGGGCGTTTCAGTATAGCCCGTACGTGTTCTACCTTTCCTTTATAAGCAGCGTAGAAAGCTTCTAACATAGTCACATCATATACCATATTGCTTTTTGTTTTTTTAGTCTATCTATTAAAATAACGAACGACGTTCGAGTAATGTTTAACAAAATGAAATATTTTTTCTACCCGGAACGAAGATTTGTTACCTTTGCGCCTATTATGAGTAATAATCCGAAAAGTCCCATTATAGACCTTCAGCAACAGCAACTCCTCCTGCGGATGGAGTATGAATATGAGAAGGAAGAATTTAAGCGGCAGACCGAAACAATGGGCGTTGCCCGTAAAGTGAAGCGCGGTCTCTGCTGGTATCCTGTCTCTCTTGGTCGAAGTTACTACAATTCGCTGAATCAGCTTGTAATAGATATTACACGGACCGAAAATAAAGAAATAGAGCATTCCTTTGAGTTCGGCCGTCCTGTTTGCTTTTTCCACCAGTCATTCGAAGGAAAAGTGAAATATATGGATTTCATCGCTACCGTCAGCTTTGCCGACGAAGAACGAATGGTCGTTGTACTCCCCGGAGCGGGAGCTTTAGCGGAACTGCAAACTGACGGTATACTGGGAGTACAACTTTATTTTGACGAAACATCGTACCGGGCCATGTTCGAGGCACTAGAAGACACGATACGCGCCAAAGACAACCGCCTAGCGGAACTGCGCGACATTTTGTTGGGTACCCAAAAGCCGGGATTCCGCGAATTATATCCTGTCCGCTTCCCATGGCTGAACAGTACACAGGAAACAGCTGTTAACAAGGTGCTCTGTACGCGTGACGTATCTATTGTTCACGGTCCTCCGGGAACCGGAAAGACAACGACTCTTGTCGAAGCGATTTACGAAACGTTACACCGGGAACCACAAGTGCTTGTCTGTGCGCAAAGCAACACGGCTGTCGACTGGATTTGTGAGAAACTGGTAGACCGGGGAGTAGCCGTGCTCCGCATTGGAAATCCAACCCGAGTCAACGACAAAATGCTTTCATCCACCTACGAACGCCGGTTTGAAAGTCATCCTGCCTATCCGGAGCTTTGGGGAATTCGTAAATCTATCCGCGAAATGGGTAGCCGGATGCGCCGGGGTAGTTATTCTGAACGGGAAGGAATGCGTAATCGCATGAGTCGTCTCCGCGACCGCGCCACGGAGTTGGAAATACAAATCAATGCCGATCTTTTCGACAGTGCCCGCGTGATTGCTTCTACCCTAGTCAGCAGCAACCACCGCCTGCTCAACGGACGTCGTTTTCCGACTTTATTCATCGACGAAGCTGCACAAGCCCTCGAAGCTGCCTGCTGGATCGCTATCCGCAAAGCAGACCGGGTCATCCTTGCAGGAGATCATTGTCAACTTCCGCCGACTATCAAATGTATAGAAGCCTCCCGTGGAGGATTGGATCATACATTAATGGAAAAAGTCGTTCAGCAAAAACCTTCTGCGGTTTCTTTACTAAAAGTACAGTACAGAATGCATGAAGCCATCATGCAGTTTCCCTCCGACTGGTTTTATCATGGAGAACTGGAAGCTGCTCCGGAAGTACGCTATCGGGGGATTCTTGATTTCGACACTCCCATGAACTGGATCGATACTTCAGAGATGGACTTTCACGAAGACTTTGTAGGCGAAAGTTTCGGACGCATCAATAAGCAGGAAGCTAACCTATTACTGCAAGAACTGGAAACTTACATCGAACGTATCGGCAAAAAGCGAATACTGGATGAAAGAATTGATTTCGGTCTGATTTCGCCATACAAGGCACAAGTGCAATATTTGAGAGGAAAAATAAAAGGAAGCAGCTTTTTACGCCCTTTCCGCAGCCTCATCACCGTAAATACGGTAGACGGCTTTCAGGGACAGGAGCGAGACGTTATTTTCATCAGTCTTGTACGTGCCAACGAGGATGGACAGATTGGATTCCTGAATGATTTGCGAAGAATGAATGTAGCGATTACAAGGGCACGAATGAAGCTTGTTATATTAGGAGATGCCTCCACCCTTACCAAACATCCTTTCTATAAAAGATTGATGTTATTCATTAAAAAGGAGGATTAAATACTTAATCCTCCTTTTAACAAAGCACACTTTCTCCCGAAACCACACTTTTTTTAACACAAACAAAACAAACAATATTTTACATCAGTACTATTCTTAATTTTTCATCCTCAAAGATAGTCGATTATTCTAATGCACTCCAACTATTTCCACCATTTTATTTGCGGATCGCGCGTTTTTGCCCATTCTGCAAATTTAGGATATGTTTTATCAATGCGCTGATTCTCCTTTTTAAGATCTAAATTCAAAATAGAAGCATCCAAACGAGCATCTACATGAATTGCAAACGGAAAACCATCTTTGCAAATGAAATAGGTACCATCTACATCACCACGAGAAATATCAGCTCCGGAAGGGAAACGATTATTCGCACCAGTCGTCGGCTTATGATCTGTCAGATGGACTTCTGTGGCAGAGTTGAATACTTTTATAAAAGGATTATAAGGAGCTACCACCACTGATTTATCAAGAGTAGGATTATTAAATTGTATGGATACCGTATATGTCTTCTCTTGAATATTCTGATTAATCATATCCTCCGCATTCACATTGGATACTCCCAATTCAGCTTTAGCATCCTTGAATAATGTTATCACATTACCTGAATAGGAAGAAGCTTCACTACCATTAACCGTTACTTTAGAAGCTTTACTCAAATCGAAAGGAACTTCATAAGCAAACGAGTTCTTATAATTAGCTCCCGTCCAAGCCAAGGTGAACTTATCAATAATATTAAGAACCTTATTATCTATATTATAATCAACGCTTGACTGATATTTCATGACTACATCATTCAAGTCATAATCTCCTTGTTCCGGCCAGTTATCTTCAAAGCCAAGCACTCCAGAATACATTTCTGTTCCTTGTCGATCACCCGGATTAGGAACATCCGGAACTTCAATAGCAGCAATAGGATTAGAAGAGATAACGAAAGCAACATCATTATAGTCATTTTCACCGTTTTTCCAGTCTTCCATAGTGATAACATTCACTCTATCACCTGCTTTATTTTTTGCTGCAAAAATTGCAGTGTGAGAAATTTTGTCACTATTCAAAGATTTGGTTGAGTAGAACATATTCCCATTAGCCTTGGCATTTACCCAGCCATTATTCCATATCAAGAAACCAATCTTTGTATTTGCCGGAATACGTTCCGGGTCCTTTTGAGGGAAATTACCAGTCTCATTTATATATTTTAAATTAACTGCAACCCCACTATAATAACCTAAACTATTTCCATGTGCGTTAGGAAATATGACACATGCATGCTTTGTTGCCTTCCTTATTTCATCAGTAGAAGCATCTTTCGGATAGCAATAATAAGCAAATACACTTTTCGCTCCTGTGTCTCCCCCAAAATAGTTAATAACGACATTTGCATCTTCTTTTATCAGAATATCAGCATTATCAGTAACTAAAGGTCCTACGTTATTCTTTCCTTCCGGAAAATATGTCGTTATATAACTCTTGAGAGTTGCATCCACGTTGATCTTCTTAGAAGCATCCAAATAGTCAGGCTTACCTGAATTTGCATTCCAAGTTCCTAATACGTTCGGGATTACATCTGTAATAAATTTCACCGCAGCCCTTGTTTGTGCACTTCTCGTTGATGAATCCACAGGAGTAACATCAAGAACATTCTCGAAGGTTATTTTTGCGCTGACATCCGAACCGACAACTTTAGTTTTATACAAAGTCGGCACACCAAAATCCGGAGAATAAATATAAACTTCTGAAACTGCTGTCGGGAAAGAAGCCGGTTTGATATAACGTCCTTGTATATCTGTAAATCCGGTTGCAATGTGTGACACCCCTGCTTTCTTTATAATCTGACCGCCTTCTGCCACATAAGAAAGCGGATTTTCAGCATAAACTTCAAAATAAGCCCTAGGACATTCCTTTCCATAATCAATATTCAATTGAATATTTTTAGTAGTGGCAAAGTCGAAATAGTTATCTAAAGTAACTTCTTCTTTATCTCCTGAATTAGCAGGATCATATACATCTTTCTGTAAACAGCTTGAGAAAGCAACAGAAACAACACTGATAACACATGCTAATTTAGCAATGTTAATCATTCTTTGGGGTAAGTTAAAACACATCATACTTCTCGTTCATTTTATTTGATAGTGCAAATATAAACATAAACTTGCATATTTTAATCACATTATTGATATATTTTTCAAAAAAAAGTTTCTGCAAGCTTCACCTACCCATTTTTAAATATCTTATTAATAAAAGAAGGAGAAAGCAAAAAGCTCTCTCCTTCTTTTAAAACTTGTATAATCTGGTCTAATTAATTATTCTCCGGACGAAGTTTACGAACAGTTACAGCAGTCTGCCACATTTCGCTTTCGCGTAATTGACGGAGCTCCTCGTTTAACTTTTCACGATAATCAGGTTGTGAATTACTATCAATAGAAATCTGTGCTTCGTTACCAGTCTTCACGCTATTATACAACTTTTCAACTACCGGTTTGATAGCATCGTGGAATGGGCCCATCCAATCGAGAGCACCACGTTGAGCAGTAGTAGAGCAGTTAGCGTACATCCAGTCCATACCGTTCTTTGCGAATAACGGCATCAATGACTGTGTCAGTTCTTCCACTGTTTCATTGAATGCTTCAGAAGGACTATGACCGTTTTCACGCAATACTTCGTACTGTGCCAGCAACAAACCTTGGATAGCCCCCATCAATGAACCACGTTCACCTGTCAGGTCAGAAGTAGCCTCACGTTGGAAAGTTGTTTCGAACAGATAACCGGAACCGATACCAATACCCAGTGCGATGGTTCTTTCGTAAGCCTTGCCTGTAGCATCCTGATAGATAGCATAAGAAGAGTTCAAGCCGCGTCCTTCGAGGAACATAGTACGCAAAGATGTACCCGAACCTTTAGGAGCAACCATGATAACGTCGATATCAGCAGGAGGAACTACACCTGTACGGTCGTTCCAAGTGATAGCAAAACCGTGTGAGAAATAAAGAGCTTTTCCGGCAGTCAGGTAAGGCTTGATAGTAGGCCATACTGACATTACTGCTGCGTCAGACAACAGACACATTACAATAGTACCTTTCTCACAAGCTTCTTCGATACCGAACAAAGTTTCACCCGGAACCCATCCGTCTGCTACTGCCTTATCGTATGTTTTTCCTTCACGTTGACCAACGATTACATTGAAACCGTTATCACGCAAGTTCAGTGCCTGTCCAGGACCCTGTACGCCATAACCGATTACAGCGATTGTTTCATTTTTCAATACTTCACGAGCTTTTTCCAATGGAAATTCGTCACGGATTACTACAGTTTCAGTAGTACCTCCAAAATTCAACTGTGCCATTTTCTTTTTGTTTTTAGTTTTTGATGACTTACGCCATCTGTGTTATTAATTGATTTTATATTCTCACATTTATTCAAATATCACTTTCGAGCGGCAAACAACTTCATTGCCATTCTTCTTCACTTCTACGTGAAACTCGTTTGCGTTCACTTCATCGCAGAAGAAAGAGAGTTCATCACCAAAATAGCTTTCCGCCACATACGCCATTTCAAAACGACGGATACGTTTGGTCTTATACAATTCAATCGGGAACAAATCAAGGATATGCTCGATGTAACGGATGCTGTTTACATGACCGTTGATATCTATATCACTGTATTTTGCCGTCAGGGTAGCTATCGGCTGATCGCTTGTCACTTTGATGCGTGAAGGCTTTTCAATCGGGCAAGGCTCATCACAGACATAGTCTACGATACTTCCCCCATGCAAAGTCAACAAGTCGGCAGGCTTGCGGGTATTAAGATTAATCATTGCCCATACGGAACGTGCGTAGCCAATCTTCTTTCCATCCTTATCGAGGATAGCAAAATTACGGTCCGTAAACAAACGGTAGACATTTTCCACCCACGTCTGAACCGAGAAATTCTCATACTGATAAGGCATTTCATCCAACTCAATAGCCAGACGTGAAAGCACCCATGTATAATTGTCCTCATTCAGCGTTGCAATACCAAAACCACGGTCATTGGCGTGAAAACCTGCACAATTCAGCAGATGATTTCCCAGTACCCCCATGGTCAAACGTCCGTTGAAGTCAACATGGAACGGTTCTGCCACAAACTGATAAGTCCCTATTCTATTTTCTTCACTCATTATTCTTATTGGTTTTTACTTTGGTTATACATAGCTTCCCGTCCATCGAGAAACTCATTCACCCGTTCAAAGCAGCTGGTAGTAATCGCTACACGTCCCGAACGAACAAACTGCAAAACACAATTCAAAGCCTTCAGTTCACCATAGAGCGAAGTTATATCTTCGCTCATTCCATTTTTCTCGACAATAGAAAATACCGGATTGACTTCCACTATACGTGCATTGTATCTACGAATCAGCTTGGATGCTTCCGGATTCTCCTGAAAAGCAGGAGTAGACACCTTATATAATGCAATCTCGTGGAAATAAATCTCATCCTCTGTGAAATAATGTGCCTGAATCACGTCGATCTTCTTTTCGATCTGTTTCACTACCTTCTCAATGATGTCCTTATCAGTCCAGGCTGTTATTGTATACTTATGTACACCTTTAATAGAAGAAGCAGATACATTCAGACTCTCAATATTTATTTGCCGACGGGTAAATACAGCAGTTACCTGATTCAGCAACCCGGCTATATTCTCCGAATGAACAATGATTGTATATAACGTTTTATCACTCATAACTCTAATTTTTTAAATGCGAACTCTCAACTCTCCATTCTCAACTCTCAACTTCTCCTAGCACTCCAGCAACATCTGGTTTACCGAACCACCCGGAGGAGTCATCGGCAAAACATTGCCTTCTTCCACCACGCAAGCTTCGAGCAGGAACGGTCCGTCCGTTGCCAGCATTTCAGTAATAGCTTCCTTCAGTTCTTCACGAGTGAAAACACGCTTGGAAGGAATATCATAAGCCGAGGCCACTTTCATATAATCCGGATTCAACATCGGGGTAAACGAATAGCGACGGTTGAAAAACATAGCTTGCCACTGACGTACGTTTCCGAGGTAATTATTGTTCAGGCAGATAATCTTCACCGGAGCCTTCTGCTCCATAATCGTACCCAGTTCCTGAATATTCATTTGCAGTCCGCCATCTCCCATAAATACGCATACGGTACGTTCCGGTGCTCCGAAAGTTGCCCCGATAGCTGCGGGAAGCCCGAAGCCCATTGTTCCAAGTCCTCCGGAAGTAATGATACTGCGTTCTTTCGTATATTTAAAGTAACGTGCAGATATCATCTGATTTTGACCTACATCTGTTACCAAAACAGCTTCATGGTGAGTAGCGTCACTTACCGCACGTACCACTTCCCCCATGCTCAAAGAGTTTGTGGCAGGATGAAGTTCAGGACGGATTACTTTTTCCTCCTCTACTTTCTCATATTCTTTGAAGCTATCAATCCATTCGGTATGAGTGTTCTTTTTCAGGAGTTTCGTCACAGAAGCCAGTGTTTCCTTGCAATCTCCCAATACAGCTACATCTACCTTTACATTCTTATTAACTTCCGCAGGATCGATATCAAAATGAATCACTTTTGCCTGTTTGGCATAAGTAGCCAAATTACCGGTCACACGGTCGTCAAAACGCATACCGACAGCAATCAGCACATCGCATTTATTGGTATTGATATTCGGTCCCAGATTGCCGTGCATACCCAACATACCTTTATTCAACGGATGTTCTGTCGGCAAAGCCGAAAGCCCGAGCAGCGTACAACCCGCAGGCATATCCGCTTTTTCGATAAACTCGCGCAATTCGCTCTGTGCATTTCCCAGTTCAACACCTTGTCCAACCAATACAAGCGGACGTTCAGCGTTATTAATCAGTTCGGCAGCAGCCTGTACAGACTCCTCGTCCATATCGGGAACAGGAACATAGCTACGGATAAAATCGACTTTCGTCGGTTCGTATTTCGTTTTCTCTACTTGCGCATTTTTGGCAAAGTCCAGTACCACCGGCCCCGGACGACCACTACGAGCAATGTAAAACGCACGTGCTACCGCCCAGGCTACATCTTCCGCACGGCGAATCTGATAACTCCATTTAGTGATTGGCTGGGTGATACCTACCAAGTCAACTTCCTGAAAAGCATCCGTCCCAAGAAAGCCTGTTCCTACCTGTCCGGCAATCACCACGATAGGCGTACTATCGATCATCGCATCTGCAATGCCTGTTACCGTATTGGTTGCTCCGGGACCGCTCGTCACCAGGCAAACACCTACATCACCCGATACACGGGCATAACCTTGTGCGGCATGGGCAGCTCCCTGTTCGTGACGAACCAAGATATGGTTCAATATATTTTGATGATCGTACAAGGCATCGAATACCGGCATAATAGAGCCACCGGGGTAACCAAAGATGGTAGTCACTCCCTGATGTTCCAAGGAGCGCATCAAAGCCTCTGCACCTGTTATTAAATCTTTCATATTAGTTGATAGTTGATAAATGATAAATGATAGTTGAGAAATGACAGTTGAAAATGAATGGTTTACAATCATTGCGCTAAGTGCTGCGCAGCTAACTATTACCTATCAACTATCACCAACTATATTATATAATTCTCACTGCTCCCTTATCGGCAGAGCTTACCATGCTGGCATACGCCTTCAGGCTCTTTGGTACATAACGGTCACGAGTGACAGGAGTCATCGGACGGGCTGCCAGTTCTTCATCCGTCAGTCGCACGTTAATCTTCCGGGCCGGAATATCGATTTCGATAATGTCTCCGTCTACAATTTTTCCGATATTGCCTCCAGCTGCCGCTTCAGGAGAAATATGTCCGATACTCAATCCGGAAGTTCCACCGCTGAAACGTCCGTCGGTAATCAAAGCACATTCTTTTCCGAGATGACGGGATTTTATATAAGAGGTAGGATAAAGCATTTCCTGCATACCGGGACCACCCTTCGGACCTTCGTGCGTGATGACGACGACGTCTCCACTGACGACTCGACCTCCGAGGATGCCTTCACAAGCTGCTTCTTGCGAATCAAATACTTTGGCAGGTCCGGTAAACTTCCAGATACTTTCGTCTACACCTGCTGTTTTTACTACACAACCGTCTTGAGCAATATTGCCTTTCAATACGGCCAGTCCGCCGTCTTTACTGTAAGCATGTTCCAAGTCACGGATACATCCGTTTGCACGGTCCTTATCCAGTTCCTTATAGTACATACCTTGTGAACCAAGTACGAGATTGAATTTATTTCCGGCTGCGCTCGAATATTTCTTAATTGCTTTTTCGCTCACATTCGGGCTGGTGATTGAATATTCATTAATAGCTTCTGCCAGTGACATTCCGTCTACCCGGCGAACGGATGTATCTATCAAACCGCCCTTTGCCAGTTCGTCCATAATGGCAATGATACCACCGGCACGGTTTACATCCTGAATATGATATTTCTGTGTATTGGGAGCCACCTTGCAGAGGCAAGGAGCCTTGCGGGAAAGCATGTCGATATCATCCATCTTGAAGTCTACCTCTGCTTCGTGAGCAACAGCCAACAAGTGAAGAACCGTATTGGTAGATCCCCCCATTGCTATATCCAGCGTCATGGCGTTCAGGAAAGCCTGACGGGTAGCGATGCTACGGGGAAGTACACTTTCGTCTCCTTCTTCATAATATAATTTTGCATTTTTCACGATCAGTTCCGCAGCGTCTTTGAAAAGTTGCGTACGGTTTTCGTGTGTCGCTACAATGGTTCCGTTGCCGGGAAGAGCCAGTCCGATTGCTTCATTCAGGCAGTTCATCGAGTTGGCGGTAAACATACCGGAGCAGCATCCGCAAGTAGGACAAGCATTTTGCTCGATATTCGCTACTTCCTGATCGCTAACACTTTCGTCGGCCGATTTAATCATCGCATCGATCAAATCCAGGTGCTGGCCATTCCATTCTCCCGCTTCCATCGGACCACCCGATACAAATACGGCAGGGATATTCAGACGCATAGCCGCCATCAACATTCCGGGAGTGATCTTATCGCAATTGCTGATGCATACCATTGCATCTGCCTTGTGCGCATTGACCATATATTCTACGCTGTCTGCAATGATGTCACGTGAAGGAAGCGAATAAAGCATACCGTCATGTCCCATTGCTATACCGTCGTCGATAGCTATTGTATTGAATTCCGCAGCGAAGCATCCTAGCTTCTCAATCTCTGCCTTCACCAGCTGACCGATTTCATGTAGGTGTACATGCCCCGGGACAAACTGTGTGAACGAATTGACGATAGCGATAATGGGTTTACCCATCTGATTCTTCTTCATGCCGTTGGCTGCCCACAATGCACGGGCTCCCGCCATCCGACGGCCTTGTGTACTAAACGAACTGCGTAATTGCTTTTTCATTTCAATCTATCTTTTAATTAAAGAGCCTTCCTCACACAAGTGAGAAAGGCTCTAAATTCTATCTTTTATGGTACGAACACATACAACACAAAAACCTTTCTCACGCTCTTGATGGGACCACCACGACGCGAATAATATGCAGGACTGCTAGGTTAATAGATGTATGTAACATATTCATATCTTCTTTTCTTTATTTTCGTGCTGCAAAGGTAAGGGCTTTTTTATTATATCCAAACAAATCGAAGAAAAAAATCACTTAAAAGCGAATAATTGTAAGAAAAGAGAGGTATTATTTCTCTATTTTATCACTTAAAGGTTGAATTTACAACTATTATCTAACTGCGCGCCTCACTTTCTTTTTCTGACAAAAGCACTTAATAATCTGAAATTTACCCTCCCTATACCGGAGTACAAGCAAATAATTCGTATCTTTGTAGACCCGTATTTACGGGAATTATTAATCAGAAACAAAAAAGATCAGATGGAAACAGTAGAAAACAAGTACATTACCGTTGCATACAAACTATATACAATGGAAGATGGTGAAAAAGAGTTGTTCGAAGAAGCAAAAGCAGAACATCCCTTTCAATTCATTTCAGGATTAGGAACAACACTCGAAGATTTCGAAAATCAGATAACTGCTCTTTCTAAAGGTGATAAATTTGATTTTACCATTCCGGCAGATAAGGCTTACGGACAATATGACGAACAACACGTTATTGACCTCCCCAAAAATATTTTTGAAATAGATGGCAAGTTTGATAGCGAACGTATTAAAGAAGGTAACATCGTACCTTTGATGACTGGCGACGGTCAGCGCGTAAATGCCAGCGTAGTAGAAATCAAACCGGATGTTGTAGTAGTTGACCTCAATCACCCGTTGGCTGGTGCCGACCTGATTTTCGAAGGTGAAATACTGGAAAGCCGTCCTGCTACTAACGAAGAAATCCAGGAATTGGTGAAAATGATGAGTGGCGAAGGTGGTTGCGGTTGCGGATGCGACAGCTGCGGTGATGGCTGTGGCGACGACTGCGGTTGCGAAGGCGGACACTGTCATTAATTGAAGTATTAAGTATAAAGTATTAAGTATTAATTCCGTGCGGATATAACCGGAGTTTTAATACTTAATACTTTTTTTATGCCGTCATTCCGGCTAATACTTAATGCCTAATACTTAATACTTGATACTTAATACTTAAAATCAGCATCCTTTGTGCGTCATGATGTCAAGTACCATTTTATCCGTTTCGTTCATGGCTTGCGAGCCGATTCTTGTCAGGTTACGGATACTTTGGTCTACATCTTCATCTATAATTCCTTCTACGGAAGTCACACAACGGTCTTCCATTGCCATCATGGCAGACAGTACGGCTGTCGAAACTCCGGTGGTTACCTTCAAGGCACAACTCGGTTTTGCACCGTCACAAATCATTCCTGTCAAATTGGCAATCATGTTTTGAACAGCGAAAGCAACCTGATTGTAGTTTCCTCCCATTAACCAGGTGATTCCACAACTGGAACCTGTGGCAGCTACCACACAACCACACAAAGCAGACAAACGTCCCAAACTTTGTTTGATATATATAACAGTGAGATGGCTAAGCATTAAAGCACGGATCAGTTCTTCTTCACTTTTTCCGTTTTCTTCTGCAAAGACAACGACAGGAAGTGTAGCGGATATCCCCTGATTACCACTGCCGGAATTACTCATTACAGGAATCATAGCACCGGCCATACGGGCGTCACAGGCAGCCGACGTATAAGAGAGGATATGAGAAAACACGCTATTCCCCATCACTTTATGCTCATAAGTTCCCCGAAGCATTTTCCCTAAAGAATGTCCGTAGTTACCTTTAAAGGCTTGCTCGGCAGCAGCTTTGTTCAAACGGGCTGTGTCAAGGATGAAACGGATTTCATCCAGCGGAGCAGTCAGTGCAAAGTCATATACTTTACGCAAGTTTAGTTCGGGCGAAGCCTCTTCCTCTTCCTCGCTGACTGTCTGTTGCTTGTCGAGCAACGTTTGTTCATTTTTGGCTATATATATAAAGGTAGTATGTCCACCGGCAATGATGGCTTTAGCCGTTTTATCTTCCGTTTTACAAATCACTTCGATATACAGCTTTTCCGTAATATCTTCTTTTAGAGAAATACAAATCCGTTTTTCTGCGATGAATTGTTTTCCCTGCTCCACCGCTTCCGGCGTACAATCCCTCAATACCTCCAACTGATAATCTGATTTGCCAATCAACGCACCCAAAGCAACCGCTATGGGAAGCCCGACCATACCCGTTCCCGGTATTCCGACTCCCATGGCATTCTTTAATATATTAGCACTTAACAGGACTTCTATCTTTTCCGGTTTCGCTCCCAGTGTTTCGGCAGCTTTAGCTACACAAAGCGCTACTGCGATAGGTTCCGTACATCCGATAGCCGGAATGACCTCCTTCTTAATCAATTCTATAATTTGCCTTCTTTCTGATTCAGTCATGGACTTATAAGTTTTGGTTCCACAAAAATAGGAAATTCTTTCTTTTCCAACATTCTATAATGAACAAATAAAATCTCATATTGTTATAAAACCTCCCATACACCAAACTTTAACAGAAAGAATTGATAGAAAAATGAAAGCAAAACACATAGTTGTTTATTTGCTACTAGCTATTGTTTCCTCTTCATGTATCCGCGAAGAAGCTCTCAATGCAGAAGCAGACATATTAAGTTGTATACTACCGGGAGTAGCCATGACAACCAGTCCTATTATTAACAATAATTCCATAACTATCTTTGTTGGTCCGGGAACTGATATTTCAGAACTCAAGCCTGAATTTACACTGACTCCGGGAGCTGCGATCAGTCCGCTTAGCGGCACGGAACGAAACTTCAATACCCCACAGGAATATACTGTCACAGCTGCCGATGGTGTTTGGAAGAAAATGTATACCGTATCAGTGATCGACACGGAACTTGCCACGAACTATAATTTCGAAGATACACTGGGCGGAAAGAAGTACTATATATTTGTGGAACGCGAAGGAGATAAGGTCGTCATGGAATGGGCCAGCGGAAATGCGGGTTATGCCATGACCGGAGTAGCTAAAACAGCCGATGATTATCCCACTTTCCAAATAACAGACGGAAAAGCCGGCAAATGCCTCTCCTTAGTGACACGCAGTACCGGATTCTTCGGCCAGATAGCAGGAATGCCTATTGCGGCAGGAAATCTGTTTATCGGCTCTTTCGATGTGAATAACGCTATGAGCAATCCTCTGAAAGCAACCAAATTCGGCCTCCCTTTCCGGCATGTACCCACTTATCTGGCAGGTTATTATAAATACAAAGCGGGAGATCAGTTTACAGAAGGAGGAAAGCCAGTGAACGGGAAACGGGACATCTGTGACATATATGCCATCATGTACGAAACCAGCGAATCTGTTCCTACTCTTGACGGAACGAATGCATTCACCAGTCCGAACCTGATTTCAACAGCACGGATTAATAATGCCAAAGAAACGAACGAATGGACTTACTTTAAACTTCCTTTCATCACTCTCCCCGGAAAATTCATTGATAAGGAGAAGCTAAGGGATGGGAAATATAATATAGCCATCGTGTTCACCTCAAGCCTGGAAGGAGATCATTTTAACGGAGCAATCGGAAGTACATTACTGATCGACGAGGCAGAGTTAATCTATCGCTCGGAAAATTAGCGGGATTTCGAAGAAGAATTTCCCATAGCAATACGCTGATAATGCGCTCAAGCAATGTACTCATACAAAACGTGCACATTATCAAACGAACGGAATTAAATAACTTTATAACAATCATAATGATAAGAATCTATCCGTATATATTCAGTTTACTAGCCTGTATAGGAATAGCTCTCCCCGGCTATTCACAGGTAGACCGAAATGAAACACTGATCCGTTCCGCCCTTCACGGACTGGAATATGAAATCAAAGCAGGTTTCAGCATTGGCGGCACAGCCCCGCTTCCCCTTCCGGTAGAAATCCGTTCGATTGACGGATATAACCCGACACTGGCCATCAGCATAGGGGGCGAAGTAACCAAATGGATTGCCGTTCAGAACAAACTCGGGATCATAGTCGGACTCCGGCTCGAAAACAAAGCAATGACCACCGAAGCCACCGTAAAAAATTACAATATGGAAATTCTCGGACAAGGAGGTGAAAGAATCAGCGGAGTATGGACGGGCGGAGTGAAAACCAAAGTACATACCGCCGGACTAACTATACCTCTAATGGCTACCTACAAACTAAGTAACCGATGGAACATCAAAGCCGGACCTTATTTCTCGTATCTGCTTTCAAGAGAATTTTCAGGTCATGTGTACGAAGGATATTTGCGGGAAGATGATCCCACCGGTCCGAAAGTAGAATTTACCGACGACAAAATTGCAACCTACGATTTCTCGGACGACTTGAGACATTTCCAGTGGGGATTACAGGTGGGAGCCGGATGGCGAGCTTTCAAGCACCTCAATGTGTATGCTGATCTCACCTGGGGATTGAACGATATATTTAAAAGCGATTTTAATACAATCACTTTTGCAATGTATCCTATCTATTTGAATATAGGTTTTGGGTACGCATTTTAAGTCTCACCACAGATTACACAGATTAACACAGATTGATTTATAAGTCATAGACTATCAATATAAATAATCTGTGTAATCTGTGGTGAACAAGAAATTAATTTCCACCAGACTCTGCCACCTGTTTCACTCCGGAGTAGGTCACCTTTACAGTCTGTTGCAATGTAGGCACTTTCACGTTAATGGTCATGTCTGCATTTCCATCTTCTACCGTTCCTGTAACAGTTACAGGACAAGTACCCAAAGCAGCGGCATTTCCCTCAAACGTAAGGTCTTGCTGTCCGGTAAATGTAGACACACCTTCCCCTTTCTTCACTTCACACTTATCAACAACAATATCTCCAAACTTCAGAATCTGTTGATTGATGAACAATTCAAACTCCTTCAGTTCAATCTTCACTTCCGTATTGCTGACCTGCGATAGGGTAATAAACTTCTCTATTCCATCTCCTATGACAATTTCCTGGTCAGAACCATCCGGTATCATGGATATATCCAGATTTCCCCAATACGTTCCGACTACATCCGGAGCCGTTATCACAGCTTCCTCTTCAGGAGGATTCCCATTATCCTTGTTATCACTGTCGTCATCGTCACTGCTACAAGCAGCAAAGAAAGTAAGAGAGCAGACCAATGCCAATAAATACAATAGATTCTTTTTCATACGTCTTTGGTTTAGTTATTATAATAAATTCGTCCCTTATAAACTAAAAAGAAGAAAAAAAGTTCAATATGCTTCCTTTTTCGAAGATATTTCGAGTTCACAACTTTCTTATCGAAAACTTTGTTATATTTGCATATAGTAATTTTAAAAAAGCCACAACTATGTTTAATTCATTTGGCAATATCTTTCGGCTCACAAGTTTCGGTGAGTCTCATGGAAAAGGAGTTGGAGGAGTGATTGACGGATTTCCGGCAGGAATTGTCATCGACGAAGAATTTGTACAACAAGAACTTAATCGTCGCCGTCCGGGACAATCCATTCTTACCACTGCACGTAAAGAAGCTGATAAAGTTGAGTTTCTTTCAGGTATTTTTGAGGGGAAATCCACCGGATGCCCTATTGGTTTTATCGTTTGGAATGAAAACCAACACTCCAATGACTACAACAATCTGAAAAATGTATATCGTCCTTCACACGCTGATTACACGTACACAGTGAAGTACGGAATCCGTGACCACCGTGGCGGCGGACGTTCTTCCGCACGCGAAACGATTTCGCGCGTGGTAGCCGGCGCATTGGCTAAGCTGGCACTCCGCCAATTGGGAGTCAACATCACTGCCTATACCTCGCAGGTAGGTCCTATCAAACTGGAGGGTACTTACTCGGACTATAATTTCGACCTGATAGAAACCAACGATGTACGTTGTCCGGACCCTGAAAAAGCAAAAGAAATGGCAGACCTTATATATAAGGTAAAAGGTGAAGGCGATACCATCGGAGGTACACTGACCTGTGTCATTAAGGGATGCCCCATCGGATTGGGACAACCTGTTTTCGGTAAACTTCATGCTGCCCTGGGTAACGCCATGTTAAGCATCAACGCTGCCAAAGCATTCGAATACGGTGAAGGATTCAAGGGATTGAAAATGAAAGGTTCCGAACAGAACGATGTTTTCTATAACAATAACGGACGGATCGAGACGCACACCAATCACTCCGGAGGTATTCAGGGAGGATTGAGTAATGGTCAGGATATCTATTTCCGTGTAGTGTTCAAACCGATTGCCACGCTGCTGATGGAACAGGAAACTGTCAACATTGATGGCGTCGACACCACTCTGAAAGCACGCGGACGTCATGACGCTTGTGTATTACCTCGTGCCGTACCTATCGTAGAAGCAATGGCTGCCATGACCATACTCGATTATTACTTACTGGATAAAACGACGCAACTCTAATGAACGAGATTCAGAAATACATAGCGGCACACGAACCAAAGATGATGGATGACTTGTTCAGCCTTATTCGCATTCCCAGTATCAGTGCTCTGCCAGAGCACCACGACGATATGCTGGCTTGTGCGGAACGCTGGGCACAACTGTTATTGGAAGCAGGTGTGGACGAAGCATTGGTAATGCCCTCACAGGGCAATCCGGTTGTTTTCGCTCAAAAGATCGTGAACCCGGATGCAAAGACTGTATTAATCTACGCTCATTACGATGTGATGCCGGCCGAACCATTGGAACTCTGGAAAAGCGAACCGTTTGAACCGGAAATACGTGACGGACATATCTGGGCACGTGGAGCGGATGATGACAAAGGACAATCGTTCATTCAGGTGAAAGCATTTGAATATCTCGTCAAAAACGGATTACTGAAGAATAATGTGAAGTTCATCTTCGAGGGTGAAGAAGAAATAGGTTCACCCAGTCTGGAAGCTTTCTGCGAAGAACATAAAGAATTGCTGAAAGCAGACGTTATTCTGGTGTCGGATACGAGTATGCTAGGAGCTGAACTGCCCTCATTGACTACTGGTCTGCGCGGGCTGGCTTATTGGGAAATAGAAGTGACGGGACCGAATCGTGACTTGCATTCCGGACATTTCGGGGGTGCGGTAGCCAATCCGATCAACGCGCTTTGCCAGATTATTAGCAAAGTAACGGATGCCGACGGACGTATCACTGTTCCCGGATTCTACGATGATGTGGAAGAAGTGCCGCAAACCGAACGGGAAATGATAGCCCATATTCCTTTTGACGAAAAGAAATACAAAGAAGCAATCGGTGTAAAAGAGCTTTTCGGAGAAAAAGGATATAGCACATTGGAACGTAACAGTTGCCGTCCGTCTTTTGACGTATGTGGCATTTGGGGCGGATATACAGGAGAAGGTTCTAAAACCGTACTGCCTTCAAAGGCTTATGCTAAAGTATCTTGCCGGTTAGTACCGCATCAGGATCACCATAAGATTTCGCAAATGTTCGCAGATTATATTCTTAGTATCGCGCCTGATACAGTACAGGTAAAAGTGACTCCCATGCACGGGGGACAAGGATATGTGTGCCCGATTTCACTTCCTGCCTATCAGGCAGCAGAGAAAGGTTTCGAGATCGCTTTCGGGAAAAAGCCGTTGGCGGTACGCCGTGGCGGAAGTATTCCCATCATCTCTACTTTCGAACAGGTATTGGGAATCAAAACCGTATTGATGGGATTTGGACTCGAATCGAATGCGATCCATTCTCCGAACGAGAACTGCTCATTGGATATCTTCCGGAAAGGGATAGAGGCAGTCATAGAGTTTCATCAGGAATATGCCAGACGATAAAGCGGATAAATAACAATCAAGTTATAAACGATACATATAAAAGAGTGGTGAACAAGCTTGATTACAAGCATTTGTCCACCACTCTTTTATATATCTATCACACTGACAAATTACATGACCGGAGTCTCGAAAAGGAAGGTAAATGATTGGCTGTCTTTCAAATCCTTCACTGCATCACCTGCATAAATTTCGCCCTTTGTCAGAGACAGTTTCTTAATGCCGGCTTTCGGACTAAAATCAATTTTCTTCAAATCCAGCCAAAACAAATTCGGAGTCAGGGTAGATTCGAAATAATATACCTTATTCTTCTGATCGGATACGGAACGCCAACGGGTAGAAGATATATAAGGCTTCTCCGGTGTATTAATACCAAATGGCACGGAAACATTACGCATCACACTCAATACGCTGGAAACTGCAATCTTTGCATCCGCAATTTGGGGAATGGCATGAATGTAGAATGAAGCCCGTACAAAACGGTCGCTTGCCCGATTGGTTCCGGGTAACATCTGTAAGCCACCGATTTCTTTCCAGTAATCATTAATGGCCAACTGCTGTTCATATCGAGGAGAATTTGTCATCACCCGGTATTCTTTTCCTTCGTGAATACTTAATTTCCCATCCAGATATTCCAATACAGCCGTATTGCCTGTTTCATCGGTTATGGCCAGATGTAAGGTAGACTCCGGTCCTCCATTCGGCATACGGGGAGCATCAATGCGGAAAGTCTCCTTTTTCAATTCATCCACCGCTTCGCGTACCGTGGCAAAGTTATCAAGCACATACTGTGTCCAAATGCTGATGCCCATTGCCGGACGGGTATCGCCGGGAAGAGAGTAAATGGATTCCGGCAAGAAAAGCAGGCTAGCCACTAATCCTTTCTCGTTCATTCCGTCACAAGTACCTATATCATATCCTGTAGCAATCACACTTCCATATTTGGAAGTCCAGTTCACAGTTTTCTCTTTGTTATGTCCCATACGTTGGATACCACGCGGAAATACATAGATATTCGTCATGATATCTTCCTTCCAGTCCATTGTACGTCCTGTTATCACCATCTGGTCAGGGCCTATATACACTGCACGCGTACATGCTTCTACAGGCTGTATACTCATCAAAGAGACGGCAGCCAACACCAATGCAACTCCTGCTAATTTTTTCTTCATGTTCATTCTATTTAAATAATTGATCTTCTTATTTATAAATAACAAACGCGCCACGATTATTGCCTAAAAGAAAGAGGATTTTAATGAAAAAAAGGCATTTATTCAATGCAGGAAGAAATTTTGGGTTTTCAACGTATGAGGGTTATCATCACAAAGATCATTTCTTAGCGAAAAATATTAAATAAATTTAAGTGTTACTATTGCAGTCATTGCTACTTTAGTTCGTCCAATAAATAAACATACAATTATCATGATAAAAGGGTACACCAAACAAACTATAATCATTTGCTTTCTATTACAAGGAATCGCATTATCAAGCAGAGCGCAAGAACAACAAATGTGGCAACGATACCACGATAAATGTCGAAGAGAAGCAAGTATTATTGACACTCTCCCCTCCAAATTGGAAAAAGCCTTGCATTGGTCGCCGACAATAAATAAAGAACAAAAAGAGGTTATACGCTATATACTATGGAATATGGTTTATGTGGAAGGTGGTACAGCCAATCTCGGAGACAACAACAACTATCCCGTGGATGTAGCCTCTTTTTTCATCAACCGATATGAAGTTAGTCAGGATGAATGGTATGTCATTATGGGAGAAAATCCTTCTAACCAACACAGACGTAACTATCCGGTAGACCAAGTCAATTGGTTCAACGCTCAACGATTTACCCAAAAACTTTCTCAATTAAGCGGTCTACCCTTCCGTCTCCCCTTCGAAGCAGAATGGGAATATGCAGCACGTGGGGGACTAAAAACCAAGAATTTCATCTATGCCGGCAGCAATAATGCAGAACAGGTTGCCTGGTTTAGAGAAAAATATTACAATACTTACGTATCCAAAGAAACAGGAACGAAGAAGCCCAACGAACTGGGACTTTATGACATGAGTGGAAACGTATATGAATGGTGTATGGACTGGTATGACAGAAAGGTTCCTTTTACCGGAAACATCGCTCCGGTTATAAGCGAAAAAGATACGCATAAAGTGTTGCGTGGAGGTAGTTATTATACCTTCGAGAAATATTGTAAAGTCACCAGCCGCTACGGAGTTAACCCGCAACGATGGGATATTGATTATGGATTACGGCTGGTAGTGTCACTGCCAGATTAAAAGTACACAATCTTTGTATAGTGCTTACTTCATTTTCTATTCATTAGTTTGTACTTTTCCTCTAGTTGTTGTAACGCCTGCTTAAGCTGAATCGCTTTTTCTTGAGATACACTGCCTCCCTCTTTTTCATACCACTCCAACTGCTGTTTAATGAGCCTACGGGTAGTTTGCAATGACTGTTGCAATGAATCACGTTGCGCCATTTTGTTACTAAATTGTTCCACAATACCCGATGCTTCATAGATGTGTATAGCACCATCAATGTCTCCCTTCTCTACCAATGCCATAGCTTGTCGCTCCATGGCCGACAGCTCGTCCTTGTTGATACGTGCAAACTTATCGGCATAGTAATCCAGCAACTTCATACGCTTATCATACTCCTGACTGAGTTGTGACATCTCTTGTTCAAAAGTAGCAATATCTGCCTGCTGCAACTCACGTGTCACACGGAGTTCCTGCAATTTGCGTTCATACTCCCGCTGATAGTAACTCTTGCCTATGTTGTAGAATTTGCGCCTGCTCTGCTCAATATACCCTTTCGGACAGAGTACTACTTTATAGAGTATATCTCCACTTGCCACCCATTGCTCTACCTCTTTGAGATTAACGATCTCCATACCCTGTTTGCTGATACGGATATCAAAAAGAAGGTCGTCCGATTCCATGTGAGGTAGTTTCAGTATAAAAGTACCCGCGCCATCAGTGAGAGTAGGCACACCACCTTGTACAACAACCTCTACTCCTGCTACAGGAGTAAAATCAGAGTTCATTTTCACAGCCACTCCTTTGAGTGTAACTTGAGCCTGAATACCAAGAACACATAGCCCACAAAAAACTGATGACAACAAATATTTTCTCATGACAACAACTGAATGAGTAGATTTAGTGTAGGTTGATAGTCTTGACCTATGCGATCCTTCATCTGTTTACTGTAAAGCAATAAAACCGGAGCATAAAACTCTTCACTTTTATACAACTTACGAGTTTTGAGATGAGCCACCAGTTCTTTACCCGCTTGGACATCGGTATGTAAAACATGAAGTGCTAGTATGAAGGCCTGCTGAATGATCCCCTGACGGGCTGTTCCCATCTGTCGCATGGTTTGCTCTGCTTTATAAAAATCATTATCTAGCAGTAATGTCGACACCCAGTCATACATATAGGTATAACATTGCACTTTTGAGTTTGCATGATATTCATAAAATAAAGAGATAGTACTTTCATATATATCGAGAGCCTTCTGATAGTGGTGAGTGAAGTAAGCCAAATCTCCGCATTTGTTCAGGAACTGTATTTGCATATAAACGCCTCGAATAGGAGATTCCTCGGTCAAATTATTCATAACATCAGCTAATTTGGCAGTAATCTCTGAAGCCTGTTTGTATTGTTTATTCTGCATAGCATAGTAGAGGCATACAAAATAGTAGTCTGCCATCAGTTCGTGGTACATGAAGAGACTGGAGCGGCGCGCATCCTCTGCCTCGGTCATGAAACGATCAAAATAGGGCTTTGCCTCCTGTTTAGTGTGTATACATAGCACAGCCTGGGCCAATAGCGCACGGGCACGTCCGACAGCAGCATCTTGAGGTGGCATCTGATTCATGAGTTGAGAGATACGATTAGCTTCGTTCCACTGCCCCAGCATCATATAGGCCATCATTTGAATATACTTTAGCTGTGCAAAACTGTCGTTATCTCCCTCCCTTTTCTTCAATTCAGTTTCTATGGCAGGAGCATCTGCTACGACTTCCTGTGCCCGATGACCTGTGAGATTAAGCGACAGACGATTGAGTTTATTATAAGCCAACATACGGACATGTCCGTGCTGGGTAGCACACTTATCACTAAGATCATAAAAATAAAGAGCTGTATCTACATGCCCAGTATTGAAAAAAAGTGCTCCTAAAAAGGCATAACAAGCATTGACCTGCGAATAAACAGCCTTGTTGTCCTGACATGCTTTCAGGGTCTCAATAATCTCTTCACTATATTTCAAGATTTCATAACGCCCCAAATTGTAGGCGGCGTTGAGCGCTGTGAACCATATATTTATAGCATATTCTGACGCCTCGGTCTTCAGGAAAGGATGAATCTTTTCGATAGCATCGTATGCCTCATTATGCTGTTGGGTGTAATAGTAGCATTGATAGAGATTGTAATAGAGGTTATAATAAAGTTCGCGTTGTGTACTCTGCTCCTCGTCGGGGAGAGTGTTGAAAATAGCCAAGCCTTCTTCATCAGCATCCACCGCTTCGACATAGCGATCCAGCTCATAATAGGCAGCAGCTAACAACTGATAGATAGTAATACGCTCTATTTTATATTGAGAAGGATTGTTACGATACAATTTCTCTATGATCTCATCAGCTTTCAGATAGGCAGCTAACATCTCGTCATATTTCTTTTTATAATTGGCATTGTTTCCTTTCGCCACCCAATACTCTACCTGCGTATCAGCTTTAGCATCAGTCATATTAAGTTTAGCAATGTCCGCCTGGGCTTGTTCCAGCCCTTTCTTGTCGCCCATCACCCCATAGATAGTAGTCATGTTTTGATAACAGACCATAAGCTTAGATTCGTAGTCTGGTGCCTGTGTGGGACCTAAAGCTAATAGTATCTTCACAGCCTCTTTGAGCGAATTGAGCGCTATTCGGCAACCTTTCAATTTTGTTTCGGGAGTACCCTTACGTACCATTTTAAAGAGTACAGTCGATAAGTTGATATCAAGGTTTACAGTAAGTTCGGCTGTAGCCAGTATGTTCCGCGGTAACTTTTCGAGCAATTGTTGTGCTTTGTCAAAGTAGCCGATACTCTCATCCAAACGGTTCATATCATCATAGATAAGGCCTAGTTTCGTATACCAATCAGCCAAATCATAAGGTGTTTTGCTGTGCTCTATGGCTTTCTTGTAGTAAGTCTCTGCATCTGTAAAATTCCGTTGATGATAAGCAAAGTTTGCGTAATCGGCATTACGGTCCATGTGTGTGGGACTACTGTCAGCTATCTTCTTGAATAAATCTCCTGCCTTCCGGTAACTCTCCTCACCACCTTGTAACACCAATGTTTGTGCATAGCGTTCAACAGTGGGTATCATACTTTCGATATCTTCATCCCACTGTTTCTTTAAGCCAAGGTCATGAGCCAATCTTTTTTCCAATTGTAATCCTTCGTATAGTCCGATAGCCTCATCCAGCTTTCCCTGCGTCACTAGTTGTTGTGCCTGTTTTTCTATAGGTTCCAAATAGTCTGTATTGATAGCTACCAGCAAAGGTACATAACAGTCTAACATCTCTTGTGCAGTGTTCAGAGCCGCTTGTATCTCTTTCCGGCGTTGCATATAGCGGTCGCTATTCATTTTACCTTCCTCTTTGAGTTGTTTGAGTTGAGCCATGGCACTGGTATACTTAGCCTTCGCATTGGTTTTACCTATCTGGTAGAATTGCTCAACTCTAGCCGTATACTCCTCTTTAGCACACATATCTACCCGATAGTTTTTGGTAGGTGCATATACCCATTGGTTCACCATATGTTGATTAACCACCACCCAGTCACGATAGGCTATCTGTTGTATAAGTAGCCGCTGTCCCTCTATATGATTGGGTAGTTGTACCTCAAAACAGCCCCGCGCATCACTGGTAGTGGGTGTAGCCCCCTCTATCACTATATTTACTTGCGGCAAGGCTTTTTTACCAGAATTTTGTATCATTACAGTGCCGCGTTGGCTCTGTGCACGTATAACCCAAAAAGTAGCTGCACATAGCGCAACTGTAAGTAGGAGTTTTTTCATGAGTACACTGTTGTTTGAAGGTTATACTATTTTTTGCGCAAGGCTATGCGCATCCGCTCGGTAGGCGACGGAGCTACCCCATTATAATCCCAGATTTCGAAACCTGCTTTCATCACTGTGAGACGATAGCTAGTGGCTTGCTGCGATAATGGTACCTCTATCAAGAAGGAACCATCGGCCCCAGTTTGTGCAGAATAGCCCAGCACTTGTACACGAGCATCAGCCACGGGTTGTCGTTCTTCGTCGGTCACAACACCTTGTAGCACACCAGCATCATTATTACGACAGATGCTTAGAAAACAAGTATTGGTGTAACTTAGTGTAGTATCTACAGGCATATACCCCTTAGCTTTGAAACTTAGCGTGAAGTCGTCGAGCCAAGCATACTTGCGGTTGATGCCTTCAAATTCCACCACCTCTTGCAACGTAGCCAGTTCACGGGTTTCCACTACATCGGCATACTTCAGTGTGAGCGTAGCTCCCCGAAAGGGCAGTGTGGTAGATATATTCTCCTTCAGTTCGACCCTAAACGTCACAGGTTGCCATAACTGATAGGCCAGCAAGAAGAAAGCCACTATCACCACAGGCAGCAAACAAAGCAGTACAAAACGTCTAGTACGCGGTAAGTCTACAGGATTGGGACGTATGAAACCTTCATTTTCCAGTTGCGTTAACTGATAGTCAAAGTGATGAAACAGCTCATTGTAGTCGGCATAAGTATCACAGAAGTGTCCATATTCTTGCTCACTGTATTGTTTTAGTTTCTCCAGTAGTGCCGCGCCATGCTCGTCGCGTTTAGCATAAATGTAAATTTTTGGACGTTTACCACCACTCGCTTTCACTTGTTCAAAAGCGACTTGCAGTTCGCGTAGCGTATATTGCCCCAAACGAGTATGGAAAAGAAAAATCACAATATCACATTGGCGAATGTAATCATCGTATCTATTCTGCAGATGCTCCTCAGAAAGGTAGCTGGGAAAATCACGCCAGGTACGCTGTTCGAAGCAGATGGCACGTTTCCTATATCCCTTATTCTTCTGCGAAAAGTAGAGGTCCATCTGCAATTTATCTTCATCAAGTTCTGCCGACGAAGCAATAAAGACTTTCACGTTTTTCATGTATCTAAATGTTGTGCCGTTATATACGAATGTTATATGGATCTATTGATCGGCCAATCTATAAAGTTCATATCCTCCCAATGCCAATATGTAGGGCAAATTATAAATAACATCAGCATCCTTCTCTACCTCCTCGGGATGCCTTTGTAGTAGTTCGCTGAAAGGCATAATAAGAGGATGTAGCAAAAACACCTTATCCTTCACCTTAGCACGTTTCCAGCCGGCCACCGTACGCTCGGCATTCCATCGGTACTTCTCCATGCGCACTAACAGATACAAAACTTGGGCTGGCAGTTCTTCATTGAACATAGATTCGGATATGTGTGTCGGTGAGCAGTTACTCCGTCTGATGCCATAGCCCAGTGTGCGACAAAACACACTATAGGCATCTAGTTGATAGCGGTTAGCCCAGCGCAGCGGCTCGCTTAATTTATTCCATAGATATTGCGCCTGGTGGTTCATCAAAATAAAGTCGGCAGAGTGGTTGCCATAGGATTCATACATTTTCTTCAATACCTCTTTTTGTTTGAGGCTTTCATCAGCATAACAACAATCGTATAAGTAGTTCACATACAAAGCCAGTTTGTCTTGTAAGATGTTTTTCTTTATTCCCCTGTCTACCATGCCAAACACTTTGACATAGCGATAACGTCCCTTCTCATCGTCCACCATTGACGACAAATCATTATTAAATTCCTGACGGATAAGCACACGACACTGATATTGATAAACTTCATGCGGCAAGTTTAGTCCTAATGAAAGGCTCAAATCGGGATCATGCACACAAATAGCCACTGTAAGCATACAATGCTTATTTTGTGCCCACTGCTGCAGGCGGGTACGCATAGCAGTACTACAAATGTCGTCATGGCAATATTCCACCTCAATATCATCTATTTGATTCTCTATATAGGGAAATTGAGCTTTGAAGTAGTCTTCCTGTGCCTCCATCTCGCGATCTACTAAAGTGATGCGGGTACGTATACGTTCATCTGCAGGCAGGCGGTCATCATAATTGGCATAATGGCAGATACGTAGTGCTTCGAGTAGCAACGAGCGTCCCACTCGGTTGAATCCCACAATAACCAAATGCACATAGTCTTGACTGGTAGCGCTCCAACTTCCATCAGGTTGTTGCGTTATGCTTATGGGACGATAATCCAGCGGATCATAACGCCTTTCACAATCGGCTGCATAAAGGCTCCATAGCTGCCGGGCCAAGTTTTCGTGGAGATTAAAGGGGCGAAAGAAAATATTAGGCTTGCCTTCTATACAAAAGACTTCGGGCGGCAGATTCATTTTCTGTATATTGGAATATGAAGGGATGCTGTCGAACTGTACATACACAGGCATCATCTTGCCATCAGAACATTTACCACGCAGAGCACTCACCAAATGCACAATAGCGATATTTTTAGCATCGCGCCCGTAACGTTCTTCATCACCCAACACATACACTTCAATAGCACTCTCTATGTTCAACCGCTGGAGTTCCTCAATCGACTCAATGTTGCCAAAGTAAACAAGCACTTGTCTCTCTATCTCGATGGGTAGGGCCGACTGTATACGATGGCGCACTGTCGCCGCCTCTATACCGCTCATCAGCAAGATGCGTGCTGAAGGACATTCGTCATACAGTTCGCGTATCATATTGATAGACAATTCATTGAATCCTATTAGCACATAATGATTTTTTATATTACGGTAGGTCATTCGCCCTGTGTATACCACCCCCACACGCCGCTCTATAATATTAGAGATGGTAGAGATGAGCACACCGCCCAGTAAAACGGATCCCGAAATGCTGATAAGTCCCACTAATATCCTGTTAGGCCAGGCAGTCTCTTCTATTTGGTTACCGGGATCGACAAAGTTATTGTACACCACCCAAAGTCTTTCTCCCCATTCCTCGTGTCCATGCAGTTGGATGGAAAAAAGCATCGCGATAATAAAAAAGATAGTCAGCACCGTAGCAATGGTAACGAGTAGCAAGGTGAGCTGTGACTTGACACCTCCCGAAATGGTGCGATCCATGTACTCTTGTGAGAATATCTTCTTGTAGTAGTTAATAAAGCGGTTCATCTGAATAATTTATTGATAGTCGTATTTTATAAGTAGAACATTTAGAGTTGTGTACAAATATAGTGTTTTTTAATAAACTATGTAGTTTTTCACATAACTATTTTCTACAATGCACTTTACCTTGTTATTGTGAGGCATATAATATGAAATTAGGTAAGATACACTATTTCTATGCAGGTAATGTCTCTATTATTTAAAGTTTTTCAGTGCAGGAATTTATTATCTTTTATGCACTCGGGTAGTTGTCCCATTACAATGGGACAATAGTCACCTTATAGAATGACTAATGTCACTTTATAAGGTGATATTTGTCATTCTATAAGGTGACTATCTATCTCCGAAAGAATGAAAATCACTAAAGATACAAAATTAATCAGTGAAAAGCAATAGTGAGGCAGGAAATATAACCATACTGCCAATGGATTTAATTTATTCCAATACAGATTAGAAATTCTTCCGGAAAGTACATCCATTTCTCCATTCCGAACACCCGTAAGCAGTCTTCCCCTTAATGATAGTTCCTTTACCACAAAGTGGACAGGGTTGGCCAACAAAAGCATCTACCCCACCTGTTGCAGAAGGAGTTGAAGCAATTGTAGCCACCGGAGCCGGAGAACCGGGCAAATCAGCCTTCACTTCGTTCGTCGTTTTTTCCGCTTTTGGTTTCTTTTCTTTCGGTGTACTTGGTTTTCGTTCACGCTTTTTAGGCTCTTTCTTTGCTTTCTCTTCGGCTTTTGCAGCTACTGCATCCTGAATAGTAATACGTCGATTCGTATTATCAGAAAGTACGCTCATCACGATTTCCGAAACCATCTGTTTCAGTTCTTCGAGAAACTGGCGGGCATCGTATGTCTTCTTTTCAATTTCGCGAAGCTTCTTTTCCCAAATACCTGTCAGTTCCGCCGATTTCAATAATTCTTCGTGAATGAGCTGCACCAACTCCACTCCTGTCGGGGTGGCAATCAGGTTCTTTCTCTCCTTACGGATATAATTTCGTTTGAACAGTGTTTCAATGATGGCAGCACGGGTAGACGGCCGGCCGATACCATTCTCCTTCAAGGCATCACGAAGTTCATCATTATCTACCAGTTTTCCGGCTGTTTCCATTGCACGGAGCAGTGTTGCTTCGGTATAAGGTCTGGGCGGCTGTGTCCATTTCTCGTTCAAGTCGGGAATGTGAGGACCACTTTCACCCTTCACAAAGGTAGGGAGTACATTTTCATCCTCTTCCTCTTTTTCTTCAGTAGGATCTTTTACGTCCTTTGCAAACACGACACGCCATCCCGGTTCCAGGATTTGTTTTCCGGTCACCCGGAATTCTATCTTATCCACTTCTCCCATGACGGTAGTAGTAGAAATCTTACAGTCCGGATAGAATACGGCTATAAAACGACGGGCTATCAAGTCATAGACACGACGTTCCATATCCGTCAGGTTTTGAGCATAGACTCCGGTGGGGATAATGGCGTGGTGATCCGTCACTTTCGAGTTGTCAAATACCTTTTTCGATTTAGGAAGTGTAGTGCCGGCTAACGGAGCTGTCAAGACTTCGTAATCACGGAGTCCTTTCAGGATAGCAGGACATTTCGGGTAAATATCGTCACTCAAGAAAGTAGTATCAACACGCGGATAGGTAGCTACCTTCTTCTCATAAAGAGACTGAATCAGTTTCAGCGTTTCATCAGCCGAATAAGCGAATTTCTTATTACATTCTACCTGAAGAGAAGTCAAGTCGAACAAACGTGGGGCGAACTCTCTCCCATCTTTCTTGCCAACACTAGTGACTACAAACGGAAGATCCTTTATGCGTTCTACCAATGCCTCGCCTTCTTCCCGGTTAGCGATAGGGTCGATACCCGGATTATCTATTTTCTTTTTTCCACCGTTCTTTTCTTCTTCCGCAGCAATTTCTTCATCACTTTTGCGGATAAGTGCGGAAAAAGTGGTATCCCGATAGTTGGTTTTCAGTTCCCAGTATTGCTTGGGTTCGAAATTAGCTATTTCCAACTGACGGTTGACAATCAGTGCCAGAGTCGGTGTCTGTACACGACCGATAGAGAGTACCTGTTTATTTTGACCGTATTTAATGGTGTAAAGACGGGTGGCGTTCATTCCTAATAGCCAGTCACCCATTGCACGAGAAAGTCCGGCTTCATAGAGTGACTGAAAATCTGTCTGATCTTTCAGCTTCGCAAACCCTTCCCGGATAGCTTCTTCTGTCAATGAAGAAATCCACAGACGTTTCACCGGACAGCGTGCACCTGCTTTCTGCATCACCCAACGCTGAATCAATTCTCCCTCTTGCCCGGCATCACCGCAGTTGATGATTTCATCTGCGTTCTGCATCAGTCCCTCGATAATGTGGAATTGTTTTTCGTAGGTAGGATTCTCTATCAACTTGATGCCGAAACGTGGAGGAATCATTGGCAGGCTACCTAAATTCCATGATTTCCAGTTAGGCGTGTATTCATGCGGCTCTTTCAGGGTACAAAGATGCCCGAATGTCCAGGTCACCTGGTATCCGTTTCCTTCTATATATCCTTCTTTTCTGGTATGAGCGCCGAGTACTTCGGCTATATCGCGTGCTACTGATGGCTTTTCGGCTATGCAAACTATCATTTTTTCTCTTCTTGTTTTTACACTAACAGTTTACAAAGTTACACGATTATTTCTCATTGACCGCATGAAGAAGGAAAAAATCGGGAACATACAGTTGCAACCTCCCATATAAGACTTCATAAATGGCTCATACTAAACTTCCCAGCATTTCCATCCTTTGTTGGCACAGATATACACTACATACGAACGGACATGATAATTGGGAAATTTCCTTTTCGTGTCTTCGGCATAGCCTTTCACTTGCTCCACATCTTCCGACAGCGGTTCGGTTAGGGCGGAATACTTCCGGCATTAGCAGCAAATTTCTTAAGGAAACAAGTTAGGATAGTGGAGTTAAAAAGACGTTCGCCGATGGGGCTGAAACGATAACCGTCGTAGTTGCTCACAATCAGCTGCCAGATTTCCTCGAAACTTTCTTCGCTTGCACCGGGAGTATATTTATCAAGTACATAACGCAAATATGTCTTCGTTTCTTCATAGGTGAAACCAAGCATATTAAGGAAAGACGGTTCCAAGGTAAGAATTTCCGCAATGTTATAACCGATAGTCAAATCATCCATGGTGATAGGCAATACACCGTGCAGAAACAGGTACGGACAGTACCTTCGCCTATGCCTTTCTTTATCACTTTAAAGAAGGTACGAAGAAAACTGTCGCTGGTGGTCACTTTCTCATAAAGTGGATCGTTATAGGAAGTAAGCAGTTGATTGGTGAAATTATCATATTCGTCAATCAGAATATAGGCTTTGGGAAGTCCGTACAAACGGATATAGGCAAGAGCTTCCTCAAGCATCTGGAACGCATTCCCCCAATTGGTAAATTGAAAATCACCAAACAAATCGCGATTATGCTTCACCATTATTTCTACAGGGCTGCAATTCAAGGCGTCAAAGTTCTTTGCCAGTCCTTCCATATCATTCGCCATCACCATAGCCGAGAAGTCATAACGAATCACCAAATATTGATTATGCTCTTTCGTAGGATGTTCGCCAATCCAGGTACCGCCGAAGAGTTCTTCAAAACGATTCGCCTTTGTACGGTCGTAGTAGTGAGCCGGCTGGAGATGAGCAGACTTTTCCCGAAACGGCGGGGACGGAGAAAAACAGGAGCATTGTAGTCTTCAAGTCCCGGAATATAATTTGTCTTATCAACATAATAGAAGCCACGTTCGCGAAGGTCTGCGAAATCGGTCACTGCGTGTGGAATTGTTATTCTTGCCATAATCGACGATTTTTTCTTTCGGTAGAGGCAAAAGTACCAATAAATTAGTACTATAAAAAAGATATTGCGAAAAAGATAGCTGAATACTAAACTCAAATATGGCTATATACATGAGTCTTTGATGAAAAAGAGAGCAAAACAAGAAAAAATATCAGAGTTATGCACTTATCATGCACAACCCTCTATACACGAAGGCTGCACAACTCTATACATGATGCATGTATAGAGCTATACAGCCTTTCTGCATAAGCTGACAGAGCAATGCTCCATCGTCTAAGAAACATTTATGTCACAGGGGCGGGAGCCTCTTCCCCCTCTGTCGCCGGAGTCGGAACCGCCTTCTACATCAGGTTTCGTGCCGGCGTAGAAAGTAGCGATAGCGATTCGAGGCGACCGCTCTTATCGTCTTTGTTGTCAGCTAACCAGATTTTATGAAGAATATCTAAATAAATTATCCATCATTTCAAAAGGCATTACAATTCGTTACTGCTTGCAAAGCTACATTATTTTCCATACACAAGATGCAATTAAAATAATGTAGCCTTTTCTTTATGTTCAATCCATGTACTTATTTACCAATCTTTCTGAAACATATAATAATCTCTTACCGAGTATGGTACTTCTGTTTGCGCCATTGTGGAGCTTGAAAAATCTTCTGGCGCAGGATATTTACATAAAATCCATGTCGCCCAAGGATCATTCCATACGCTCTCTTTTCCATAATCCATATAAGGGATATCTGCTCCCACCACCACATCTGTTCCACTAAGTGGAGTAAACCGCATCATGTTCATATATTCGCCTATTATGGAATTTTCCATCAAGTCCACCTGTTCCTCTTGAGACATGGCGGCTATATCCCTGAGAAATATAGTCCCATATTTCTTTTCCGGAATTCCAGCTAAAGGACGTATGGTAGCATCAGGTTCGTAAGGTGCTAAAAAGTCTTCCAACGAACTCCAAGCGTAATCCAGATAGTTACCTACACTGATGCCCGCTTGCTCATCACAAAGTGCTTCGGTAGTTTCACGGGTATCAACTAACGTAAGCAATTTACCCGGCATCGCATTTTTCAATGCTTTTATCAATTTGGCATATGAAGTGTCATTTATGGGTGCCATTCCCTCTTTGCCATAACCTGCTCCTTTGTCCCAAAGATTAATACCATCTAAATCATAAAGGCTGACAGCTGTTTGTACTTGTGCCGCAAAGTCACTAATTTGTGCATCTGTCAAGTTTGCGAATCCCAATCCGGTTCCGCCACCCATAATGGCAAGACAGACTTTCAACCCATTCTCTTGCATAGGCCGCAGATAGTGACTATGATTTTTCAGTACATACTCCATATCAGTCGTATAGGTCAGTGTCGCGTGTCCTTGTACTTCTTTCAAAAAAGCCGTACGTACATTCAAAATATCCAATAAAGGACCTTTATAAATGTTCGTTTCCTCAAATCCTTCACTCATATCAAAAAAATCGACACTAAGCGAAAACTGAGCTGCAATCAAAGGATTCATGACTTCCGTGTCTATGTAAGCTATTACAGTGCCCGGCTTTTCTCCTATCTCCTTTTGATCTTCAACAGGACTAATGATGTAATATATCTGATCAATAAGTTCCCCTGTTTCCACCTCAACAGCCTGAATCGGGAAAAGATAAGTATAGTTGCTACTTAGATATTCTCTTTCAAAAAGCAATTTGACCTTCTCTGACTTCCGTTCTCCCGCCCGTATAGTTACAATGGCTTCTTTTCCTCCGTTTAGCGATAAGGTATTTCCTAATCCGTTATTCCCTGGAATATTAAAATCAGAACCTTGAGTCTTTATTTTATACTCTCTACGGAATGTCTCTACTACAAAGCTTGTATAACTGCCACCATTTTTCATCGTTTCATTATTTGCATAAGCATCCTCCATAGCAATCTTCAAAGTAATATCCTTTTCAAGTGGCTTTGGAAGGATAAGGCAAAGTTCATCTTTCCTTCCTAAATCAGTTTCATCACGTCCTTCCAAAGTTGGATCTCCGATACTGAGCAATACAATCTTACTCTCCGGGCAAAGCGTACTATTCAAAGTACCCTTACCATTGGCAGTTTCTACACCTTCAGTTGACTGTCCATGTGTAACATCGGGATTGATTATCATAGCATCGTCCTGACAAGACAAGAGCATTAACAGCAACCCCGCTACAGCACACATATATTGTATTATCTTTTTCATCACTTATCTCCTTTTTAGCTTATTGTTCATTGTTAATCTTCGGAACCTCTATTCCGCTAGGCCATAATTCGGCATCTGTTTTACTATAAGCTTCCACGTGGTCGCTTGCTTTCCAATAAGGAACCACTTTCGCATTGTTCCCATGTCCAGTCCGGTCTTCCACTTCCAGCCCTGTTCCCTCATCGAACTTCCAATAGGCACACAAAGTAGGTTCTTCGGTCGGGTTAGGAATATCATACATATTCTGACAAATCTGCTCTTGTGTACGAGCTATGCTCCAGATACGGGCTTCACAGATTTCACCGTTAAATTGACGACTCAAGTCGTGTGACTCTGTATAAGAACGACCGAAGTAGAAATTGTGATCTCCACCATTTCCAAATTCATCATCAGGCACTTTATCACCCAAACTGATGCTAGTCAGGTCACTTTTACCATGATTGGTACTAATGCTCTGCAACTGCCCGTTTACATAATAAGCGATAGTCTTAGTAGCCAAATCCCATGTCAACGCCACATGATACCATTCACCGGCTTGCAGTTGTTTGGTCTTGCTCGCTTCGGGAAATTTACCAAAAGTTGTCTGTACCTGCAACTGCTGGCGAGGGAAGTTGGCGTCTCCCAAACGCATTTGAAGATACATTTCAATGCCCATAATGGAAGAGATTTCGGTGCCTTCGTCAAACGTATTCACCCGTATAATCGCCTCCATCGTCACAGCGCTTAGATTATTCACAACATCCGCCGTCGCACTTCCCTTATCAAATCCTGGAACGGTAACATAGACATTCTTGAGATTCATTGCCGTTGTTATAGCACTAGAGCGACGCACCAGATAATACATTGTGCGTGAGCCGTCCATTACTCCCACTCCTTCAGCCCCGCCAATAGAAAGCGGACAGAGGTAAGTGGCGTCAATCTCCAGTTCGTCGAGTTTCAAGAATCGAATACTGATGTCTTCCGAAGTCGTTTTTCCGGCAGGAATTGTAACGGACTCCTGCGATAATTGATAATGTTCGGCAGGCAACATCTCATAATGAGTGTCATTCTTCGCATTATATACACCGACTAATGAAGGATCTACCTTTAAACTTACCTTGGAATCATCCCCTGCAGGATATGACAATTTCACTGTAAACGTTTTCGTCTGGCTCGTTACTTTACGATTAAAAGTAAAAGTTTCCGTATTCTTACTAGCAGCCACATTCAGGTATGCCGAATTATCGAACGGTGACTTTTCGCTGTAATCCGTATTATCACAGGCAACCAGCAGAAATAACAAAACTGCAGCTGCAAAGCACTGATAAAGTTTATGTATTCTCATAGCTTACATCGTTTAATGAACCGAAGCAGGATTCAGGAATTGAATACCTCCACGGGTCTGTTTATAAATAATATCAGTATCGTAGTAATCGGCAGAGATATTGTAAATAGCAATACCTCCCAATGGCGTTTCCATATTGAGAGCACCGTAAGCAGCTCCGGCGATGGCATTGCGCGTCACTCCGTTATTGTCGGTTAATGTACCGTCAGGAGTGACGGCCAACAGCAGACGATCCGGTGCGGCCTTGCCATATCCGGTGGCATAGAGCACGGAGGTTTCTATATCATATTCATCGGATGCAGCGGAAATATCAAGTACGAAATAGTTGAAAAGGCTGCGCTGCGCTTCCGGCAACAATGAAGGGGTACCTTCAAAAACTAACAGACACGGTGTCTGTCCCAAAGCATCTACCAGTGGCTTTAACACCGAAACATCTACCGCAGAGCCTTCCGAACCGAGGGCAATCCCGTCAAATGTCCCTGTACGCACTGCCTCAACAGCAGAGGTAATAGAGGTATTCTGTTTATCTTTAGCCGTGCAATCTATATAGTAAAGCACCTTCGTTCCATAATCCTCACGTACCAACTTCATATCCTCCCGGTCATATTCGGAAAGACGGTCTGCATTACGCATCGTTACTATATCGATACTATCCGGCAACGCACGAAGAAAATCCTTCTCACCGATAGATACTTCTGGAGCATTATCCAACCGGGCATAAACGACAGCGTGTTTCGTTGCCTTATACGCACGTAGATTCTGCGTATATGCCGCATATTCTTGCGGATTCTGTTCCTTAAACCCATTCACCTGACTATCGTGTATTTCCATTTCCGTCCAGTCGTCGCAACTGATGGTGGCAACCGACAGGAAAGTAGTCAGTAGGCATAACTTAAAGATTGATTTATATTTCATAATCTCATTGATTTAAAGGTTCGTTCTAGTTTGAAGATTGACTATTCTCAATGGAATGGTCTTTCTTATCCCACCAAAGTTTAGTTCCTGCGGCATCGGGACCATTCAGCATTTGTACAGCTTGATCTATGTATTTCGGATTCCCCGTATATTCATCGGCAGGGAAAGGCAGACGACGGGGACCGATCGTTACATTCACACTATTGTTGGGGTCTTTATTCTCCACGGCAGGCAACAACTTCGGGTAGCCCGTACGACGATGTTCCGCCCATGCTTCCAGTCCCAGCGGGAATATTGCAATCCATTTTTGAGTAATGATACGCTCCAGGTTCCGTTCAAAATTCTCCGCTCCAGGTTCCCAAGCAATCGTAATGGTGCTTACAGCCGAATGACTATACTTTATATCAGCCCCGTCCATCGGGTTCACATAGTCTATAGGCTTTTTCTCTGTATCCTTCACATATCGGTCCGCTCCGGTGGTTCCGCCGCGCTCTTCGAATGAAAGGGCAATCGCCTTTTCATACAATGCCTGCGCATCACCTCCCATATCCCAACCACGCAACGCGCCTTCGGCACGAAGGAAAGTCACCTCCGCCGCATTCATCCAGAGATACGGGTCGGTGCTGGAAATCACCTGCTTCGAGTAAAGATTAATCATGTCGTCTTTCTTCTGGGTGAATATGCCGATACGTACACCATAATAGTCGTATACATCGACTTTCTCGCCATCCTGATCGACTGTCTGCACCCCTTTGACAAACATCTTATCCAAACGCGGATCTTCATAACCTTTCATAATAGAAACCAAATCGGCACTGATACGGTAGTCATTCCAATTATTAAATAACAATTCCGAACGGTTCTCCGCCACATGAAGCATGGCGTTATCCTCATTCGATTCAATCACTCCGGCTTCCACAGCCTCCTGCGCAATACGTTGTGCTTCAGTAGGATTGACATAGCTCATACGCATGGCAATACGAAGTTGCATGGAATGTACAAACTTACGCCATTTGGAAATATTTCCGTAATACAGATCTTCCAATTTGCGGAAAGCCTCGGACGACAAGTCTTTATTTTCTTCCAGTACTTTATCCGCTTCTTCCAGTTCCTTCAGCATCTGTGTATATACTTGTTCCTGCGAATCATAAGGGACAGCCAAATCTTCACCCGAATTATCATTATCCATCATCTTCGAGTAAGGAATCGGACCATAAATATCCGTCACACGATGCATGATACAGACACGGAGGATTTTACCGAAAGCTAAAGCCACAGAATCATCCGTCTTGTTCAGCATATCACGATACTGCGGATACATATCTTTGATCGGATCGGCAAATGGAGATTTCAGCCATCCCTGTTCGGGATTGAAAGTGGAGAATTTCATCACCCAAGTGTCTACGATTCCTTCCAGATAGCCACCATAAGCTCCTCCTGCCATGGCATCCATAAACTGGTAAAGGTGCTCACGTGTAGGGATAACCAACCCCTGCATTCCTTTGAGCGTAGCACCGACAATATGATTCTCACGCTGCATTTCTTCTCCGTCCGCTTCATACATACTCCGGTTGATATCACTGTCGAAACAACCGCCCAACGGGAGCAGAAATAATGAAAGGATCATTATCAGAAGAATGTTATATATTCGTTTCATGTCCATCATAGTATTTAGAAGTTAATCTTTATATTGAAACCTATATTCCGGGTACTCGGCATCATGAAGTAGTCGATTCCCTGATAATAGTTGTTCGTAGTAGCTACTGCTTCAGGATCGAAAGGGGCTTTACAGTAGATCATCCAGAGATTTCTTCCCACAAGGGATACATTGATATCACAAACATTGCCTAGCCAGCGACGCGGAATAGTATAACCGATATGTGCCTCCTGCAGTCGCAAGTTGGTAGCACTATAAGTATAGTAAGTAGGCAATCCGCTCTGCGAAGCTACTACCTCATAGAAACTCTGTGGATTCACCCGGCTGCGCCCATTCACCCACACCCCTCCGGCATCACGCGCGGCAGCAGAGGTTTCAGATACTCCATAGAGATCAAGATAGGCCTGTGTTGCCGAATAAACGATTCCTCCCAGACGGGCTGTCAACAGGAAACCGGCATTGATACCTTTATAAGAAAAGCTATTATTCCAAGCCAGATTTGCCTTAGGAAGTACGCTTCCCAACTTGATATCACCTGCATTGTCGATGGCTGTCACATTGCCGCTATCGTCGATCAGTATATTACCGTTAATATCACGTTTCAAATCGGCATGTGTATAAAGATCACCCAAAGTACCACCCTCTTTCAGGATAAATTTCGCCTTTCCGAATCCGCGTCCTTCATCGGTTTTGAGTTCCAGTTTATCCACATTGTATGTCTTGCCCGTTTCCGGATGAACGTAATCTTTTACCAATTCTACGATTTCATTCTTGTTGGCCGAGAATGTAAAACTGCTGTCCCAACTGAAATCTCCCCAACGATGTCCATAAGACAACATAGCCTCGAAACCGTAGTTACGTACATATCCTGTCTGCACATACAGTTTATCGTATCCCGACGATACGGGAAGCCGCGGGTCGAATGTCTGATTGTAAGTATTAGCGTAATAGAATGATCCGCTCAACTTGAAATCTTTAAATAAGGTTGCATCCAACCCTATCTCCCACGAGTCGGTACGTTCGGGATATAATTTACCAATGGGATAATTCGTCTGCGATTTCCAGTCTTGCTTATTGGCATCATACGAGTAAGTAGGATAAGTAAGAAAACGCGGATAAGGATTACCGACAGAACTAAACGATCCGCGTACTTTAAGATAATCCACCCAATCGGGCAGTTTCAACATTTCAGTGATGACTGCCGAAAGTCCTACGGAAGGATAGAAGAAAGAAGCCTGCGGAGAATGCGTCAACTGGGAAGCCCAGTCGTTACGTCCTGTCACGGTGAGGTAGAGCATACTTTTCCACCCTACTTCGGCACTGGCAAAAACTGACTCGGTCGCTTCACGCCACCCTACCTGCGTAGCACGTTTCTTTGCGTTGTCAAGATCGTAGACATTGAACAAATTAGGAATACCCGTTTCGCGTATCGGTCCGGCGTAGCCCAATTCTTTACTAGTCACTCCACTATAACTGGCACCAATATTGGCAACTATCGTAAAATCCTGAATACGTTTGTTGATGTTCACCAACACATCGGCATACGTCTGTGAATATTGTCCGTTGTTTACCGTATAATGTCCCTGCGTACTACCGTCAGTCAGCGTATTACTACTGCTTGCATAGAGTTTACCTTCATATTCGCTATGAGTATTGTCGATGCGGACACGCCCTGCCACGTTCAGCCAGTCAAGAATCTGGTAACTCAAACCTGCCGAAGCCATATAACGTTTCTTGTTGTTCAGACGGAGATTACGGTAAGCAATCCAGTAAGGATTCTGCATACGGAGGTCACCTTCGCCCTGTGGCCAGAACTGTACACTGATCTTTCGCGCTTCATCCCAACGCTCGAAATTCTTCACGATAGAGAAATCGTCTCCACGAGGGAAAAGATAAGCAGAAACCAATGGATTGGAGTACTGCCCCTGATTGGTCATATTACGGTCGTTCTGGAGAATATAGCTTGCACTTACATCCAGTTTCATCTTATCATTCAAGAAACTGGTCGTATTACGGAAAGTAAAATTATATCTGTTATACCTATTGTTGGGAACCATCCCTGCCGAATTGACGGCAGCTGCAGAAAAGAAAGTCTGATTTTTATCTGTTCCGGTAGACAGCGTAATGGAATTTGTATATACCGCACCCGTATCAAAAAAATCATCCGGTTCATATCCTGTTTGAGCAGCCGGGGTCAGCTTCGGTCCCCAGCTATAAATATTGGAATTTCCTGTTTTACCATTACTTCCTGTACCATAACGTCCTTGGAAATCGGGCATCTTAAAAGCATTCAACCATTCAATGCCACTTGATACACCGACTTGCAGTTTGCCTACCTGTCCTTTTTTCGTAGTAATCACAATCGCGCCATTCGCCGCATTACTACCATAAAGGGCGGCCGCCGCTGCTCCGGTCAATACGGAAATACTTTCTATGTCTTCCGGATTAATATCAGCAATTGCCTCGGTGGCCCCTTTTGAGCCAAATTCCGTGTCACCTCCGCCACCGAAATTATACATAGGAATACCGTCAATCACGTACAAAGCATTGCTACTCTGTTCAATGGACTTCGTACCACGCATGACCACTCTACTTGCCCCACCGACACCGGAAGAACTCGTATTGATAGTAACTCCCGCTACTTTACCATTCAGGCTGTTCACAAAATTAGCATCCTTAATCTGAGTCAGTTCGTCGGACTTTACTTGTTGTACGTTATAGCTCAACGCTTTCTGTTCGCGTTTAATACCAAGTGCGGTTACAACGACTTCACTCAACAGTTTTGTATCTGAAACCAGCCGCACACTATACGTATTCTGGCCGGTCACTTTTACCGTCTGTGGAGTATAACCTACATAACTGATACTCAACACGCTTCCTACAGGAGCTTCGAGTATAAAATTACCGTCCATGTCCGTGATAGACCCGACACTCGTTCCTTCAACATGTACATTAACCCCAATTAGAGGTTCTCCGTTATCATCCAGCACACGTCCGGTGATACGTTTGGCAGACGCGATTTCCACTTCCTGTTTTTCTTGCGGAACGATGATTACGTATTTTCCTTTTAACTGATAGGTATATCCTGTATTTTTAAGGATTTCTTTGAAAGAACTCTCCAACGTAGCCTTTTCCAACGCCAAATTGATGGAGGGTTTGTTTTTCAACTGCGATTCGTTGTAGCCAACGGACAGTTTCGTTTGTTTTTCCACTTCTTTCAATGCCTCGATAACCGATATATTTTTCTTATGGATCGTAATCCGGGCACTGCTATTTTGAGCAAAAGTGGATGTAGAAAGGAGCAGACAGCACAAAAAAAGCATAAATACTCGGCTGAATGTCTGCTTATTGGCTATAAATTCATAAATTTGCTGCATCTTCTTAGTATTAGTTTATACAGATAAAGTTAGATTCTCGAATTTAGTAGCGTCTGGTTAACGCTAATAGTAAGAATTCCGATTTCACATCCGGGGGAAGGTTGCAGCTTCCCCCGGATATTTTTTCCGCATAGGCTCAATGTGTTTTAAGGTTAATATCAGTATATCTTATTTTTTATTTCGTTCTCCGATAATGTAACGTACCTTCAGCGATAGCGGAAACATAGCATTTGTCTCCCACAATCTGATAATTCAGATTCCCCGTTACACGAGCAACGATATCCATTATTTCTTCTATAGAAGCATTTTGCCCGAAAGTAAGATTGAAACGGTCACCTTTCAGACTACGGAAACTGTAAACAAATGTGTAGGGGTATTTACGTTCAAGACGGGTGAATATTTCCTCTAGCGTCATGCTGCGAAATACGATTTCACCACGTTGCCAGGCTGTGATATCCTGCATATCAGGACGAACTACGTTTCCGGAACGAGTGCGCTTATTATATGCCAGCTGTTCGTTCGGATTTAAAACTTCCTGATTCTTCTGTCCGTTATACTCTACCAGCACTTTTCCCGAAATCAACGTTGCCGTCACTTCGTCTTCATCCGGATAAGCGGTCACATTGAACTCTGTTCCCAATGCGGTCACCTGAAAATCGGAGGACTTCACAATAAAAGGATGCTCTTCGTCACGCTTCACTTTAAAATTGGCTTCTCCTACCAGATAAACACATCGTGTATCACCCGTGAATTGCTGTGGATAAAGTAAAGTACTTTGAGAATTTATCAACACTTGTGTACCGTCCGGCAAAGTTATATTTCGTGTCTCGGCTGTAGGAATATATGCTTGCAACAGGTCCGGAGCCTGGCGGTTCTGCAATGCCAGATAGATAGAAATAGAAGAAACAGTTATCAATAAAGCTGCCGCTACCCGCCAAACCACTAAACGGGTACGTAAAGAATAAATCCGTCGTCTTGATCCGATTCCCGTAAGTTCATGCATCCGTTCCAGAGAATCACGATAACCGGGAGTTGTGACAGCTTCGGTCGCCTCCCAAAGTTTATTTAGTTCATGTTCTTTTTCGTCGGCACGCTCTTCGTCAGTCAACCATGTACGAAAATCCTGATTGACTTCCTCCGGATAGTCATGTTTAATATAGCGGTCGATTACGTCTCGAATATAATTCTTCATAAAGTGATATTTATTATTGTATTTTAAAACGCTTACATAAATATCACTATCCAGAAAGAAAAACTACGGGAAGATTCGGAATAGAATAACAAACATTAACATTTTACGAAGTTCAGTCAATGTTTTATAGATATGATCTTCTACTGTACGTAAGGGGATTTGTAATTTATCTGCTATTTCTTTATGAGAAAGCCCCTCAAAACGACTCATCTCAAAAACCTGTCTACGGCGGTCAGGCAACTGACTAAGCGTCATTTTGATAAGCAGCAGCACTTCTTTATAATATAGATTTTCTAACAGGGAGGAATCTTCATCACAAAGTTCACCCAACAACTGTGCTTTCAAAACTTTATCTTCATATTCCTGTTCTACCTTCTGATGCTTGAACAGATTGAATATTTCATTCCGGGTCACGGTATAAAGATAACTAGTCATGGTTTCCTGCCCCTCCCACAATTCAGGACGGGTCCATAACTTAAGAAATATATTTTGGGCAATATCTTCTGCATCCTCCTCCGACTTGGTCAACAACCGCGCAAAATTCTTGACTCGGGGGAAATTAGCGGCATAAAATTGCTCAAAACGGGCATCCATGTCATCTCTCTTTCCATTCATTCATTAAGTCTTTTTACAATGAAAGCTGGACAAATATAGACAAAATTAGGAGAAGACAAAGAATATAAATAAAAAAACATCCCACCTTCTAACCCCAAACAGGTCTAAAAGGTGGGAGTATAAATATGATTCAAATAATTTCAGAAGTTATTCTTCATCCATTAGGATTTCCAGAATCTGACAAGCAGCTTTCGCTACCGGAGTACCCGGACCGAAGATAGCAGCTACACCTGCCTTATACAAGAAATCGTAATCTTGTGCAGGAATAACACCACCGGCAATCACTACAATGTCTTCGCGACCCAGTTTCTTCAGTTCTTCAATAATTTGCGGAACCAATGTCTTATGTCCGGCAGCCAGTGAAGAAACACCTACTACATGAACGTCGTTTTCAACAGCCTCGCGAGCAGCTTCCGCCGGAGTCTGGAACAACGGTCCCATATCCACATCGAAGCCACAGTCAGCATAACCGGTTGCTACGACTTTAGCACCACGGTCGTGACCGTCCTGTCCCATCTTTGCAACCATGATACGAGGTTGACGCCCCTCTTTCTTCGCGAACTTCTCGGCCAGTTCACAAGCACGTTTGAAGTCGCTATCGTTTTTACTTTCTGATGAATACACGCCTGATATCGTTCTAATTATTGCTTTATAACGTCCTACTATCTGTTCGCAAGCATAAGAAATTTCACCCAATGTTGCGCGAACACGAGCTGCTTCCACAGCCAATTCCAACAAGTTACCCTTGCCAGTCTTCACACATTCGGTAATTGCTGCCAATGCTTTGTCCACTTCAGCCTGATTACGTCCATCTTTCAAACGTTTCAGGTTTTCAATCTGTTCAAGACGAACGGCTGTATTATCAATTTCTAGAATATCAATCGGAGCTTCTTTTTCCAGACGATACTTGTTCACACCGACAATTGTCTGCTGACCACTGTCGATACGAGCCTGTGTACGTGCAGCAGCTTCTTCGATACGCATCTTTGGAATACCTGTTTCGATAGCTTTCGCCATACCACCCAGTTTTTCAATTTCCTGAATATGCTCCCAAGCCTTGTGTGCCAGTTCGTTCGTCAGAGATTCTACATAGTAAGAACCACCCCATGGGTCAACGTTCTTGCAGATGTAAGTTTCTTCCTGAATGTAAATCTGTGTATTACGTGCAATACGTGCAGAAAAATCTGTTGGAAGAGCAATAGCCTCATCCAATGCATTGGTATGCAAAGATTGAGTATGCCCCAAAGCTGCAGCCATAGCCTCAATACAGGTACGTCCTACGTTATTGAACGGATCCTGTTCGGTCAGTGACCAGCCGGAAGTCTGCGAGTGAGTACGCAACGCCAGTGATTTCGGGTTCTTCGGATTGAATTGTTTCACAATCTTTGCCCACAACATACGTGCAGCACGCATCTTGGCTATTTCCATAAAGTGATTGGTTCCAATCGCCCAGAAGAAAGACAGACGCGGTGCAAATGCATCAATATCAATGCCTGCTGCCGTTCCTGCACGAAGATATTCCAAACCATCGGCCAATGTATAAGCTAACTCGATATCCGCGGTTGCGCCTGCTTCCTGCATGTGATAACCGGAGATAGAGATAGAGTTGAACTTAGGCATCTTCTGCGAAGTGTATTCGAAAATATCAGAAATAATCTTCATAGAGAATGCAGGCGGATAAATATAAGTATTACGCACCATGAATTCTTTCAGAATATCATTCTGGATAGTACCGGCCATTTCTTCGAGTTTAGCACCTTGTTCCAGACCGGCATTGATATAGAATGCCATAATCGGAAGTACAGCTCCATTCATTGTCATAGACACAGACATCTTGTTCAATGGGATACCATCAAACAGCACTTTCATATTTTCCAATGAACAGATAGATACACCGGCTTTACCTACGTCACCTACTACACGTTCGTGATCGGGGTCATAACCGCGGTGAGTAGCCAAGTCGAATGCCACTGACAAACCTTTCTGACCGGCAGCCAAATTACGGCGATAAAATGCATTTGATTCTTCGGCGGTAGAGAATCCGGCATACTGGCGGATGGTCCAAGGACGAAGAGTGTACATAACTGAATACGGACCGCGCAGATAAGGAGGAAGTCCGGCAGCATAGCCAAGGTGTTCCATTCCTTCGAGGTCTTCTTTTGTATAAACAGGCTTCACTTCAATGTGTTCCGGTGTTTTCCAGTCAGCGGAGATACCGTTAGCCTTTTGCCATTCAGCACCATTAGTCGGCTGAAATGCGGCATATATATCGATGTTTTTAAAATCTTTTCTCATCTTACTTCAATAGTTTAGCGTTAAACTCTTTCAAGGTATCCAATACATTGACACGAACATGGATGAAGTTTTCGATACCTGCAGCTTTCAGGTCGTCCATACAAGCCGGAGCACCGGCAACGATAAACATAGCACGACCATTCAGTGCTTTGAAAGCAGGAATTGCATATTCAGCATATTCATCATCGCTGGAACAGATAACAACAATATCAGCTTTTGCAGCTATAGCTGCCTCTACTCCTGCTTCTACTGTCTCAAATCCCAGATTATCAATTACTTCATAACCGGCACAAGCCAGGAAGTTACAAGAATATTGAGCACGTGCCTGACGCATGGCCAGATTACCAATGGTTAACATGAACGCTTTCGGACGTTTGCCTGATGCTTCTGTTTCGAGACGCAATGCTTCAAACTGACTGGCAGCACGATCGAACACCAGAGTATCCACCTCTTTTTCGCAAGTGTGAGAGTCACCTCCGCAACAACACTTACCTTCAACAGGTTGCTTATTGCCAGCCTTTTCATTGAAGTTCGGGAATTGGTTGGTACCCAACAGCACTTCACGACGCTGTGCAACTGCTTTATGACGAGCTTTGTTGCTCTCATTCACAGCAGCCTGAACAGTTCCTGCTTTCAATGCCGCATAGAAGCCACCTGCTTCTTCTACAGCAAGGAAGAGTTCCCAAGCCTGTTTTGCAATAGCCACAGTCAGATTCTCGATATAATAAGAACCGGCAGCAGGGTCGATCACTTTATCAAAATGAGATTCTTCTTTCAGCAGCAGTTGTTGGTTACGAGCCAGGCGTTCTGAGAACTCGTCCGGAGTCTCATAAGTCTTATCAAACGGAGTTACCGTCATAGAGTCTACGCCTCCTAATGCAGCACTCATGGCTTCAGTCTGTGTACGAAGCAGATTTACATGTGCATCAAACAAAGTAAGATTGAAAGTAGAAGTTTCGGCATGAACCGCCATTTTTGCTGCGCAACGACATTCTCCGTTAGGACCTTTATTCTCGCAATCACGCACACATTCGGGATTGTAAGAAGCTACAATATTTGCCCAAAGCAAACGTGCCGCACGGAATTTCGCTATTTCAAGGAAATAATTGGAACTGATACCAAAATTAAATTTGATTTTCTTGGCTACTATGGCAGCAGGAATACCGGCATCAGTCAATTGACCCATATATTCATTTCCCCAAGCCAGAGCATAACCCAGTTCCTGAGAAATATAAGCGCCTGCATTATTCAATGATAAAGCGTTTACATTCAGCACACGATAGAAAGGAAGCGGCTGAATGGCTTCAATCAAAGATTTGGCTGTTTGTACCATATCACCTTTCTCCTTGCCACGAGTCAGCATCTTGTTGAAGAAATCATAGTTGATAGAACCTTTCAGTTTCTTCACATCATAATCTTTCTTCTGGAAATAAGCTACCAGCAGATTAGCCAACTCAACCACATGCCCCTGACAGGTTGAGAAATTCAGTTCAACACACCCTGCCTGAATATCACTTAACAGTGTTTCAATATATTCCGCATTAAGTTCTTTTGCTTTCACATGGAAAGAAAGTGAGTCAACACCCTTATTTAGGATATCCAGTGCTTTCGCATTGGCTTCTTTCGGACATTCTACTCTAATTTCCTGACGAACCAACCATGCATTGTTGTCTTTTTTAGTTCCTCTTAAATAAGGGAACTCTCCAGGAAGTGCATCAGTAGTTTTTAAATCCTCCAGATCTTCCATCCGGTAAAAAGGTTTCACTTTAAACCCTTCGTTTGTTTTCCAAACGAGCTTCTTCTCAAAATCAGCACCTTTTAAATCGGCTGTAACCTTCTCCATCCATTGTTCGGTGGAGGCAGGAGAAAAGTCTGAGAAGAGTTTTTCTTTTTTGTCTGCCATAGTTTATTTAAAATTAAAACAAGATTAATATTGTCTTTATTTTTATCTATCTCTTTCTAAATGTCAGTCGTTCGACCTGCAAATATAACCAATAAGTTAAAACGAATCTCTTTTTTAGGGAAAATTCGCACAGGACGCCCCGATTCGTCAAGTGCATACAATCTGCATAGAAATTCTTCATTTTTAGTTCTTCTTTTATTTGATTAGCTCCAATGTTATGAGTAATTTTGCACTCGTTTTTAGAAAAACATTATAAAAACTGCTATATTATGGATTGGTTACAAAGTTTATTATGGGACCCCAGCTCCGTAGCTCACATCGTGCTCCTCTACGCATTTGTAGTGGCTGCCGGCGTGTATCTTGGTAAGATAAAGATATTCGGAGTTTCTTTGGGCGTCACATTTGTTTTGTTTGCCGGCATCCTAATGGGACATTTCGGCTTCACAGCCGATACACACATCCTACATTTCATCCGTGAATTCGGATTGATCTTGTTCGTATTCTGTATCGGTCTTCAGGTGGGGCCATCTTTCTTCTCCTCTTTCAAAAAAGGAGGAATGACATTAAACCTGTTGGCTGTAGGCATCGTAGTGTTAAATATTGCTGTCGCACTGGGGCTTTATTACCTCTGGAACGGCCGGGTAGAACTGCCGATGATGGTAGGTATCCTTTACGGAGCAGTGACAAATACTCCGGGACTTGGTGCTGCCAATGAGGCTCTGAATCAGTTGCATTATACCGGTCCGCAGATTGCTCTCGGTTATGCATGTGCTTATCCCCTCGGTGTGGTAGGTATCATTGGTTCTATCATTGCCATCCGTTACATCTTCCGTGTCAATATGGCGAAAGAAGAAGAAAGCCTGAAAATCCAAAGTGGAGATTCACACCACAAACCTCACATGATGAGCCTGGAAGTTCGCAATGAATCAATTAGTGGAAAAACGCTGATTGAAATCAAGAATTTCCTGGGCCGTAAGTTCGTTTGCTCCCGAATTCGCCATGATGGTCATGTAAGTATTCCCGACCATGAAACAGTGTTTAATATAGGCGACCAGTTATTTATCGTCTGCTCGGAAGAAGACGCTCCTGCAATTGTAGTATTTATCGGAAAAGAAGTGGAGCTCGACTGGGAAAAACAAGACCTCCCAATGGTTTCCCGTCGTATTCTGGTTACCAAACCGGAAATCAATGGTAAAACATTAGGTTCTATGCACTTCCGTAGTATGTATGGGGTCAATGTCACTCGTATCAACCGTTCCGGTATGGACCTGTTTGCCGATCCGAATCTGATACTTCAGGTAGGTGACCGCGTTATGGTGGTAGGACAGCAAGATGCAGTGGAACGTGTTGCCGGTGTACTGGGTAATCAGTTGAAACGCTTGGATACACCGAACATTGTTACGATCTTCGTTGGTATCTTCTTAGGTATCCTTCTGGGTAGTCTTCCGATTGCATTCCCGGGTATGCCGACTCCTTTAAAATTAGGTTTGGCAGGCGGACCGCTGGTAGTGGCTATTCTTATCGGCCGTTTCGGTCATAAGCTGCATTTAGTGACTTATACAACCATGAGTGCCAACCTGATGCTTCGTGAAATCGGTATCGTTCTCTTCCTTGCCAGTGTCGGTATAGATGCCGGTGCCAATTTCGTGCAAACGGTAGTCGAGGGAGACGGATTACTATACGTAGGTTCCGGTTTCCTTATCACCGTTATCCCGCTACTTATCATCGGCACCATCGCAAGATTATATTATAAGGTAAACTACTTCACCCTGATGGGATTGATAGCCGGTAGTAATACCGACCCACCGGCATTGGCTTATGCCAATCAAACAACCTCCGGAGATGCTCCGGCAGTGGGATACTCTACAGTTTATCCGTTATCAATGTTCCTCCGTATTCTAACGGGACAGATGATATTATTAGCAATGATGTAAATCAAGTTTAGCATATAAACAATAAAGCCGGCTATATCCAAATGGAATATGCCGGCTTTATTTATTTTTTCAATCTGCTTTTCTATCCTGTCATACAAGCTGCAGTTTCTTTACTACAAATTCTTCAATGAACCGCACTGTCTCTTCAATTCCCAAAGAAGAAGAATCGATGCACAAATGATAAGTAGCTGCTGCTCCCCACGTTTTATAGCTATAATAATTATAGTATTCCGAACGTCTCTTATCCGCTTTTTCGATCATTTCTTCTGCAGCTTCCGCATCAATATGATGCATGCCACACAACCGCGCTATGCGATCTTCTTTAGAGGCTGAAATAAAAACATTAGCGCAACGAGGATGCTCTCTCAGAATATAATCTGCGCAACGTCCTACAAAGACACAAGATCTTTCTGCTGCCAGATGACGGATCACATCACTCTGTACTTTGAACAAGGCATCATTGCTCAAGCAGTTGTTACATGGCATAGCTCCCTCACTGATAAAAGGGAAACGCATACCGAACAGTCCGCCAATAATACCCTGCGAGGCTTTTTCATCAGCCTTTTCAAAAAACTCCTTACACAATCCACTTTCCTCCGAAGCCAGATTAATCAGTTCCTTGTCGTAGAAGTTGATTCCCAAACGGACTGCCAACTTCTCTCCTATTTCTTTTCCGCCGCTACCTAACTGACGGCCGATATTGATAACATAATTACCGCTCATAGTACATTTTGTTTTATGGTTCTGTAGCAAACATACGACTTTTTTCTAAAAATCACATCATCAAACGAAAGTTATATTTGAAAGTGACTATGAAATATCCTTTTATTTCCTGGTTACGGAACTCATAAAAACCATCAGAAGAAGTCGTACGGCCGAAACTTTTCCTCTTCCCGAGAATATCCGCCCAATAAGCAGACAGTTCCGCTTCTTTCTTTTTCAAGAACCGCCAGCTGGCACTTGCATTCCACAACATCTGGTCATCTTCGCCTTTACGGATATTCGTACCATTACGGAAAGAATAAGCCCCGTCAGTCCGTAATTGCAAGCCAAAAGGAAGATCAACGTACCCTTCAAGACGAAAACTATAATTACGCGTATAGGTATCGTTATCATTGATAGAATTAAGCGAATACTGATAATTCCAGGAAGTAGAGAAATCAATACCTCCCCAGGTGGGCTGATAAGATACATTCGCGTCACACCCCAATCCGGTATCACGTGTCGTACTTTTCTTCGGTTCGAGGCTCTTGTCTTCATTAATCATACTGACACGATTGCTATGATTACCGTTCATATCCAACCGCAAGGAAAAATGTCCCAGACGCTTCCACCAGTTGGCACTTCCATATACATTCCAGTTTCCGTTAATATTAATAGGAGATGTCTCACGTCCGCCGGTTTTTGCATCATATAGCACTACCTGCGTCACACTGTTCTGTTCCATCTGCCCACCGATATTCGCAGATATACCTTTTTTTGAATGTTGAAAGCTCACACGGACACTATGAGAAAACATCTGTTTCAAATCCGGATTTCCCCGGGTGATATACAACGGATTACTGTTATCCGTCAGCGGCATTAAATCTGATAAGGAGGGTTGCCGGGTTCTACCGCTATAATTGAAAGTGATCCGGGCCTCTTTCTTTTTCCAATTCACCCATATCATAGGCTGAAAGTCGATAGTATGCATGGTAGTGTCCGCATAGAGCTTTCCCATTTTCCGTTCAATGGCACGTTTTTGCGGAGTCATCCCTAATGAGGCATTAAACATCCAGGTATCATCAGAGTAATTAAGCCCCACATCCAGATTATGGCCATTCGTACGACTATGACTCCGATTACTCAAACTATCCACATACCCTGCTTCATAGTCGGGAGGTAGTTCACCAAAGACTTCCGACTTCGTCAGAGAAGATAATTCATACGTATCACGATTATCACGCTCATAGTTAGTATCCCAGTTATATGCTACCCGGAAATGCATCTTCTTACCAATAGGCTGGGCAAAGGTAATCCCGACTCTCCATGAATTATTTTTTTGAGGCGACTTCAAATACTGGTTACGAAAAAGCACCGAATCATTTCCCAATTTATCTTCAAGACGGAAATAAGTAGTTTTAGAAAGCGAAAAACTTTCATTATCTCCCCACGAATCCGAGTTCAGGATATTCAATGCCAGCGTTGTACCTTTTTCATTCAGACGTCTCATAATACTCATCATCCAGCTATAACGGTTCGACTGATTCTCCGAACGCGACCGGTTCTCGCTACGATTCACTTTTATATCCCGGGGAATAGATTCAAAGTCATCAAACAAGCTCTCATGATTTATGCCGGGAGGAGCATCAAAAGATGCATTCTGGCTACTGTTTTCATTCCTATTAGGAGAGATTCCTAAATTACCGGTAAAATGTATACGTGTACGTTTATCTACTTCCCAGCTTCCCATGAAGTTAGAACTAATCGACCGCCCCTTAGAGTTACTTTCGTTAGTAGACGCAGAGTATTGATTACCTGCCGGCAAATACTGTTCCTGATAAATGGAAGAAAGATTTCCGTTCCGGTTCAAATTATAGTTCACACTTCCGGTCAGGGAGAATTTCTTACCGAATTTATGAGTCATATTCATTCCTACCGAATTGTTGATATTATCCTTGTACGTACTATTCTGGTATCTGTTGGTAGACTGTGCGATAAAAGAAAGATTATCTCCGTCTTTACTAAAATAATTCACTTGCCCCTCGAAATCCTTCTTCTGGTTATTCCCGTATCCTACCGTTGCATTTGTCAGCCAGGTTTTATTCAATTCATCCTTAGTCTGCAAGTCGAGTACATATTTCTTTTCTCCTGAACTAATTCCGGTGAACTCCTCTTCTTTCGATTTCTTATCATATACTTTCAACTTACTAATCAGGTCTGCCGGAAGATTTTCGAGTGCCGTCTTTTTATCTCCGGAGAAAAAAGCTTCGCCATTTACATTGATTTCACTGATGGGCTGTCCGTTGTATGTCAACGAATTATCTTTCTTATTATATACCAATCCGGGAACACGCTTCACTAAATCTTCCAGATAAGCTCCTTCAGGAGTTTTAAAAGCGGCAGCATTGATAACCGTAGTATCTCCCTCCATCACTACTTCCTGCAATTTTCCCGTTATCGTCACTTCACTAATCTGAATATCATCATCTTTCAATACCACTGTACCGATATTCACCGATACAGAGTCTTCCAGTGCCCGGTATACAGATTGCATTCCCATAAAAGAGACCTTCAACAGGTATTTCTTTTTCTTCTGCGGTTGATAATTAAGAATGAAACGCCCATTCTTATCACTTGTTATTCCCTTGATAAAGGCAGAATCACTTTTCGCCAAAATAACAATGCTGGCAGATGGTAATGCCCGCTTCTCATTACTGCCGGCTTCCACTGTCTGCACTCTTCCTCGCACAGTTCTCACTTGTTGAGCATACAGAGCAGTATGTCCCCAAAGTAGCAGCAAAAGCAATCCCACTAACTTACAAGCGTTCATATCCAATAGTAGTTAAGTCTGATATTTATGTTGATCTAAAACAAATCGGGACAAAGTTAATAACTTTTACGTAAAACGGTTAATCCCGGAGTTATTTTTTATACCTTTGTCCATCCATTATTCAATCAGCAACTTAATGAAAAGGATTATACTAATCACAGGAGGACAACGATCCGGTAAAAGTTCGTTCGCGGAAAATAAAGCGCATGAACTTACTACGTCACCGGTTTACTTGGCCACTGCCAGGATATGGGACGAAGAATTCAGAAAAAGGGTGGAACGCCATCAAAAGAACCGCGGTCCTGAATGGATAAATATAGAAGAAGAAAAAGAATTGAGCCGTCACAATGTAGCGGGCAGAGTCGTAGTGATAGATTGTGTAACTCTTTGGTGCACTAACTTCTTTATGGAGTTTGATTCTAACGTTGCCTCCTCATTGGAAGCCGTCAAAAAAGAATTCGACAAATTTACCCAGCAGGATGCCACTTTCATATTTGTAACTAATGAGATTGGTTGGGGGGGGAGTTTCCGAGAACAAACTGCAACGTAAATTCACAGACTTGCAAGGTTGGACCAATCAATACATCGCATCGCATGCCGACGATGTATATCTCATGGCAAGTGGTATTCCCGTAAAAATAAAATAAACATGAAAACATTTCATATTCAAAAGCCAGATGAAGCTATCAAAGAAGCTCTGATTGACAAAATCAATAATCTGACCAAGCCTAAAGGATCGCTTGGAAGACTGGAAGAAATTGCTTTGCAAATCGGACTGATCCAACAATCCCTTTCTCCACGATTAACTCATCCTCAAAATATAATCTTTGCCGCGGATCATGGCATCGTAGAAGAAAAAGTCAGCCCATCTCCTAAAGAAGTAACCTGGCAACAAATCAGCAACTTTCTTCATGGGGGAGCAGGGATCAATTTCCTGTGCCGACAGCACGGTTTCACTCTTAAAATTGTAGACGCAGGAGTCGATTATGATTTACCTTATGAAAAAGGTATCATTAACATGAAAGTCGGAAGAGGAACACGCAATTTCCTGTACGAAGCAGCCATGATGCCCGAAGAGATGGAACTTTGCCTGGAGCGTGGTGCTCAATGTGTGGATGCTTCTCACCAGGAAGGCTGCAATGTCATTAGTTTCGGTGAAATGGGAATCGGAAATACTTCGTCCTCTTCTCTATGGATGACTTGCTTCACCGGAATCCCATTAGATCAATGTGTAGGTGCAGGAAGCGGACTCAATCACCAGGGAATAAACCACAAATACGAAGTTCTGAAAAGATCTCTCGAACAATATCCGGGAGAGCATTCCGCAGAAGAAATCCTCTGCCGTTTCGGAGGTTACGAAATGGTAATGGCCGTAGGAGCAATGCTCAAAGCTGCCGAACTGGGAATGGTTATTCTAATTGATGGATTTATTATGACCAATTGTATTCTTGCCGCTTCACGCCTTTATCCGGAAGTGATGAGCTATGCCATATTCGGTCATCAGGGAGACGAGAGCGGACATAAGCTATTATTGGACTATCTCGGAGCACGTCCCCTACTCAATCTCGGACTAAGACTTGGAGAAGGAAGCGGTTCCGTTTGTGCCTATCCCATTGTAGATTCTGCTGTGAAAATGCTGAATGAGATGGATTCATTTGCTCATGCTTCCATCACTAAATATTTCTAAAATGAACCAGATACTTGCCGCCCTCATATTCTTTACACGATTGCCTTTCTGGAAAATAAAAGAAGTTCCGCAGGAGTGTTTCAAACACGTTGTCAATTATTGGAGTTTCAGTGGCTGGCTGACCGGGGGAATGATGGCATTGATTTTCTGGGGAGCCAGTACTATTTTACCTCACGGAGTAGCCGTGATCCTGGCACTGACTTCACGTTTACTTATCACAGGAGCATTGCATGAGGATGGATTGGCCGATTTCTTCGATGGATTCGGAGGTGGAACGAACAGGGAAAGCACGTTACGCATCATGAAAGATTCCCATATCGGAAGCTATGGAGTTTTGGGATTAATCATCTATTATTTATTTGCTTACAATCTACTGGTCGCACTTCCCTTAGCAGTTACTCCTTTCTTATTACTAAGCGGAGATACCTGGAGTAAATTCATTTCTTCCAATATCATCAATTACCTGCCCTATGCACGTAAAGAAGAAGATAGCAAATCCGGAACAGTATATACAAGAATGAATTTTGGGGAGATCGTAATGTCTGCGATGGGTGGAATACTGCCTCTCCTATTACTTCCTCCAAGCTACTGGCCCGTATGTATATTTCCCATTCTGGTATTCTTCTTTATCTGCCGGATGATGAAACGACGTCTGAACGGATATACCGGAGATTGTTGCGGTGCATTATTTCTCCTAAGCGAAATGAGTTTCTGGCTGGGAGCAGTGATGTCTATCTATATAAAATAAGTAAACCTATGAATATTTATCTAATCAGACATACCTCTGTCGACGTTCCTAAAGGTCTTTGTTACGGTCAGTCAGACGTTCCTTTACGTCCTACATTTGAGGCAGAAGCAGCTGTAACCAAAGCTAAAATCGAATCCATTCACTTTGATATGGCTTACACCAGTCCTCTATCCAGATGCACCCGTCTGGCACAGTATTGCGGATTCGGAGATGCCATCCGTGACCCAAGAATACTGGAACTTAACTTCGGAGATTGGGAAATGCAGTATTTTCATAAAATCAAAGACCCGAATCTCCAATGCTGGTACGACGACTACTTGAATGTAAAAGCAACCAATGGAGAATCGTTTGCCGATCAATATAAACGGGTAGCCGCGTTTTTAGACGAAGTCAGACAAAAGGAGGGTGAAAATACAGTAGTATTCGCTCATGGCGGCGTATTGATTTGCGCACAGATTTATGCAAAGTTGATTCACCCGGAAGAAGCATTTCAGGCAGTACCTGCCTACGGAGGAGTTTTTCTATATCAAGAGTGCCCGTAAACAAACAGGTGTAGATATCTCTAATAAGTTTGCGATGTCTTTACCCTCACACCCTGTTTAATAATTACTTACTGGAGAATTTTCGGTTGACGGCAGTTCCACTTTATTTCATTACTTGGGACAAAGTGTTTCGCACCGAGAAACGAAATGTTTCAAGTAATGAAACGAAGTGTTTCACACCGAGAAACAAAATGTTTCGCTACTTGAAACTAAGTGTTTACCTATATGAACAAGCCATTATCTGCATAGATTCTGCAAATAACTACATACTTTCGATGGATTTACTATATCCTTATAAACTTCAGGTTTAACCTATCAACCAAATCAAGACGAGACAGGGTGAGAGTGCGAGGATAAAAAGCATCTCCAAATTTTTTCTGAATCTTTAAGGTGCAGAAATTCTCTGAAGTAATCAGCAGACCGATAAACTTAATCCATTCTGCCTGCCTAAGGGGAGGATACATAAATAGGAATGATTTCGGAGAAAATGCAATAAAAAAAGAAAGAATATCTCCAAAGATACTTATCTTTGCCCCGCAATGTCAATCTTCGGACACCGAAAATTATTTATTCATTTAAAAGATACACGAATAAAGATGAAATCTCCTATTTCAATCCTCACATGGCTATGTCTTCTTTTCCTGGCTAGTTGTATATCCAACAAGAAGACTTCTCTCGAGGCTTTCAAACAGGATGTCTATACACCTGAATATGCTACCGGATTCAAGATTCTGGGTGCGGACAATGCCGCCAGCACACTTATTCAGGTATCCAATCCATGGCAGGGAGCCAAGGACGTAAAAATGTCTTATTTCATTTCACGCAACGGTGAACAGGCACCTGCCGGATTCAACGGGCCTACCATCCCTGCCGGAGCGAAACGTATCGTATGTATGGCTTCTTCCTACATCGCCATGTTCGACGCTCTAGGTCAAGTGGACAAAATTGTCGGAGTATCGGGCATCGACTATGTATCCAATCCATATATTCTTGCACACAAAGATTCTATCAAGGACATGGGTCCCGAAATGAATTATGAATTATTATTGGGACTGAAACCGGATGTTGTCCTGTTATACGGTATCGGAGATGCGCAAACTGCCGTAACAGACAAACTGAAAGAACTGTATATACCTTATATGTATGTAGGAGAATATTTGGAGGAATCACCGCTTGGTAAAGCCGAATGGCTGGTAGCTCTTGCCGAATTAACAGACAGCAGGGAAAAAGGCATCGAAATATTCCGTGAAATCCCTAAACGTTATCAAGTTTTGAAAGCGCTCACCGAATCGGTAGAGCAACGTCCTACCGTTATGCTCAATACCCCGTGGAACGACAGTTGGGTGATGCCTTCCACACAAAGTTATATGGCACAATTGGTAACTGATGCAGGTGCGGATTACATCTACAAAGAAAACACTTCTAACAGTTCCACTCCCATCGGACTGGAAACAGCTTACAAACTGATACAAAAGGCCGACTACTGGATTAATGTAGGCATGGCTTCTACGTTGGATGAATTAAAGACGGTCAATCCTAAATTTGTAGACGCCAAAGCTGTACGCGAAAAAACTGTTTACAACAACAATTTACGAACAACACCGACAGGAGGTAATGACTACTGGGAATCTGCAGTGGTACGTCCCGACGTCGTATTGCGTGATCTGATTCATATCTTTCACCCCGAACTCGTATCCGATTCACTTTACTATTACAGACACCTGGAATGAAACAGCCTGATAAACGTACTCCCTTTTTATTCATTACACTGGGTATAGTTACCATACTGTTATTACTGATAGACATGGCAACGGGAGATACATATATTCCTATCACCAAGGTATGGGCTGTACTCACCGGAGGCGAATGTGACGAAATGACACGGAATATTCTCCTTTCTATCCGTTTCATACGGGTAGTGGTAGCGGCTTTGATAGGAATAGCACTCTCCGTTAGCGGTTTACAGATGCAAACAGTATTCCAGAATCCGTTGGCAGATCCTTACCTGCTGGGAGTAAGTTCCGGTGCAGGACTGGGCGTAGCTCTGTTCATACTAGGTGCTCCATTACTTGGATGGGCGGAGTTTCCAATTCTTCAGTCGCTGGGTATCGTAGGTTCGGGCTGGATAGGAACTGCCATAATCTTATTGGGAGTAGCCATTATCAGCCGGAAAGTAAAAAACATTCTCGGTGTATTGATTATGGGAGTTATGATAGGCTACGTAGCAGGTGCTATCATTCAGATACTCCAATACCTAAGTTCTGCCGAACAACTGAAAATGTTCACACTCTGGTCAATGGGATCTCTTAGCCACATCACAGTCACCCAACTGGGAATTATGATACCAATGTTATGTATCGGTTTACTAATTTCCGTAGCCTGTATCAAATCGCTGAACCTGTTACTGCTCGGTGAAAATTATGCACGAACGATGGGAATGAACATTAAACGTTCACGCATGTTCATCTTCGTTTCTACCGCACTGCTGACAGGAACGGTCACCGCTTTCTGTGGTCCGGTAGGATTTATCGGCCTGGCAGTACCGCATGTCACACGACTGCTATTCAACAATGCCGACCACCGGATACTGGTCCCCGGCACCATGCTGACAGGGCTTATCAGCATGCTTCTCTGCGACATCATCGCCAAGAAGTTCCTACTTCCGGTTAACTGCATCACCGCCTTACTAGGTGTTCCGGTTATTTTATGGGTAATTGCTAAAAACTTGCGTAGATTCAAATGATAGAACTTAAAGAACTGACATTAGGATATGGACAGCGCACGCTGTTGGAAACGGTAAATGCCCGAATCACAGGCGGACAACTCGTTGCCCTGTTAGGACGTAACGGAACGGGAAAGAGCACCCTACTCCGTGCCATGATGGGACTGGAAAAGCCTCAATCAGGAGAAATTACTCTGCAAGGAAAAAACATAGCTTCATTGAAACCGGAAAAATTAGCCCGGAATATCAGCTTTGTCACCACCGATAAAGTACGCATCGCTAATCTCCGCTGTAAAGATGTAGTAGCTTTAGGGCGTGCTCCCTATACCAACTGGATCGGCCAACTGCAACCGGAAGACCAAAAGCGGGTGGATGACGCTATGCAGCTAGTCGGTATGTCCGGTTATGCAGAAAAGACAATGGATAAAATGTCCGATGGCGAATGTCAGCGAATTATGATTGCCCGTGCTCTTGCACAGGATACTCCCGTCATCCTGCTTGATGAACCGACCGCCTTCCTGGACTTACCTAACCGCTACGAGCTCTGTTTGCTTTTAAAGAAACTGGCACAGGAAGAAAAAAAATGTGTCTTATTCTCCACTCATGACCTCGACATCGCCTTATCGCTTTGCGACTCCATCATGCTCATAGATAATCCGCAGATGTACACGCTGCCTACTCCGGAAATGGTGGCCAGCGGACATATAGAAAGACTTTTCCGAAATGAATCCGTCACGTTTGATGTGCAGGAGATGAGAGTACGCATCAAATAAACAAACAGATATCCGACAAGAATCAGACTGTGTATAAAATAAATAGGTAGCATTCATTTGGGTTCTATATAAATTCGCTATCTTTGCCCCTGAATTGGTTTCAGATAGCCATATCAACTATCTGAATTAAAAGGGAATCGGGTGTAAATCCCGGACAGTCCCGCTGCTGTGAAACTCTATTCAACTTCTTGATATTTACTTTTACCACTGACCGGGTATAGATAGTCAAGGTCGGGAAGGAATCAGGAAGGGAGTCAGTCAGAAGACCTGCCATTCATACCTTTATAGCTGTTTTTACTCGTGGGATAGGAAAATGGCAAACTGTAAAAAATAATCGAGTAGTCATGACATCGGAAATGATTGAAGGAGGATAAATTCTCTCTAGCTAAAATATCAAAAGGACGGCATTAGACCGTCATGCTCAATGTGTGCGTATCCCCGCAGAAGTGATTTCTCCGGGGTTACTTTTAGCTAAACTAAATATCATCATATAATAATCACAATGGAAGTTCTAAGAAATTTATTTGAAGGTTACCCCAATCTTTGGGGCGGCGGAGTGGCACACTCCGTACTGATTCTGTCACTAACCATAGCGTTTGGAATCATCCTTGCAAAAATCAAAGTGCGGGGAGTATCTCTAGGAGTTACCTGGATACTCTTTGTCGGAATCGTATTCGGTCATTTCAACATGAATCTGGACGAACACCTGCTCCACTTTCTAAAAGAATTCGGATTGATTCTGTTTGTTTACTCAATTGGTTTGCAGGTAGGACCCGGCTTTTTTTCAGCATTCAAAAAGGGGGGCTTTACCCTGAATATGCTAGCTATGCTCGTAGTAGTATTAGGAGTAACCATTACTATTATCCTGCACTTCACCACCGGAACTCCGATTACCACAATGGTAGGTATTTTGTCCGGAGCCGTCACCAATACTCCGGGGCTGGGAGCCGCACAACAGGCCAACAGTGATTTGAATGGCATAGATGCTCCCGAAATTGCTTTAGGATATGCTGTCAGCTATCCGCTGGGTGTAGTAGGTATCATCCTTTCCCTGCTTGCTTTGAAATATCTCCTTCGCATCAATACTGCTCAAGAAGAAAAAGAAGCAGAAGTCGGTCTGGGACATCTCCAGGAACTTACCGTACGCCCTATCTCCATTGAAGTGAGAAACGAATCGGTAGATGGCATCAGGATTAAAGAACTCCGCCCGTTACTGAACCGTAAGTTTGTCATTTCCCGCATCAAACACCGCGAGGGTGGAGAAACCGAATTGGTCAATTCCGAAACAATTCTACATGTAGGGGATATCATATTAGTGATCTCTACCCCGATTGACGTGGAAGCAATTACTGTATTCTTCGGAAAGGAAATCAAAATGGAATGGGAACAACTGAACAAAGAGCTCATTTCACGCCGTATCCTGATTACTAAACCGGAATTGAACGGGAAAACGCTTTCACAACTCAAAATCAGAAATAACTTCGGAGCAAACATCACCCGCGTCAATCGTTCGGGAGTAGACTTGGTAGCCTCTCCACAATTACAGTTACAAATGGGAGACCGTGTCACCATTGTAGGTTCCGAACTGGCTGTTGCCCATGCAGAGAAAGTACTTGGCAACTCCATGAAACGCTTAAATCATCCGAACCTGATTCCTATCTTTATAGGTATCGCTTTAGGATGTATTCTGGGAAGTCTTCCTTTCGCATTTCCCGGAATTCCGCAACCTGTGAAACTAGGATTGGCAGGCGGTCCGCTCATCGTTTCTATCCTGATTAGCCGTTTCGGTCCGAAATACAAGCTGATTACTTATACCACCATGAGTGCCAACCTGATGCTTCGTGAAATCGGTATTTCCATCTTCCTCGCTTGCGTAGGTTTAGGAGCAGGCGAAGGCTTTGTAGACACAGTCATTCATGGCGGAGGATATATATGGGTAGGCTACGGAGTAATCATAACCATCCTGCCACTTCTGATTACGGGATTGATAGGACGGTATTATTGCAAGCTGAATTATTTCACGCTTATCGGAGTTCTGGCTGGTTCTACCACCAATCCGCCGGCATTGGCTTACTCCAATGACCTGACCTCCTGTGATGCGCCTGCCGTCGGCTACGCTACGGTGTATCCGCTCACCATGTTTCTGCGAGTATTGACGGCACAAATATTGATTCTGTCGTTGGGATAACATATTAATATATCCTTTTTCCATCCAATTGATTATTAACAAATGGGGAAAACAGAATCAGATGCCGGAATATTTGTTATTGGTCAGTGGGATATTTTTTTAGAATAAAACAAACTAATTAATAAAAACTTTCTAACTTTGTGCCATTAAGGTTTCCTTAAACAACTTTTGCGTTGTTAAGGAATGAAAAGGGAATGCCGTGTAAACCGGCAACAGAACCTGCTGCTGTAAATCTCCGCTCCTTGTAATCAGAGAGCAAAATTGCAACACGAAAGTCACTGGATAGTTTATCTGGGAAGGCGTTGCAAAATGGGATGAGTCAGAAGACCTGCCTTGATGCTCTGATTTACACCTGCGGGATTTCGGGTAGTAGTCAAATAGAAAATAAGCAATTATCTTTTATTTGGTATAATAGCTATATGTCCGTTTGTGTAGATTGAATTCAGATCTGAACAAACGGATTTTTTATACCTATAAAATAAAAGACATGCTTTCTATTCAAGTCCATTCATACAATAAGCATTGTATCCATTTACGGTGGATATTATGTTTGATTCTATCTCTATTTACCACAGTACCAGCCATTTCCCAGTCCAGGGTTCGGCATCAGACTTCTCTGTCTGATACACTTCTCAAACTCAAAGAAGTTACTATCTACAGCAACCGGATGCAAAAAAAGATGTCTCCTGTACAGATTCTGTCCGGCAAAGAACTTGAGAAGCTAAATGTTTACTCCGTCGCCGATGCTTTACGCTACTTTTCCGGAGTACAGATAAAAGATTACGGAGGTATTGGAGGACTAAAAACCGTCAATATACGAAGTATGGGCAGTCATCATGTCGGAGTATTCTACGATGGTATTGAATTAGGAAATGCGCAAAATGGAGTCGTCGATCTAGGCCGTTTTTCATTAGATAATATGGAAGTCATTTCACTATATAATGGTCAAAAAAGTGCCATCTTCCAACCTGCCAAAGATTATAGTTCCGCAAGTGCCATATATATGCAGACACGAAAACCCCTATTCAAAGGGGAAAAGAAAAACAACCTGAACATCGGGGTGAAAGGCGGTTCATTCTCTACCATCAATCCGTCACTACTTTGGGAACATCGTTTCAACGAACGAATAAGCAGTTCCATCAGTACGGAGTATATGTATACATCAGGACGATATAAATTCACATACGCCAAGAAAGATGGTTACGACACAACAGCTGTTCGTCAAAATGGAGACGTAAGAATGTTACGTTTGGAGAATGCATTCTTCGGAAAAATCCCCAAAGGAGAATGGAAAGCCAAAGCATACCTATACAATTCAGAACGAGGATACCCCGGAGCTGCGGTAAGAGAAGAGCCGGGTAAGTTTCGCCATCAGGACCGGCAGTGGGATACCAATCTGTTTGTGCAAGGCTCTTTTCAAAACTATTTTAAGCCTTGGTACAGTCTGCTAGCCAACGGAAAATATGCTTATGACTATCTCCACTATTTATCCGATCCCAGACTGGATGTCACCACCATGTACGTAGACAATTACTACCGACAGCAAGAAATCTATGCTTCGGCCGCCCATTTATTCACCATCTATCCCTGGTGGAGTATGTCATTATCCAACGATTTCCAATGGAATACATTACGGGCCGATCTCATAGATTTTGTCTATCCAACCCGTAATACAATCCTGACTTCTGCTGCCACGTCCTTTGACTTCAACCGCCTCATGTTGCAGGCGAGCCTGTTATATACTCATGTCGACGACAATACACGTACCAAAGGAGCCAATGCAGGCACCAAAAACAAATACACTCCGTCTGTCATAGCCACCTGGCAACCATTGACCAAGCTCCCTCTGAATGTACGAGCCTTTTATAAGAAAGTCTTTCGCATGCCAACTCTCAATGATTTGTATTATACTTTTATAGGCAATAAGGACTTAAAACCAGAATATACCACCCAATACGATGTGGGTATCACTTTCTCTCACACCTGGAATAACCATTGGCTGAAAAGCCTGGACTTACAAATAGATGGTTACTATAGTGAAGTAGATGATAAAATCATTGCCATGCCTACCTCCAACCAGTTCCGTTGGACTATGATTAATCTCGGACATGTGGAAATTCGGGGATTAGACGCAGCCATACGAGGAGAATGGGGCTTCGGAAAGGTGGAACTTAGCACTCTCTTCAATTACACCTATCAAAAGGCACAGGATTTTACCGATCCTACCAGTGAATGGTATGGAGGCCAGATTCCTTATATACCTTGGCATGGAGGTTCCATCATCCTCAATGGAAGTTACCAAACATGGTCCTGTAACTATAGTTTCATTTATACAGGTGAACGTTATGAAGCAGTCGCCAATATCCCGGAGAACTACGCACAGCCCTGGTATACCCACGATTTTTCCCTATCCAAAACTTTTCAATGGGGGAAAACGGGAATACGTGTAACGGCAGAAATTAATAATATCTTCAATCAGCAATATGAAGTAGTGCAATGCTATCCTATGCCCGGTACAAGTTTTAAAATCAAATTAAACGTCATGTTATGAGAATATCTGTTCTATCCATCATTATCTGTTTTGTTCTTCTATCGACTTCTTGTCGCGAAGATGAACGCATTATTCCGTCAACTCCCAACCAAGTTACTCCCGGAGTAAACGGTACCTCTGTCAAAGGTTTCTTTCTACTCAATGAAGGAAATATGGGAAGCAACAAGGCTACCCTTGATTACTTTGATTACGAAACCGGTATCTATCATAAGAATATCTATGCGGAACGGAACCCGGGAGTCGTACAAGAATTGGGGGATGTGGGAAATGATATCCAAATCTATGGAAATAAGTTATATGCCATCATCAACTGTTCTCATTTCGTAGAAGTGATGAATGTAGAAACAGCAAAACACATCACGCAAATTTCCATACCTAATTGCCGTTATATCGTCTTTAAAGATAAATATGCATACGTCAGTTCGTATGCAGGCCCTGTCAAAATAGATCCCAACGCCAGACTGGGGTATGTAGCACGTGTTGACACTACCACACTGACTGTCAAGGATACCTGTGTGGTCGGCTACCAGCCGGAAGAAATGGTGATTGTGGGCAACAAACTCTATGTAGCCAACTCCGGCGGGTATCGCGTACCTAATTATGACCGCACGGTATCCGTCATCGACTTGAACACATTCAAAGTTATCAAAACCATTGATGTGGGAATCAATTTGCATAGAATGGAATTAGACCAATACGGAAATATTTATGTCTCATCCCGGGGAGATTATTATGACACTTACTCCGAAACATTTGTAATAGATTCCAATACCGATAAAGTAGTCGATGAATTACCGCTTCTTCCCAATACAGAAATGGCTATTTGCAGAGATTCACTGTATGTATACAGTACAGAATGGAGTTATTACACCAACAGTTGGACAGTCTCTTACGCCATCTATAATACAAAAACAAAGAAAACTGATACCCGCAATTTTATTACAGATGGTACGGAAAAATCTATCAAGATACCTTATGGAATAGCAATCAATCCGGAAACAGGTGAATTCTTCGTCACCGATGCCAAAGACTATGTGACTCCCGGCACATTATACTGTTTCTCCCGGGATGGAAAAAAGAAATGGTCAGTCATCACGGGGGACATTCCGGCACATATTGCCTTTACAGATAAGAAACTAAAAGAGATTCAATAATTCACAATTCTATTAATAATTAAAAACAAAAGCAATGAAGAAAATTCTATTTTTACTGCTCACTGTCGTTACAGTATGCAGTTGCTACAATGACGATGATCTCTGGGATAAAGTCAATGATCTCGACGGACGAATAGAAACACTAGAAACAACAGTCAAGAAAATGAACTCTGAAATTACAACTTTACAGAGTTTGGTAGACGCATTAAATCAAGGGAAAGTAATCACCAACACGGAACAGACATCTGATGGCTACACATTAACCTTCAGTGATGGAAGCACCGTATCTATCAAAAATGGAAAGAATGGTACAGATGCTCCTGTGATTGGAGTGAAAGCTGACGAAGACGGAATATATTACTGGACCATTACTACCAACGGTACTACAGAATGGCTGCCGGATGCAACTAACAAGTTAAAAGTGACAGGTACAACTCCAGTTATGGGAGTTGATAGTGACGGATACTGGACCGTTGATACAGGCGAAGGAGCCAAACGTATTAACGGAACAGACGGAAAACCTGTGAAAGCGGAAGGACAAGACGGAGACTCTTTCTTCAAATCTGTTACAGTTAATGACAATCATGTACTAGTTACTCTTGCAGATGGAACGTCGTTCACATTGCCCAAAGGGGAAACATATACATTTGACATTGCCAATAGGGATTATACCTTGTTCTCGTCTAATGAAACAAGGACGTATCTTCTTACAACTGCCAATATAGACGACGCAACATTAATTGCTATTCCGCAAGGATGGACAGCGGTTCTTAATGATAAAGACTTAAGAATCACAGCTCCGGCAGTTTCAGGTGATGATGTCAAAGATGGTGAACTTAAAATACTTGTCACTCCGTCCAAAGCTTTCGGTAAAGTAATAAAAATGCAATTAAGAGCAGTGCGTGAAGCACACTTCTTGACATTCGAGGATGTTGATTATAAAGGTGATGCTAACATGGTAGGAGAAAGAAACTGGTCATCATTAATTGACAGCCAACAATATGGTGGCCCACTACTTTATCCTAAGAATAACCAACTCTATAACTGGAGTGATGCAAACAACACTTTTCTTGCTTCCGAACTTCCTAACGGATGGGGTGATTACCAATACTGGGGTGGCGGACACGCAATTTCCAATTATCTGGATATGGATCTTACTCATGGAGACTTCCAGCACCAACTAGCCGTTTATTATCAGGATGCAAAAACTGGTTTTGGAGGACATAATGGTTCCAAAAACTTCTGCGTACATTACGGCTATGCAGACAATTCCGGATATGCCAACGGTCCATTACCCTATATTTACTTTGGAGACGGAGTTGCTCGTGTAGTTGACCACATGTATGTGACTATGACGACCTACCTAGCCAACTGTGTGGCCAACGGTAACGGTTTGACCGCACCCGCAGGCAAAGATGATTGGGTGAAACTGGTTGCTATCGGTTATGATGAAGATGGAAAAGAAGTAGCTACACGTCCGGAATTTTATTTGGTTGGAGCCGAGGGTAATATACTTGAATGGACAAAATGGGATTTATCCGCATTAGGCAAAGTGGTCAAAATAGACTTTAATGTCACTGGAAGTAATGATAACGGATATGGTTTCAGCCAACCTGCCTATTTTGCTTATGATGATGTAGCAGTGAGATTCTAATGAAACATATTATACTTTTTTTATTTGTTCTGTTAGCATTAATATCATGCGTGAAAGAAGAGGAGGACTCTCCTCTTCTTTCCGCTCCTGTCATTACCTTGAAAGAAGAATCCTCCATCTATAAAACAAAAATTGGTCGGGAGATAACCATCGCTCCCATTTATGAAAATACCGATTCGGAAACGACCTTTAACTGGACAATAGATGGAAAGAGTATCTGTACCACTTCCACCCTGACATTTTCAGCCGATGAAGCAGGCAGGTATTTCATTCTGATTTCTGCCACCAATGCCGGAGGGACAACAGAAAAGGAGATACGTATCGATGTCTTTCAACTTGATGTACCTACTATCTCTATTGCGGATGCCGACAAAGGTTTCAAAGTGCTTCAAGGCTCTGAACTAACCATTACACCTATAGTAGATTCTTTTCTGGAAACCAGTTACTCCTGGCAAATAAACGGTGAAGATATTTCGAACGAATTAACCTGTACTCTCCCCACAATCGAGCTTGGCGAATATCAAGTTCGTTTTGCTACTCACAATGAAGATGGCGATGACGAAGTAACTTTCAAAGTAGAAGTTTGTTCACCGGATCAAGTAGATTTCAACTGGACATTCCTGCAAACGGAATATAACATGTCAGCCGGCAGAACTATCCGTATCAAACCGGTTGACGTGAATAATGCACTGGATGCAGTCTATACATGGACCGTGGACAATGAACAAGTGCAATCCGGAGAAAATGATACTTATCTGTTTACATCCGAGCAGCAGGGAGAACACACGGTAAAGGTCGAAATGAAGAACTCATATATACTCGCTACGCAAACATTAAAAGTCAATGTTTGCCCTCCCGCAGGAACATACCAGCGGAAGATTAGCGCCACAAGTTCTGCGTCAATGAACAAAGTATATGAATATTTACCGGCTCCCGGTCAATTCATCAATGAGAATCATAACACAATAACTATGGCAGAAGCCTGCACCTATGCAGAAGAACGAATCAATCAGACGGCTTATGTTTCCCTAGGCGGATTCGGTGGATACATCATCGTTGGATTCGATCATAGTATCGTGAATGATGGAGATTACAACATTGCTATTACAGGAAACGCTTTTGATGGTTCGTCAGAACCGGGAATTGTATGGGTAATGCAGGACGAAAATGGTGATGGGTTACCTAATGACACTTGGTATGAATTGCGCGGATCCGAATATGGGAAAGCCGAAACCTGGCAGGACTATGCCGTCACCTATCATAAACCAACTGGTATTCAGCTTCCCACCCCATGGACAGACAATCATGGTCAAAGTGGGTCTATTGATTATCTGGGTGCTTTTCACCGGCAAGATTATTATTATCCCGCCTGGGTAAAGGAAAAACAATATACTTTGCGAGGTACTCGCCTGAAAGAGCGTAATTACGATCAATCCGGTAATGGTACTTATTGGGTAAATGATAGTTATGAATGGGGATATGCTGATAATTTCAGCGCCATTGATCGTCTGACAGATGATGACAACTATAATGCCGGACCGTCTGACAATCATTTCAAGATATCCCATGCTGTAACTTTCGACGGTAAGGATGCAAACCTGAAGTACGTTGATTTTATCAAAGTACAAGTGGGTGTTAATAGTAAAAGCGGTTGGTTGGGTGAAATATCCACTGAAGTTTTTGGAATAAAGGATTTCAACATGCTCAAATAATTGATAGAATATACATAAGAGATTCTTTTCCCTATTAAATATAGAGATAAAAATTACCAAATGGTAATTTTTATCTCCTCCCATAACCCTACCTTTGTCGCCATTTTCAACGACAAAGGTAGAAAGTTATGAAAGATAGTATTGATTTCGGCAGTATGAACATCTCCACGTTGTTCCGTAAGTTACTAATTCCTACGGTACTTGGGATGGTATTCTCGGCTCTGTTCGTTATTACGGACGGGATATTTGTAGGAAAAGGAATTGGCAGTGACGCGCTGGCGGCAGTAAATATCACTGCACCGCTTTTTATGATCGCAGCGGGTATCGGACTGATGTTCGGAGTGGGAGCTTCGGTGGTGGCTTCCATTCATTTATCTCAGGGAAAACGCAAAGTAGCAAGTATTAATATCACTCAGGCAATTGCTTTTTCCGCATTGCTCATACTTATCCTGTCTGCTCTGTGCCTTTATTTTATAGAGCCATTAGCCAGATTATTAGGTAGTTCGGACCGATTGTTGCCGTTAGCTGTAGAATATATGGCATGGTACATTCCTTTTCTCGTATTCTACGAAGTCTTAAATATAGGTATGTTCTGCATCCGTCTGGACGGTTCACCCACCTATACCATGATGTGTAATGCGGTTGCAGCCATACTCAATATCATACTGGATTATATATTCATCTTCGAACTTGGTTGGGGAATAATGGGAGCAGCTTTTGCCACCAGTCTGGGAACTGTCGTGGGAGGGTTGATGACACTGATTTACTTACTCCGTTTCTCTCGTACCCTCCATCTATGCCGGATAAAGTTAAGTATCAAAAGTCTGTTACTGACTCTTCGCAACATCGGTTATATGATTAAACTGGGAAGTTCTGCTTTTATCAGTGAAGCCTCCATTGCCTGTATGATGTTTCTGGGGAACTACGTTTTCATCCGCCATCTCGGTGAAGACGGAGTGGCAGCATTCAGTATTGCCTGTTACTTCTTCCCTATCATCTTCATGGTCTATAATGCCATTGCACAATCCGCACAGCCGATTATCAGCTATAACTTCGGAGCCGGACAACCCGAGCGTGTACGAAAGACACTGCATCTCGCCATTCGGACCGCTTTAATCTGCGGTATCAGCTTTTTCATTCTTACCGTACTATGCTGCCAAGACATCGTTTCGTTATTCATTGACCGCAGCTACGCTGCATTTGATATAGCAGTAAACGGGCTTCCTTATTTCGGAGTAGGATTCATTTTCTTTGCCGTCAACATGATTGGCATTGGTTATTATCAGAGTGTCGAAAGAGGTCAGCGAGCAACAATTATCACTCTTCTCCGGGGAGTCGTATTTATGTTGATGGGATTCTTTGCGCTCCCTCCGGTATTGGGTATACCGGGTATCTGGCTAGCCGTACCATTGGCAGAGTTATTAACCACTTTCTATATTTTCGGAATTTATTTGAAAGATCGTTTCATTGTCTGCCGACGATAAGTATCTTTGCAATATGAGAACATTCATTGAAAAACTTTGCGATAGATACAAGGTATCTGAAACCGATGTACAGTCTCTACTGAACTATATGGAAGAGGTACATTTCAAAAAAAGAGATTTAATAGTACGCGAAGGGACAAAGAACTGTAATCTTTATTTTATCAAGACAGGAATATGGCGAGCCTATTATCATAAAGACGGAGTGGATACTACCATCTGGTTTGCTTCAGACGGAGAAGCTGCTTTCTCCGTCTGGGGCTATGTAGATAATGCCTACTCATTAATAAATATTGAGGTCATGTGTGACAGTGTGGCCTATTGTATTTCCCGAACAGCTCTGAATCAGCTATTCGCCTCATCCATCGGACTCGCTAATTTGGGGCTCCGCCTCATGGATCATCAGTTTCTTCAACAGGAGAACTGGCTTATCAGCTCGGGAAGCCCACGGGCTAAAGAACGCTATCTCAACCTTATCAAAGAGACTCCGGAATTATTGCAATATGTACCTTTAAAACATATTGCGTCTTACTTGTGGATAACTCCGCAGTCGCTAAGTAGGATTCGGGCGAAGATAGCATCTTCTCCGCAATAATACTAGGCTTTCGCGGTCTTCACCCCAAAAGCACAATAAGTCAAATAACACACACAAGCTAAAGTGACAAAAACGCCTCCGATAACACCTACTGTTCCAATCGCAAACCCAATAACTGGAGTAACTACTCCGCCACCGGCAACAGCAGTAATCATCAACCCTGAAATTTGGTTTGCTTTTTCCGGTCTTGCCTGCAAAGCCATCGAATAAATGATAGAAAATACGGATGACGCAAAGAAACCGACAGCACCGATACAAATCAGATTTACCATATCGTTTTTCACAAAGGCCAGAATAAGCAAAGAGAAAATACAGGCAACAATATTCACACGGAAATATTTTATTTCAGCGATACGGGCCAACAAGAAAGCACCCAATAAAGCACCTACCGTACGACTTAAAAAATAAACTTGTGGAGCAAACTTCACTTGTTCTGTCGTCCAGTCAAAACGTTCTGCCATCAGCTTAGAACTGATAAAGTTGGTGGCAACATCTACCCCCACAATAAAGAAGATACCCAAAAACAACAACAGAATCGTTTTATCCTTCAATAAAGAAAAAGTATCACTGATAGAAAGTTGCTGGGTTGCAGCACTGGAATCTTCTCGCTTAACAGGGGTAGCCATCAACCAAACAGCGGATAATAATGTGATAAAACCTAATATCGGGAAGCAATAATACCATTTGTCGTCTCCAAAGTGAGCTACAGCCAACAATACAATCTCCGGTCCAACGAGAGAAGATACAGCTTTGATTACCTGCCCTGCCGTCAAGCTACTAGTCAATAAACGTTGGCTAGTTACCACATTACTTAACAACGGATTCAGTGAAACTTGCAGAATAGCGTTACCAATTCCCAAGAGAGCATAAGCTATCATACAAGTCGCGCTATTATAAACGATCAATGGTAATAACATACCCACTACCGTTATTCCCATACTAAGAAGAACTGTATTTTTACGTCCCCATTTGTTCATCTGATTTCCAATAGGAATACCTAAAAACAGGAACCAGATAAATACTAATGAAGGAACAAATCCCGTCATCACAGGAGACCAGTTGAAAGTACGTTGAACATAATCGGACGAAATGCCGACTATATCACAGAAGCCCATTACAAAGAACCCGAAGAGAACGGGAAGGGCGGCATAAATAGAGTTTTGTGTTTTCATGTTTAACTCACTATATTATAAAATGTAGAATCCCCGGTGCCATTGTCAAGCGACATCGGCACCGAGGTAAATAAGCTGTTTATTCAGAACAATGAGGCGGATTTTCCACTCCCCATTTTTCATTCGGTTGATTACCCATTGTGAGTTTCAATGTTCCACCTTTATAGAGTTCATCCCGGTACATCCAACATTGTTCCAGCGGTTTACCGTTCAACGTAGCAGATTGTACATAATAGGCATCCGGTGTATTACCAGTCGTTTCAATCACAAACGTTTTTCCCGTCGCATTCATCGGACTAAGTTTGATTTCAATCTTATCAAACAACGGACTGCCAATCTGGAAAGTCGGTCGTTCACAAGAACCGCCCTGTACATCGAACAATCCCATTGCCGCCATCACATACCAGGCTCCCAACTGTCCCTGATCTTCATCCTGACCGTAGCCATAACCATGCTCTCCGTTTGTTCCGTAAAACTCATCACAAATCAAGCGCGTCCATTTCTGTGTCAGGTAAGGTTTACCGGAGAAATTGAACAACCAAGGAATATGAAGACTTGGCTGATTACCATGATTGTAAGGACTCTCCACACCTGCAAAAGCATAAGTTATCTTACCGCCACCAAAAATAGATTTACGCGCTTCGGTAAATATAGAATCCAACCGATTATTAACCTCCTCTTTACCCACTTTTTCAATCAAACGATATGGATGTTGAGGAACAAAAAATGTATATTGTACAGCATTTCCTTCCTGAAATCCTCTCCATGACTCCAGCGGATTAAAGTTATCAATAAACTCACCGTTAGGAACTCTGGGACGAACCAGTTTCAATGAATCATCAAATAGTTTTTCCCATCCTCTTGATAATTCCATCAAACGGTTGTAATCATCCGTATGCCCCAATGCTTTCGCCCACTGCGCCACAGCATAAGCACTAAAGCAATATTCCAATGTATGAGAAACAGAAAAGGTAGAGCCATCCGGATGTGTGCCATAATGAACACTGTTCTCATAAGGTACATATCCTCTTTCTACAAACTGCTTCACATCCATCTTACCTGCCCCCTCAATGCGGCCTTCCCAGCCTAATTCATTCTTTAAAGCTGCCTGATAAGCCGTTTCAACATCAAAATCACGAATACCACTATTGTATGCACCTGCCAGGGTAATACTCACCATATTTGTCCCTACGCCCGAAACATATCTACTGGCAGCAATACCATCACCTAACCAGCCAGCATCTTTGTATACCAGCAACTGACTGTTAACTAATCCATTGTAGTATTCCGGATAAGCTAGTGCCCAAAGAGAAGTCAAGTTCCAGTAAGCCCCCCAAACTGCATCCGTATTATAATGATTATATATCGGCTTACCTTCTTTTCCCAAAGGTATCTGCCCTACTGTTCCATCATTTTTGGGATAAGCTCCATTAACATCGCTAGCAAGTCCTCTGCCCAACAAAGCGTGATACAATCCTGTATAAAATTTGATTTTGCTTTCATCCGTACCTCCTGAAACCAGAATACGTCCCAAGGATTCATTCCATTTATCCGTAGTTGACTGTAAAGCTTCATTAAAAATCAAGTCTTTCGCTTCCGTTTCCAGATTCAGTTTAGCATTTTCAATGGAAGTATATGACAAACCGATCTTTACATTTACTACATCATCTTTTTTCGTTTTATAATTCAGGCACATAATAGCTCCTGCACCTTTGATTTCATTTCCCGCTTTCAGAGTACTATCTTGATAAAAAACCTCTACCGATTCAGGAATACGATCTAGTTTTGCATAAAAATACATAGCTACTGATGAACCCGCTTGATATTTCTTCACATATTCCGGTTCCGTAATCACGTAACCTTCAATAGTATTTCCATCTATCTGTTTGATATATGCATCACGCACAGCTCCACTTTCTCCCTGACGATTTCCAATATTCAAAAGAATATGAGCAGCTTCCGTCCCCGGGAAAGTATATCGCTGGAATCCGACACGAGCAGTGGCAGTAAGTTCTGCCTTTACCTGGTAATCCTTTAATAATACAGAGTAATATCCCGGACGCGCCGTTTCATCTTTCTTATCAAAGCGGGAACGGAAACCTTTATCGGGGTCTTCCAGTTTTCCGGGATTTGTTTTTACTTCTCCCGTTACAGGCATCAGTGAAATTCCTCCTATCTGAAACTCATGTAAGCAAGGAAAGCCATCAATCGAAGTATGATTATCTTCATAACCAATAGCTTCCCATCCTTGATTATTACCGTAAGTTCCATTGGTAGAAGCTCCCAGTTTAGCCATTCCAAAAGGCTCCGCAGCCGGAGTATAGAAAAACCAACGACTATGTACAGTTCCAATATTAGGATTCACATACTCTACCAGATTGGGACGATCAGGTGTTTTGCACCCTACAACACCTGCCAGAATCAACAGGCTACCTATCCATTTTAATTTCATCATTTATTTATTTTTCTGTTTGTAACTTCTCCTTTAATCATCGCCACACGTGCATAATACTCCGGCACACACGAAGCATCCAATAACCATTTCGGCTTACGTTTTTCATCAGTCCGCCCTGTCCAGTCATGATACATCAGTCCCGCCTGGTCACGTGCATGTTCCCAAGCATAATCCAGTCCTTTTATCATCGTATCCACATACTTTGAATCCCCCGTAACATTGTACAGATCGTGATAACCTCTAAACAAAACCAGATTAAACCAAGGTAAATCAGCAATATAGGGAATACCTTCTTCCGTGTATTTAAAGAACACTTTGCAACTTCCTTCTGCCAGAAATTTAGCATTATCCAGATACGCCTGCTCACCCGTATAATTATATAAAGCTACAGCTGCTTGTAACAAAGTACCAGTATTGTAAGTATACAAATCCGGGCATACTGCCGAAGTCGTTGTTAACCATGAATTCCAAACGACTCCTCTTTCCGGATCTTTCAGATATTTATCAATCCAATGATAGAACTTCTTTCCCACCTCCAGATAATACTCATCTTTAGTTGCTTCATAAAGTTTTAAAGCCAACACCATCGCTTTTCCGTTAGAACAGGCAGGTTTCTGATCTTTCACTCCTTCCAACCAAGAAACAGCTCCTTCAAAGTTCTCATCCCAGCCACTTAAAATAAAGGTCAATACCTGTTTCGCTTTCTCCAGATAATGAGAATTTTTAGTTACCAGGTAAGAATCAATATAATCAATACCCACTAAACCATTGTCATCATAATAGCGGTCTACCTTTCCAAACTGAACAGGGTAAGCCTGATAACCAAAAGGAACACGCGTTGTATCATAGTAACGCTCCATCGCCATCACCATCGAATCGACATAAACCGTATATTTCTCCGGTTCGATGGTAGCCATCAACACTGCCGAAGAAAAGACACCACTCATAGGCCACAGATAAGAAACTTCCTGCGCTTGCCGGGTGGAATCATTAAAATAAGTCAGATCAGGACGATGACTGCTTGGGTAATATTCAGAGAAGAGGCCGTATTTGGGAACCCTGTAGAGTTCCCAAACACGCTGAAACATTTCTTCTGCCTTATCTTTATTCGGAGTCGTTTTTGATTCTCCGGCACAAGAAAGAAGCACGAATACCGTCGATACAAATAAAGCTATATTTCTAATTTTACTATTCATATCCTATTCCTCTGTCACTGTTTCTCCTTTGTACAAAGCAATCATTCCCAAAGATTCGAGCGCAGCATCCTGCATCAACAACTGTTCAGCACGTTTTGGAGTTGCTCCTGTCCAGTCTTCATAGAACAGTCCGTTTGATAAACGGGCATTTTCGTATGCATAATCCAGGAAGTTGATGAATGTTTTGATATAATTGCCTGCATTTTTATAATAAGGCTCAATATCAATAAATGCACGGATCAGTTTTGTTGTGAACCAAGGATCATGATCGGGATAAGCCAACGCCAACCCATTAAGCGGACGTACAAAATAATTATACGCACCTTCGGAAGAAGCAATGGCACTGTCCAGATAAGTCTGCTCACCCGTTATTTTGTATAAACGGATTCCGTTAGAAATCATCACACCTGTATTGTAAGTCCATTTTGTTTTATTAATGGATCCGTCTGCTTGTTTATCATTCCAGTAACAGCCATCTTCCGGATCACGCAAGTTAGTCAACGTCCAAGCATATAAACGTTTTGCCAGAGCCAACACATCCGCTTTTTCCTCTTGAGGACATACAGAATAATATTCAAGCAAGAATAGCGTTGCATATCCATTAGCGCATGTCGGTTTATTCGAATCACCAACTCCCTGCTGCCCTTTCTGCTCTTCATTCCACCAAAGGCCTCCTCCAAACGTATCATCTTCACCAGCTTGCAGGAACTCAACGATTCTTTTAGCTTTCGTCACATAATCTTGATTATTTAGCAAATTAAAAGCCTCTACCAGTTCAATCCCCACAATAGAATTATCATCATAAAAACGTGTTCCACTACCGGTAGTACCATTGGTTTGAGAGCCATAACCACCCACAGTTCCATTAGGAGTACGATAATAAACTTCAAACCGGTCTACCATATCCGCATAATTCACATCATAACCTAAAGCATGCAAAGCTGCTGCTCCGGAAACCAGTCCGTCATACGGCCACAAGAAAGAAGCGGAATTATCCCCGTCTTTCTTAGGATAATTTTCATTATACAGTCCTTCTGTTGCCCCACTATTGATCCGGTAGCACTGATTAATCAAGTCAAACTGCTCTTTGGCACGTTTATGATAAACGACCTCCTCTCCGGGTTCTGACGGAGCAATCGGTGTAGGCGGGATATATTTCTCTACGTCATCTCCGGCACAGGAGAATAATAGTGCCGGAAGAATAGCTAAAATAGTCTTTATCTTTTTCATAACTTAGTTTTATTAATTAATCGGAGTCACATTAGTAAATGTATGTATCATCAATCCATCCGAATTCGTATCGATAGTGATAGTTGCATGCGTATAATCCAGACTACCTTTCATTTTCCAAAGATGATCCCACTGACTCCATTGGAATTCATACAAAGCATAGAAAGAAGCAGGTTCTCCACCTACCGGACGTTCGGCACTCACGCCATCACCTCTACCCCAACACATATCACCACCATTTACTTTTGCTAAAAAGTAGTAACGTTCTTCTATCCAACTTAACCAATCAGGAGCACCGGTTTCCGGTTTGGACGGATCAAGGAATCGGATATCACCCTCTCCCACAAATTTACCATCACCCGCATACTCTAATACAGCTATATCTCCAAATGTTGCTCCCCAAATACAACGAACAGAAGAACCGATTTTTTCCGTGGTCATTGCCATTGTATTAAAGTTCACTGTCAGACGGGTTACTTCTTCGGAAGCAGTTACAGCCGTTTCGCCCTCCCCTTCTCTTAACTTCGAGCTATCATCAATATAATAGCTGAATGTTTCACCTGTAGTAGCAGACTTAAATGATATATTTCCTGCTGATAACTTCGTATAAATCTGGAAAACGCCCTCTTCTACACAACGGAACGGAATTCCACCCTGTCCACTGTTCTCCGTAGCCGAACCATATAAATACAATTCAGCCGGAATATTATCAATTCCCTCTCCACGAGTTACTGTGATGGTAGCCACCTTGTCGGTTCTCTTCACCACTCCACCTTTCGAAGCATTTACCGTCCATTTTATATCTCCGGTTTCCAAAGGATAAATGCCTGCATTTCTAGCAATCGTATTAATAGCTGCATGAGTGATTGACAAACTGGTCGCAGCTCCCAAATCACTTTTCACCGTAGCCAGCGGCTTTGAAAAATCACCGTCTGCCTTATCAAACAGCACCTCGTACAATACAATTCCGCCATCTGCCGCACCACCTCCTGACCACGACAACACAACAGGCGTTGGAGATGACACATTCAACTGGATAGAAGCAGGGGAACTTAATTCCGTGGGGACTGCAAAATCCGTGTTCAATTCATAATCTTCCTGACATGATACCATTGCCAGAAGTGCTGAACATATCCATAATATCTTTTTCATAATTATTCCTTTTTGAGTCGTTTAACCAATTACCAATTCGGATTCTGCTCCAAATTACCATTCAAGTCACGTTCAGCCTGTGGTATAGGCCACAAATAATGTTTATTTGCATTAAAGGTTCTGTTTTCAACCCGAACGTATCCATCATCCGTACCTACCACATCATTTGTCTTTAATCCGTGACACCATCCATTCAATACATTGTCCGCAATTCTCCAACGGATAATATCTTTATGGCGATGTCCTTCCAATGCCAATTCCGAACGACGTTCGTTTCGTACAATCTCAATCAGTTTATCTTTAGAAGCTCCTTCCGGGAATTCCAGTGCTGAAGCAAGTGTAAATCCGGCCCTATCACGAATTGGTTTAATAGTTGCATCCCAAGCCGTCTTATCCAGTTCTCCTAATTCTGCCAATGCTTCCGCATTCATCAATAAAATATCAGCATAACGAATCAGAATCGGATTCAAACCAGAATAAAGAGTAGCACGATAAGTGTTATCCCAATATTTCTTAATATAGTAACCGGTAGCCGAACAGTCTGAACCTACTCCATAACCATCTTTGCCTTCACCTTTCTCACAGTTGATAACAACTTCTGTTCCGTCGGCCAACGTATATGAGTTTCCAGTGTACATCACCGTTGCCTTCAAACGTGGGTCACGATTGGCATACGGATGACTTTCATCAAACGATGTTCCTGTTTCCTTAATTGTTTTTCCATCCAGCATAATATAACTGTCTACCAACTCCTGCAAAGGAGAAAGCTGGGAATATCCACCCAAAGTGGGCGGCAGGAAAACATACATCATCTGATGTTCACGACTAGTCGGACGATACTGTGCATCCAAAATTACTTCAGAGTTGTATTCATTAGCAATCTCAAACAATCCCGCGTAACTTCCAAAGAGTTTAAAGCCTCCCTCTGTCATAATGGTAGAAGTGATATTTTTCACTTGCGTCCAATTACCTTCAAACAAATAGATTTTAGCTTTAATCGCCATTGCCGCCCAACGGGTAATCCGGCCTTTATTATCCGCATCATAAGAAGTCGGCAAATAGTTACCGTTAATCACTTCATCCAGATCGGCCAAAACATTTGCTATTACAGTGGCTTTGGCTGTACGTGCAATAGACATACTTTCTTTGATAGAAAGCACTTTTGTAGTATAAGGTATATCGCCGAATTTCGTATACAACTCATAATAACTATAAGCACGAAGTACTTTTGCCTCACCAATATAACGTTTCTTCAATTCCGGGTCCAAATCAGGAACCCTGTCTATATTTTCCAGCAACTGGTTACACATACGAATACCCGTATAGCGCCCGTCCCAAACCTGTTTCACGTAAGAGTCGGCTGTAGAATATGAACCATTACCAATATTTTGTGTAAAATCATTAGGTTGCTTGGTATAAGCATTGTCCGTCATTGCTTCACAATAAAGCTGTTCGTCCATATTTCCCAAATAGGTATAGCAAGTATTCAACGCCTTGACAGCTGCTTCAGGATCCTCTTCCCAATAAGTCAAGTCCGTTTCTCTGTCATACGGTGCCGTATCCAAGTCAACACAAGAGGCACCGCCCACTACCAAGACAGCAGATAAAATCAAATTCTTTATAGTTGTTTTCATCACGGTACAGTTTAAAATTTAACATTAAGTCCAAATGAATATACTCTTGCCACAGGATAAGAACGACCACTACCGTCTCCGGTATATTCCGGGTCCCATCCGCCTTTCATCTTCGTGAAAGTCAACGGATTCTGCACACTGGCAAAGATTCTTAAATTCTTGACATAGAGTTTTTTCATCCATTGTTGCGGGAAAGTATATCCGATCTGCGCATTTTTCAAACGCAAGTATTTAGCATCCTGGATCCAGAAATCTGATTTCGCTGCATTATTAGCAGATTCCGCACCCATTGTCAGACGAGGATAAGTAGCATCCGGATTATTCGGAGTCCAGCGATCTTGATGGAAATCCATTACAGGACCTTCATTGTTATTATGGAAAGCCTCTACAGATTCACCACGCATCCACTTGTTACGTTTTCCTACTCCTTGCCACATCATCGAGAAATCAAAACCTTTATATTCCAAACCATAGGTGAAGCCGAAAGTATATCTTGGGAAGTCATTACCAACAATAAAACGGTCATCGTCCGGTTTAATCACACCATCACCGTTCTTATCCAAATAACGAATATCTCCCGGTTTCGGTGTAATACCTTCCAAGTGCGGTCCTTTCTGACATTCTTCCTCATTCTGGAAAAATCCATCCGAACGATATGCATAGTAAGAGTACAACGGATAACCTTCCTTGATAATTGTCTGTACATCCGAGCCACCGATAATTTCCGTACCGCGTGTATCTATTACTTCATTAAAGCTATCTGAAATATTTCCGGCGAAGTTATGCACTACCGGACCGGTCTTCAAACGATAACTTACTGATAATTCCCATCCTCTCGTCTCTACCTTACCAGCATTCTGAATCGGGGCACCATTACCAAACAATCCGGGAACCGGTAAATTTACCAAAATATCTTTTGTACGATTATTGAAACAATCAAAAGTTATATTCAAATCATTATTCAACAATCCCAATTCGAAGCCGATATTAGCCATACGGGTAGTTTCCCATTTGAGATCAGGATTTGTAGAAGCAAATGTAGCCGTCTGCGCCAATTTATCTCCGAAGCTGATGCCGTTAGTCACAGACACCGTCTGCATGTATTGATAGGCACCAATGCGGTTATTACCAACCAATCCCCAGGAACCTCTGATTTTTAGAGAAGGAACATACGGTTTCAGTACAGACCAGAATTTTTCTTCCGAGATACGCCATCCTGCCGAGAAAGACGGAAAGACTCCCGAACGGTTTCCTTTCGCAAAATAAGAAGAATAGTCATTACGGATATTAAATTCCAGCAGATATTTCTCATCATAATTATAAGTGGCTCTTGCAAAACCGGAATAGATAGCCCAGTCACTTGCCGAACCACCATTGCTAACTTTATCCCCACTCAAATCACCTACAAAAATATCATATTTAGAATCCTCCGTCAAACGACTAGTAGAGAACTGCTTTTCAGAGAAGCCCTCATAAGCATATCCTAATAATCCACCGATAGAGTGTTTCCCTATTTTCGTATTATAAGTCACCATAAGATTGGTAGTGATATTCTTAGAACGATAGAATTGCTCGGTCAACTTATTTTCACTATCTCCCGTACCTTCGAAGGCCTTCCGGTTCTCATGCAAATTATTATTCCAAACACGTCCACCGGCACTTCCGATCAGTTTCAGTCCTTTATATACTTCCCATTCGGCTTGTATGGTTCCCAATAATTCATCATTCACATTCTGGCGATAACCGCCTTCTTCCAAACGCTGCAAACCGTTTGAGTTACTTCCGGCAGGATAATTATAACTGCCATCCTCATTCTTGATCGGATAAATCGGTGGCATGCGGTTTGCCTGCTCGATAATCCATTCCGTCCAGTAAGCATGTTCTTTAATATCATTACGGGCAAATTGAGAAGTCAAATTCAATGTAAAGTTATTCGTCACCTTATGGCTTACATTCAGACGTGCATTGTAGCGTTTATAACCATAATCAGGTCCCTTGAACATACTGTTCTGATCCATATAACCCAAAGAAGCCATGTAAGACAACTGGTCGTTACCTCCTGTCATCGAAACATTGTGTGAACTTTGAGGAGAATTACGGTGATACAGTTCTTTCACCCAATTTACATTCGGACCGCCATTTCTAAATTGCGCAATCTGCTCGGGAGTGAATTTTGCAGCTCTTCCCGAATTGACAGCCGCTTCATTATACAGTTCAGCATATACCCACGAGTCTGCTATCTTAGGCAATGAAGTAGGTTGCTGAACACCATACATAAAATCATAAGAGATTTCTACCTTACCGGCTTTTCCTTTCTTGGTAGTGACAAGTACCACACCATTGGAAGCACGTGAACCATAAATAGCAGTAGAAGAAGCATCTTTCAAAATAGAAATCTGCTCAATATCAGCCGGATTCAGATTGGCGAGCGATCCTTCAATTCCGTCAATAATCACCAACGGATCATTGTTGTTCATTGTATTCAAACCACGGATATTAATAGAAGGTACACTACCCGGAGTAGAACTTCCCTGCTGAATAACCAAACCGGGAGTCGTTCCCTGCATTGCTTCCAATACATTGGAAATCGGCTTTCCTTCCAATTCATCCGTAGAAACAGAAGACACAGCTCCTGTCAGGTTGACTTTCTTCTGCACGCCGTAGCCTACCACTACTACATCTTTCAAAGCAACCACATCCGACTTCAACACCACATTGATAAACTGGCGGCCGTTCACCGGAACTTCCTGTGTTTCATATCCAATTGAGGAAACTACCAATACCGCTTTCGAAGCAACATTCAGTGAAAAATTTCCATCCATATCCGTAGCCGTACCCGTAGATACACCTTTCACCAGCACGGTAGCCCCAATCACGGGTTCCCCGTCTGCCATTACCTTACCTTTCACTGCGATTGTATTAGATTGCGCATACAGTTTGGAACCAACAGCCACATTCATACAAACAATCAACATAACAGCCAATAATTGCCAACTCGAAAATGCCGTTCTGAAAAGCCGGCGGGCAAATTGCGCGTTCAATAGATTAGATTGTTTCATAACATTTTATATTTGAATTAATAGAAGAGTTATCATATATTATAAGATATTAAGTTGGGACAAAGCAAAGGAATAAGCCCCTAAAGCAACGGCTCTGCTTGCTCCTAATGTAGAAACAGCAATGCCTATTTTCTTGTGACAGGCATAATGCACCTCTCTCTCCGAAAATGGTATTTTCACCATCTTGTCTTTTTCCTCCAGAAATTTATCAAATGCCTCTTTTTCGGACAGATTGAACACCTCCATCTGCAAACAAGGGAAAGAAGCTCCTGCAAACGTGCCAATCTGCCGATTCATCTCATTCATAATTCCCGGAAGTATGTATTTAGCCGCTCCTGCCACTCCTCCGCCAATCACTACCAAGCCATCAACAATATTCAATGCACGGATGATAGCATCACCGGCCATCTCTCCCAGTTCGTTAAAACTCCGGACAGCAGCCTGCTGATCTCCCTCTGCAGTCCCTTCGGCAATATCATATATATCTTTGGGAGTTAAAGAAGAAGCATCCTTTCCGGTCAATTCCTGATATACTCGCCTGACAGCCCTGATGCTGACACTTTCTTCCGCGATCATTTCGGGATATTTCTTATTCCGCATAATCCAGACGTCGCCGCCGCAACCGTTGTCTCCGGTCAGTAACCGGCTGTCAATCACCACTCCGGCACCAAACCCTGTACCCAGTGTAATTCCGAGCAGGTTCTTATATACCTTACTGCTGCCTGCTTCTTTCAGGCGTTTATTCACTTCGGGCAAAGTGCCTGCCAAGGCTTCGCCATAAGCAAACAAATTACCGTCATTATTAATAAAAACCGGAATACCAAACTGTTCCCTCAAATAAGGTCCAAGTGCCACTCCTCCCCTGAAGGCCGGGAAGTTAGGCAAGTCACCAATAATTCCATGCTCATAGTCAGCAGGCCCGGGGAAAGCAAAACTGATAGCTACCGGAAGTTTCGGCAATCGTTTCTCAACTTCCAGGAAACCTTCTACAAGAACAGACAAGCAACGCTCCAAGTCGTCGGACGCTGCCGGAAGGCAAATAGGTTCCACTATTTCGCGACAGCCTTGTATGGCTGAAAACACGAAATTAGTGCCTCCCGCATCGAGCGTCATTACGATTCGTTCATCATGTTCATACATAGTTCTCAAGATATTAGATGATTTATTTCATTATTAAAAGCGTACGTAAGCTTTGATCGTTACACATTCTTTTCCTGCAGATTTACCATACGGGGCAATGGTATATTCTTTCACCCCGGCGGGAATGATAAATGTTTCGGCATAATGCACCACGAAAGGTTCAAAGGCATGAGTAGGACTCTCAACAACGGCCTCTTCTCCCTCCAGCAGATTCAGTACATTTACACTATCGTTTGTATGATGCAATACCGGTGATGAGAAACGGTGACGGCGGGTTTCGATAAATTCGTTCGGATGCAATCCAGTACGTTCTTCTACCCAGCCTTCTCCGGAAGCGACTTCCTTAAACTGATTGCGAAGGTGTTCATTTACATATTCCGTATCGCGATTCCAGTTGATAACGCATTTACCACGTTCCACATTGATCGGACGCGGTTTTCCATCCAGTCCCAAGCGTTGCCAGTCCCATAGTTTGAAAGTGAAGAGGTTCGGAGTCGAGCTGATTTCAAGCACCATACTGTTGGCACCGGAACAATGAACAGTTCCTCCCGGAATCAGGAAGTGATCGTGTTTCTTTGTCGGAATCTTATTTACGTACTTTTCTGCGTCGAACACCAATTCACCTTTTTGTGCTTTACGCAAATCGCCGATCATCGCTTCTTTGTCCACTCGTGTCTTCACTCCCAGATAAACTACGGCATCTTCTCCCGCATCTACCATGTAGTAACTTTCATCCTGTGTGTAGTACATACCGAAGCTGTCGCGGATAAATTGAGTAGTAGGATGCACCTGCAAACTCAAATTACCTCCGCCCATCGTATCCAAAAAGTCGAAACGAATAGGGAAGTCTTTTCCAAAGCGTGCCTCCACCGGTTCACCAAGCAACTCTTTACTTTTCAGTAAAACCAAATCAACCGAAGGCAGCTCAAAGCGTACTCCGTTCACTTCAAAATAAAGGCTGTTCTCTTCAGGTACACAGTCAAAGCACCAGCCGAAATTTTCGCGTTCACGATCCAGGTCGCAAACCTCTTTCATCCATTGACCACCCCAGGGAGCCGGATCGAAGAAAGGAACTACCCGGAACGGTGTGTTCACCGTTGCCTCTACCCCTTTAAAGAAAGTATCCTTATCAATCATCTTCGGTGTCCCGGCCACATGGGTGTCAATCCAGAATTCTACCCTGTCAAACAATCTTTCCTTATACCTATCACATACTCTCCAATCGTTGAAATACCCTCTCTTGTATTGCAAAGAAACAGCATCGTTCCGATTGTCTATACCTAAAGCTTTTACCTCATGCCGGCGGAAACGTTGTTGGATTTCCCAACGTGCCATATCCGCATAAACTACCATCGCGTCCTGCGGAGCAACAACAGCAGCTCCCGTACCTATGATTACAATGGTTTCTTTCGCTTCACTGATTTGCTTCCGTGCAGCAGCCACCTTATCCGCATCCAAATAATCTTCCAGCTTCAAATTGGTAACATAGCCGAATAACACATCTTCAGTCATGAAGCGTTCTGTCAACGTTTGAATTTCTTTTTCCGGTTTCATCAAATCACGTACATTCATCACTCTTCCGGAGAATTCTTTTGAAAAAGCATCCAGCACTTCTTCTTCATATACTCCTGTATATAAATCCACAGCCAGCACTTTTCTTGCATCCATTTTCTTTTTTAACATAGAAATGATACTATCCCAACCCTGAACAAGCATCCCCGTCAGCTTCGTAGAAGGAAATTTATCATAATTAGCTTTTCTCATGTTTATAGCGTTTTTAAATTCTATATGTTCATACATACTTTCAATTGTGCAAATATATAGATTTTATTTTTATTCCAAACAAAACTTGGATTATTTTTTGATAAATCTTATATTTGCTGAAAATAAACCAATCAGAATAGATATGAAATTAGATCATAATAGTGATAAACCGCTTCATATTCAGGCAGAAGAGATACTAAGAAGACTCATAGAATCTGAAGAGTACAAAAACGGGAAGCTATTTCCCAACGAGGTCGAATTGTCTGAACAATTACACATTTCAAGGAACACATTAAGACAAGCTATCAACAAACTCGTGTTTGAGGGGCTTTTGGTGCGAAAGAAAGGTTACGGAACGAAGGTAGTAAAGAAAGGTATCGTAGGCGGAGTAAAGAACTGGCTTAGTTTCTCACAGGAGATGAAGATGTTAGGTATCGAGATTCGCAATTTCGAGCTGCATATCAGTTTAAAGCGTCCAACCGAAGAAATCGGCACATTCTTTGATTTAGGTTCCAATCCCGACACTCGCTGTGTAGTGATGGAGCGTGTCAGAGGAAAAAAAGAATATCCGTTTGTTTACTTCATCTCTTATTTCAACCCCAATATTCCACTAACCGGAGAGGAAGATTATACACGCCCATTATACGAAATGCTGGAAACCCAATATAATATAGTGGTAAAGACCAGCAAGGAGGAGATTTCAGCCAGACTTGCAGGGGAATTTATTGCAGAGAAACTGGAGATAAAATCCAATGACCCTATATTAATAAGGAGAAGATTTGTTTATGATGTGAACGGAGTACCTATTGAATACAACGTCGGGTATTATCGGGCAGACAGCTTTACTTATACAATAGAGGCAGAGAGATAGACCGTATGTTCATACATATATAATATAAGGAGGCTATTTTAGAAGTTGAAATTTCTATCTTTCCTTTAAAATAACCTCTTTATATCATCTCTCTTTCCATAATTATGTCCTACCCGTCATTTATTATCGAACTTACCATTAGAGCATCCGGCAAGAATCCGATCCAGACTTTCATCCACAACACCTATCATCTGAAGTTTGGATAATAAATGATAGTAGGAAGTTTTTCCTACTCCTTCTATTCTCAACAGACTTTTCCAACCTCTTCCCGATACTATATCCAACAAATCTTTCACCGTTCGAACATCTTGATTATACAAGATATTAGCCAACCGGGTATCAGCTACTTTACAAACAGGCAATTGAAGTATCCACTCCTCCTGCCCAACATTTATATTCTTATTATTGTCTACCAAGGATAAAAAACGAGCATCGATAGCACGCTTTCGATAAGTAGCCAATATATCTTTTTTCAGTTTCAACCCTTTAAGTATAGAGTTATACATTTGCAATGTCTTCCCATAGGTAATTCGATGCCGATCAGCCACTTTCGCTACTGATTCTCCTGTAGAAATTGAATAGAAGATATCGCGGGTAACAGGGTGAAGAATCAATGCTGACAGTTCACGAATGATTATTTCATATAGCGGTTTACAAGTCGTCTGTGTTCTCAATACATATAGTAGATCATCGTATTTGGAAATGATAAAGTCCCGTTCCAGTTTCTTTTCTTCTACGATTTTAGAAAGGTAACCTGCTTCTAAACCAAGTCTTTTGTGAGCTTCCAGATAAGCATCCAAACTCTCATCATCCAAAAACAACTGATCGTCGATTCGGGAACTCGTAATGTATCCAAGATTTGCCCAATTCTTTAGAATAGCTTCTTGAATGTCGCGTCTTTCAGACATCTGTTTTGTTGTGAGCCAATTTGACATAAAAAAACGGAACTAGATTAATAATATCAACTAGTTCCGTACCTTTTATTATAAAAGAGTACGGAGCTGCCACAATCCCGCAAACAGGAGGTAGTAGCGGCTACCTTTCAGACACGGGCAGACAGCCCGTACCCTATGAGAAGTCATAGAAGTACAGGCGTCTCCCGGTGTCTGAAAAAAAATCCGCTACGATTTCCTGTTCACCGAGGAAACGCACAATCGCATACCACAAAGGCATACTACGTTCCAATGACAAAGGTACAAATACTTTTCGGAAAATAACAAGAGAGAGGTATAAATGTTTAGGAAAGAAAACGAATGATGATTGTATAATTAAAACGTATGTATATAAAAAAGGCAGGTTTCAATAAGTTTTTTGTTTCGTATATAAAATAAGGGGCACACCATTTTGTCTCGTATACAAAACAAAATATTTAATAAAGCTGCTCTAATCTAGAGCACAATATCATTCAAGTCAAAATAAAGCAAACGTGTAGCAGAATCCACATCTTCATTATTCAAAGGAATAAACCCATTTTTCTCATAAAAAGGAACAGCTGCTGCATACGCATCTACAGTTAAAAAGCGACAACCCGTTTTATTTTCAAGTACATTACTTACAGCTAACAAAGCTTCCCGATAAAGAAAAGGTTCGTATTTTATTTTTTAAAGATTTTCATTGCCAGTTCATAGTCTTTCAACCTTTTTTCCCGCTGCTCCGGCGTTTCACTACGCTTCTCTTTCATCCGTTCTTCAAATCGCCGAGCATCTTCTCCGAAAAGTATCGGAGTTTCCTTAATTGGTCTTGCCATACTTATACAACTCCTTTCTTTGGGTTTATACGCTACAAAAGTAATTGAATAAATCAGGAAGTGCAAGTTATAACGAAGTTATCTTATTCAAATAAGAAACCACTCTACAATTAAAGCACCTCTCTCTTACATAAACTACCTACTTTTGTAGCAAATAACAATTCGTTCCACCTAGGTAGAACTAAACAAATACCATGGTCGAACCAAACGATAACCAAGGTAGAACTAAAGAATAACCTTGGTAGAACGAATTAATAGTAGTAATTAATCCATTAATAATAGAATATGAGTGCTTTATATGACTTATTTGAAAATCCACCGTCACCTGACGGAGAGAAACAACCGCTACATGCCCGTATTGTCTCCAAAGGAACCGTAGATAAAGAAGAGTTTCTGGATCGTGTCCACAAATTTACCGGTATCAGCAGAAGTTTATTGGCAGGAGCCATGGAAGCCTTTGCCAATGAAGCACGGGATTTACTAGCCGACGGCTGGAATGTAGAAATGGGAAACTTCGGATTCTTCTCTACATCGTTGCAATGTCCGCCGGTTAAAGATAAAAAAGAAATTCGGGCAGCGTCTGTCCAAATGAAAAATATTAATTTCCGCGCAAGTCGTCCATTCAAGAAAGAAGTAGGCGACAAAATGAGGCTGCAACGAGGAGAATCTATCACACGCCCTAAGAAAAATAGTATCTCCCGTGAGACGTGTCGCGAGCGCCTCAACACATATTTGGAAAATCACCTATTCATCAGCCGGACAGATTATAGCCATCTGACAGGACGAAATAAAAAAGTAGCTATTGAAGAATTAAATTCCTTTATTACCGACAGAATAATCCAAAAGGAAGGGGTTGGAAAGTTGACTGTATATATAAAGGTATAAACTCTTGGAACACAGAATTAAGAGCCACAACAAGATTATTGCTGTTGTAACTCAAGTATGATTTCATCAGTGATGTAGGCATCACTCAACGTTATAAGCGGATATTGTTTATTAAGAAGCAATGCATATACCTTACTATTATAGAACAAGTGCAATGCTTTTTCGGGAGAAATATTCAAACGCTCCGCTAATTGCATCACCACACGAGTGTATTTATTCCATACTAATACATCTATCATAAACGCAGTTTATTTTATTGTTATATATTCTTTGAAAGAGAGACACTCGTCAATGAGACGTTGATTGAGAATCCTTTACCAAAGTCGAGGTTTTCGCGTCCGACACCGACCAAAGGATACTCTACGGCCTGCGTACTACCATGATAGACCTTCATACAGATTCTCCTTTTTCTTTATAATGGGCTTCCCAGTTTTCAAGAGCTTCTACCAACGTATCGGCTATGTACTCACGACTCTGGGTGTGAAGCATGTCATATCCACTTATCAGGTATTGACGGATAAGATTCAGTTTTTCCAAACGGTTATAGAGAGTAGGAGCCGGAATACCCAACTTCTGGGCGGCACTCTCAATGGCAAAAATCACAAACTCCATGACTTTGCCATCAACAACGGGGGCTGATTGGCTTGAATGTAGCATACTATACCTCTATTATCTTAGTGTAATATGTACAAATATAGTGTTTATTCTTGCAACGTTCATCGTTTTTCGGCATATTTTATGATTATCAAGAACATTTGAGTATCGTGAAACTGATTGAAATACTCCCTATTTGGAAATGGCTATTAAAGTAGAACATCTAAGAATCTATAAATCAGAATCATACAAACAAAATAAATAAAAGTGAATCAAAGTACGTACATCTAGGATCGTTAAAGCACCTCCCCGGAAAGTGCCCATAGTATCTTTGCATCGTGATCACAAAGAGAATTGATAAGTAAAGTAACTAATTAAAAAAAACAAAAAACTATGGCACTTAGATACGTCATTAAAAAAAGAACATTCGGCTTTGATAAAACTAAAGCTGAAAAGTATGTAGCACAAAATGTAATCACCAATACGGTGGATTTCAGAGATTTGTGCGAGGAAATCACTAAAGTAGGAATGGTTCCCAGTGGAGCGGTAAAATTTGTACTCGATGCTTTGATCGATACATTGAATCTCAACCTTAGAAAAGGCATCTCTGTTCAATTAGGAGATTTCGGATGCTTCCGTCCAGGTATGAATTGCGAAAGTCAGGATACTGAAAAAGAGGTAGATAGCGATACGATACGCAGAGTGAAAATCATTTTCACTCCGGGCTACAAATTCAAAGAGATGCTAAGTAAAGTCAGTGTTCAAAAAGCGGTAGCTTCCGATGATGGTTCCATCAGCCCGGAACAACCGGCCCCCAACCCGGATGACGGCAAAGGAGAAGCACCGGACCCGGCAGCATAAGATTAATCATCAGCCTTTAAAAGCAGGAAAACAGTACCCGCCTACGGGCGGATACTGTTTCCCAAAGTATTCCTGTAAAAGACTTGACAACGCCTTTTTTATTTTGTATCTTTACCACATCTTAAAACATTAAAATATCAACATGAAAGAATTGCCATCAGAAGAGGAAGAAATTCCGTTTCGCATTAAAACTTATAAGAAAAAGGAATTGGCTTGTATGTACAATCCAAACATTACACCCCGTTGCGCCATACGCATATTCACCAAATGGATTAAAATAAATAAAGAACTGCTCCGGCTATTGACTGCCACAGGTTATCATCCGCGTACACGAACGTTTACTCCCCGGCAGGTACAAATCATCACCAGTATTCTGGACATTCCATAAGGATGTCCAGAATACTGGTTTTATCATTACAGTTGTCCTGCCGCTTTTAAATAAGCCACATAATTCACATACAATTGAAAATGAGCATCCACTTTCGTCTGATAAGCCTGTTGCCAGAGCACTTGCGCTTCCAGATAATCCGAAAGAGTTTCCAGTCCCACTTCATATTGCTTACCACTGACTTTCATATTCTCCTCTGCCTGTTCCAACGAACGTTCGGAAAGTTCCGTTTCCAGCCGGGCCTCATCCAGATTATTGGCAGCTTGCATCAACTCTAACAACATCTTTTCATTGGCATTTTCCTGTTCAAGACGAACTTGTTCCAACTTCACTCTGGCAGACTTTACCTTATTGGTACGCTCGCCAAAATGAAACAGAGGGACAGAGACATTCAGGAATACGGAGAAAGCCCCCTTTTTCATCAAAGTTTCATCATTAACTTCTAATCCGTGAAGGTAATCATAACTACCTCTGACGCCGACACGCGGTAACAGTTCACTACGATTCAGCTTTACCTCCTGCTCGGCAATGGCTATTTGTTTGTTCAAGATTCCATATTCGGGACGGGCGGTAATATCAGCAACCTGCACTTTCCATTCCTGCTCCACTTCCGGAAAATCATCAGATATATCAATCTGTGCTGTCAAAGGGCGTCCGATGTAATGACAGAGATTCATACCCGCAAGACGGAGGGCGTTATCAGCCTTTCGCAAAGAAAGTTCACTCTCGTTGAGCTTCACCTGCACTTTCAGTACATCATTTTGCGGTTTCATGCCATGTCGGTGAGCACTCTTCACATTTTTGAAAAGTTCCGTTAGTAAGTTATGATATTTTTCCGCCACTTTTCTCATTTCCTTGGCTTTCACTAACTGCACGTATGCTTTATCTATATTCAGAATAACTTCCGAAGTAGTTAAGGCTTCGTTCAAGTGTGCCATTTCTTTTCCCAGTAGTGACATTTTATAGGCGGCACGGATTTTTCCTCCCATATAAAGAGGTTGCTCCACTTGTATACCGCCCGAGTAAACAGTTCCGACCTTATAATCCAGATTCAATCCGGGAAAATAAGCGAAACCGCTCGATACCAGTTCTCCGGTAGCAGGATTGGGCAGGAAAACCGGAAGGTTTCCTCCCGGAACTCCGAGACTTCCATCCGCTGTGCTATAAATACCCGTTCCGTTGGCTGTAAAATTAGGGAAGAAATTGGCTTTATAACTAAGAGACATCAATCGGGCTGCTTCCGTCTGCTTATTAGCGGCAGCCATATCCTTATTATATTTCAGTGCCATTTCACGGCATTGTGCCAGACTTAGTTTTTCTTGCGCGGCAAGCGAAACCGACAGGCCGAACAATACACCCGCTACACTAATGGCTACAAGAATTTCTTTTTTCATTTGTCTGTCTTTTTTATATGAAAGAATAATGCATACAAAATCGGGATAAAAAGCAACGTTATCAACGTGCCGAACAGCAACCCACCCATAATAGAAGCCGCCAACGAACCGAACATGGCATCCGGCAACAATGGAATCATTCCCAAAATCGTAGTCAGCGAAGCCATCATCACAGGACGGAGACGACTTTGCGAACTGTCTATCAATGCCGTCACAGGTTCTACTCCCTGATTAATCTGCAAAGTGATCTCATCCATCAATACAATACCGTTCTTAATAATCATACCGATCAACCCCAATGTACCGACGATAGCCACAAAGTTGAATGTCTTCCCGGTAAGCAGCATTACAGCAACAACACCGACAAATACCAGCGGAATAGTACAGAAGATGATAACCGGTTTCCGGTAATCTTTGAACAGCATGATTAGAATGGATATCATCAGAATGATAGCAAACGGGAAATTCTTGAACAGATATTGCATAGACTTTGTGCTGGCGTTCCTCTCGCCTTGCCATTGAAGCCGATATCCGTCAGGCAGCGGAATCTGTTCAATCTGCGTGGCAATGGATTGCCGCGCCTTCTCCGTTTCTACCCCCGGAACAGGAGAACATTGCACCCGTTGGCTACGCTGCCCGTTATAACGGGGAACCACCGGATCTTCCCACTTCACATCGATCCGCTTACTGATTTGTTTCAACGGAGTTGTTCCCATCAACGTTTCCACCAGTTCTTCTTTCGATAGTGTTCCTGTCTTCAGCTTCATCATCATTTCCTGTGTCAGCAAACCGTTCAGAGAAGGAAGAGACGAGAATATCTGCGTATTGTCCAGGTTCTCAATCGGATTTCCGTGTTCGTCCAGGCAACGCAAGTAGATATTATCTTTGTGAATACCTTCGTAGAAAGACCCGATAGGGATGCCGCTGGTAGCTGTCAATAAAGAAAGGCTTACATCGTTCCGGCTCAATCCGATAGCACGTGCCGTAGGCTGGTCATACTCAATAGTCAGCACCGGGATCTGTGGTTCCCAGTCCGTAGTAATCAGGTAAACATCCGGGCAATTCTCCATAATCTTGCGGGCACTATCCGCCAACTGATGCAAAACAGCAGGGTCAGGACCGGTAAACTGCGCTTCAATAGGGTATTTTTTGAACATCAGGTTGTAGCGGTTCATCTTTACGTAAGCATCCGGATAATGTTGCGAAAGATATTGTTGAATTTCCGCCATGTTATCCACCAAATCATCCGGAGAGGTGAAGTCAATAATCAGTTCACCGTAAGATAAGGAAGGATTGGCTACGTTACGCACCAAGTTATAACGGGCAGGAGTACCACCGATAGAAGCAGTGACGTGTGTGACTTCCGGACGTTTTTTCAGGTAAGCTTCGATTTCCTCCAAGTCACGCGCCACGCGAGTGGAGTTAGTTCCTTCCGGCAATTTATATTCCATATAAAGCTGATCGTAGACCATATCCGGGAAAAAGCCCTGCTTCATGAAACGGTAACTGAAAGCTGAAAGCAATACCAAAGCGATCATTGTAAACACAAAGCTCCAACGATGCGCCAGACTGAATCTCAACAATGAACGGAGCACGGCATAAATCTTTCCTTCATACACACGCTTTCCGGCAGCAGCAGTTGTCGCAGAGATCTCCGGATGCAAAATCCGGTCGGCCATCAACGGAACGTGCACTAAGGCCAGCACCCAGCTAAGCAACAGGGAAACAGCGAGTACGATAAACAAATCGCGCGTATAGACGCCTGCCGTATCAGGCGACATAAAGATAGGAAGAAAAGCAATGATGGCAATCAGAGTAGCTCCCAGCAAAGGCATTGCTGTCTGCCGTCCGATAGCAGTCATTGCTTCCATCCGACTCTTTCCGGCTTTCAAATCTACCAAAATACCGTCGATGATAACAATCGCATTATCCACCAGCATCCCCATCGCAAGCACGAACGAGGCCAATGAAACACGCTGCATCGTACCATCCATAAAATAAAGGAACAGGAAGGAACCGAATACCGTCACTACCAGGCTGATACCGATAATCACCCCGCTCTTGAATCCCATAGCAATCATCAGGATAACGACTACGATAATCACAGATTCTATCAGATTAAGAATGAACGTCCCTAACGAAGTGCCTACGCGTTCCGGCTGATAGAAAACCTTATGACACTCTACTCCTGCCGGAAGGCGTTCAGCCTTTAGTTGCTCCAGTTTCTTTTCCACTCGATGCCCCACTTTAATAATGTCGGCATCCGGAGAAGCAGCCACCATGATTCCTATCGCACGCTGGCGGTCATAAAACAATTCGTTGCGGGTAGGGTCTTCATAATCTTTCTCAATACGGGCAATGTCACTCAACCGCAACTGATCGGCATCATGTCCCTGAATCAGCATACGACCAATATCCTCTACCGTCTTAAACTTATCACTGACTGTCACCCGGATACGATTATCGCCATTATCATAATAACCAGTATAAGTAGTTTGGTTCTGTCCGTTCAATGTGGCTAGCACTTCGGCGGGTTTCACACCCAAGTTGGCCATCCGGTCTTGCAGGAGAGAGATGTTAATACATTCGGGACGTTTACCGTATAAGTCAACGCGCTCCACCCCATCCAGTTCACTGACTTCACGTTTCACCAGTTCTGAATAATCAGATAGTTCCCTGTCGGAAAGTCCGTCACCCGTCAAAGCGAAAAACATTCCGTAGACATTTCCAAAATCATCTTTTACAATAGAAGGGTTGGCACCTTCGGGAAGTTCTGCCTGTGCGTTCACCACTTTACGACGCAACAGATCCCAGCATTGTTCTACGTCCGTCTCTTTGACAGTCGTTTTCAGTTCTACCTGAATCAGAGAGAGATCGTTGTAGGAATAACTTTCCACATTATCTATATTCCCCATGGAGCGGATATTTTTCTCCAGCACATCCGTCACTTCCAACTCTACCTGATGTGCAGACGCACCGGGATAGGTAGTGACTACCATAGCGAGCTTTACCGTTATTTCAGGATCCTCCAGTTTACTCATTTCATAACTGGAATAAGCTCCTCCTACAATCAGTACGGCAATCAGGAAGTAGATCAACTTCTTGTTCTCAAATGCCCATTTACTAATATCAATCATAGCAGTCCTCCCACATTGGTTTCTGTAGCCGGAAGAAGCGGTTCCACCTGTTCTCCCTCTTTTACATGATGTACCCCCGAAGCGACAACCAAGTCACCGGGATTCGCTCCGTCTGAAGTAATCAGGCATCTGCCGTCGCTAAGCAGACGGGTGACGGTCACATCACAACGGCGAATAGCGTGACTGGAAGCATCATAAAGAAAGATACTCGTACGCCCGTTCTCACGAAGAATCGCTCCACCGGGAACCGACAGGTTACACACATCTCCTTCACTACATTCGATAGTTACCATTGTATTCATGCCGGGCGATGGAACTGCCTGTTTATCTTCTTTTTTCAGTTGAAGCCGCATAGTGTACAACTGATTGGCATTTGCCTTAGGGGTGACACTAATCAGTTCCAAAGCATATCTTTGATGAGGATAAATATCGAATGTACAATAGTAGCGGGTAAACTGCTGTCGACGAATATATTCCACTGCCGGAAGATTAATCTCCACCTCCGGGCTTCCCTCACTGATGATGGAAACGACGGGCATACCGGCAGCTACCGTCTCATGGGAATCAAAAAGACGTTTCTGCACATATCCGTTAAAAGGAGCATACAAACGGGTGTATGCCAACTGGTCTTTAGCATGGTTATATTTGGCGGTAATCTGTCTCAATCCGTACACGGCCTTATCGTTAGCATCCGGTGTTGTCACATTTTCCTTATAAAGTGCCATCACCCGTTCCGCCTCCGCTTTCACACTTTGATATTCTGCTTCTGCCGCATCCAGCTGAATCTGATAGTCTGTCGGATCTAATTCTGCCAGTAATTGCCCTTTACGCACATAGGCACCGTCATTTACATGCATATACTGAATAGTACCACTCACCCGGAAAGACAGACTTATGTCCTGTGCCGCTTTCACCCGTCCCGGAAACTGCAAAGCTATTTGTCTGTCGGCAGAAAGTACGGTATCAATCTTCACTGCCGGCTTACTGTCTGTGTTTTGTACACGTTGCCCACACGAAGTCAACAGAACTGCTAAAAATCCTGTTAATAAGAAGTCCAATCGTCTCATATTTTCACTTATTAGTTAGTTGCCACAAAAGTATCCCAAGCAAACATGAGGAGAAAGGTTGATTTAGACGAAACATTGTTCTATTTGTACGTTACCTAAGATAAAAAGCCGAAATAGTTTGCTATTTGTATTTATTTGTTTGTTACTTTGTAAAGAAATTCATTTCAACAAAAAAGGAATATGGAACCACTGATGCCATTCAAGTATGTTATAATATCTCCGGAGGATACTTCCATGAAAGAAGGATGCATTATTTCCGAATTCAACCAATGCGGACTTTTCCTCTGCCAGAAAGGACAGGCGGAAATCCTGTTGGGAGGTAGACCATATCAGATTAACAAAAGGAATCTTTTTATATATACAGCTGCCAATCTTCTACAAATACGCCAAAGGAGCGCTGACCTCGAAGGAATCATGATAGAGGTCGACCTGGATTATGTCATACCAATAGTAAACAAAGTAGCCAACTCGGAAAACTTGCTTTATTTGCGGGAAAATCCCTGTCTGTCGCTTTCCGAAGAGCAATATACATTTGTAGAGAACTTGCTCAAATCTGTAGAAAAACGAATTAACAGGGAGAATATCTGTAACAGTTCCCGTCAGAAACAACATTTAATTTCTGAATTAATCAAATCCTGGGGACAGGTGATATGCTATGAGTTATTAAACATTTATTTCAGTAACGAACCCCAAACACCACTGCCACAGGATAAAAAGGATAAAATCTTCCAAAATTTCATGATTACCCTTTATCGATATTATCGTCAGGAACGTGATGTTACTTTTTATGCAGACAAGCAATGCTTGTCCGCCCGATATTTTTCTTCTGTCATCAAGGAGAAATCAGGGAGCAGTGCTTTGCAGTGGATCATACAGAATGTCATTACAGAAGCTAAATATCTGCTCGATAATACCGATTTAAGTATTAAGGAAATAGCAACCAAACTCAACTTCCCCACACAATCATTCTTCGGGAAATATTTCAAGCAGTATGTCGGTATATCTCCTAAAGAATATCGGAACAAACTTATCAAACAGTAACTTTCTTAAACTGCCGGAACTGCCACCACAACATTCCTCCGGATATAAGACTAGCCGCCAAATCTGCCACAGGCATACTGGCCCAAACGCCCATTTGTCCATAATAGTGAGGTAGAATCAATAAACAGGGAACGAGAAATAACATCTGCCGCGTCAACGACAAGAAAATGGCTTTACTTGCCATTCCGATACTCTGGAAGAAGTTGGAAGCTACCATCTGAAACCCAACAATCGGGTAGAAAAATACCACAATACGAAAACCTTTAGAAGCAATGCTGATTAACTCTTCGTCCGAAGTAAAGATGGAAGATACGATTTCCGGAATAAACATACCGATCAGGAAACCAATCGTTGTCACTACAGTTGCACAACAAATGGTTACTTTCAGTACTTCCGTCACACGAAGATAGAGCTTCGCACCAAAATTATATCCCGCAATGGGCTGCATCCCTTGGTTTAGTCCCAATACAATCATAATAAAGACAAAAACAATACGATTAACAATACCGAATGCACCGATCGCCAAATCACCTCCATGCTCTTTTAATCCCTGATTAATCAGAATCACAATAAAGCAAGACGCCATATTCATCAGAAAGGGAGACATACCAATAGCCAGCGAATCCAACACGATTTTCCGTTTCAAACGAAAAATCCCCTTTTTCAACCGTATCAGTTCATCTTTGCGGCAGAACAGATGAAGCTGCCAGACCAATGCAATCAACTGCGCACAAACCGTAGCCGTAGCCGCCCCACGGATTCCCCAGTCGAATACAAAAATAAACAATGGAGCAAGCAATACATTGATTATCACTGTCGTTATTGTTGCCATCATCGCTTTCTGCGGATGGCCCGAAGCACGGAGCACTGCATTCAGCCCCAGATATAAATGGGTAACCACATTTCCGAGCAAGATAACCTGCATAAATTCACGGGCATACTTCACCGTTTCATCGCTTCCTCCGAAAAAGTAAAGTATCGGATCGAGAAAAGGAAGAACGATTACCGTAAAAGAGATACCTATAATAAGGTTTAATACAAACACATTTCCCAAAACCCGCTGTGCGGTATCATAATCTTTCTGTCCTAGCTTCACCGAAATCAATGTAGCCGCACCGACACCGACCAACGAGCCGAAAGCCGCGGCAAGATTCATTAGCGGGAAAGTTAATGCCAACCCGGAAATAGCCATCGCACCTACCCCGTGACCGATAAAAATACTATCTACCATATTGTAAAGAGAAGACGCCGTCATGGCGATAATTGCCGGAATGGCATACTGCATTAAAAGCTTCCCAATCTTTTCCGTACCCAACGCAGTGGGTGTCTTTTGTCCTGTCATACCTATTAGTTTGAGACGGCAAAGATACAAAAAAGAGGTGGATTACAGGATATATGAGAAAAGTTTCGTATTTTTGCCTCCAAAATTGAGTTAATACGTAACGAAATGAATATATTAGAACTAAGTGAACAGGAAATCATTCGACGCAACAGCCTGAATGAGCTTCGTGCGATGGGTATTGATCCGTACCCTGCAGCAGAGTATGTAACCAATGCTTTCTCTACAGATATTAAAGCTGAATTTAAAGACGACGAGGAGCCACGCCAAGTTTCCGTAGCCGGCCGTATCATGAGCCGCCGCGTGATGGGTAAAGCATCTTTCGTTGAATTGCAAGACTCTAAAGGTCGCATCCAGGTGTACATCACCCGCGATGATATCTGCCCGGGAGAAGACAAGGAACTGTACAACTCTGTATTCAAACGCCTGCTCGACTTAGGTGACTTTATCGGTATCGAAGGTTTCGTGTTCCGCACACAAATGGGTGAAATCAGTATCCATGCTAAGAAACTGACTGTACTTGCAAAGTCTATCAAACCGTTGCCTATCGTTAAATACAAAGACGGGGTAGCTTATGACTCTTTTGAAGATCCCGAACTCCGTTATCGCCAACGCTATGTGGACCTGGTAGTGAACGACGGTATCAAAGAAACATTCCTGAAACGTGCCACTGTTGTGAAAACATTGCGCAATGCTTTGGACGAAGCCGGTTACACGGAAGTGGAAACTCCCATCCTGCAATCTATTGCCGGTGGAGCAAGCGCACGACCGTTCATCACTCACCATAACTCACTGGACATGGATCTTTACCTGCGTATCGCAACAGAACTTTATCTGAAGCGACTGATCGTAGGTGGTTTTGAAGGTGTATATGAAATAGGTAAGAACTTCCGTAACGAGGGTATGGACAAAACCCATAACCCGGAGTTCACTTGTATGGAACTCTACGTACAATATAAGGATTACAACTGGATGATGAATTTCACCGAAAAGTTGTTGGAACGTATTTGTATCGCAGTAAACGGTAGCACAGAAACAGTGGTTGACGGAAAAACCATCAACTTCAAAGCTCCTTACCGCCGTCTGCCTATTCTGGACGCTATCAAAGAAAAGACAGGATATGACCTGAACGGCAAGAGCGAAGAGGAAATCCGCCAAGTCTGCAAGGAACTGAAGATGGAAGAAATCGACGAGACGATGGGTAAAGGCAAGCTGATTGATGAAATCTTCGGAGAATTCTGCGAAGGTACATATATCCAGCCGACTTTCATCACCGATTATCCGGTTGAAATGTCTCCGCTGACCAAGATGCACCGCTCTAAACCGGGACTGACCGAACGTTTCGAACTGATGGTGAACGGTAAAGAGCTGGCTAATGCCTACTCGGAATTGAACGATCCGCTGGATCAGGAAGAACGTTTCAAAGAACAAATGCGTTTGGCCGACAAGGGAGACGACGAAGCGATGATTATCGATCAGGACTTCCTGCGCGCTTTACAATATGGTATGCCTCCTACATCGGGTATCGGTATCGGTATCGACCGTCTGGTGATGTTAATGACCGGACAGACTACCATTCAGGAAGTATTGTTCTTCCCGCAAATGCGCCCGGAAAAAGTAGTGAAAAAAGACGCTGCTGCCAAATACATGGAATTGGGAATTGCAGAAGACTGGGTTCCGGTGATTCAAAAAGCCGGTTACAACACAGTTGCCGACATGAAAGATGTCAATCCGCAGAAGCTGCACCAGAACATCTGCGGCATTAACAAGAAATATAAATTAGAACTGACCAATCCGTCGGTAAACGACGTAACTGAGTGGATACAGAAAATTTAATAAGTTCTTCATCCAAATCCATACAAATGAAATTACCCGGCAAGATAGCGATAATGGGCGGAGGAAGTTGGGCTACAGCCATCGCAAAGATGTGTCTGGCCCAGGAAGACTCTATCAATTGGTACATGCGGCGAGACGACCGCATTGCCGATTTTAAACGATTAGGGCACAATCCGGCTTATCTGACAGGAGTGAAATTCGATACAAGACGCATCACGTTCAGTTCCAACATCAACGATGTGGTGAAAGAATCGGATACACTGATTTTCGTCACTCCCTCTCCTTATCTGAAGGCGCATCTGAAAAAACTGAAAACCAAGATAAAAGATAAGTTTATCATCACCGCTATCAAAGGAATCGTACCCGATGACAACGTTATTGTATCGGAATACTTCACAAAAGAATATGGTGTACCACCAGAAAATATAGCAGTCCTTGCAGGTCCCTGCCACGCAGAAGAAGTAGCTTTGGAGCGACTCTCCTACCTGACTATCGCCTGCCCTGATAAAGACAAGGCACGTATCTTCGCACGCCGTCTGGGAAGCAGTTTTATCAAAACATCTGTCAGTGATGACGTGGCGGGTATCGAATACAGTTCGGTACTCAAAAACGTGTATGCCATTGCTGCCGGTATCTGTAGCGGACTGAAATATGGCGACAACTTCCAGGCTGTATTGATCTCTAACGCCATTCAGGAAATGAATCGTTTCCTGAACACGGTGCATCCGTTGAACAGAAACGTGGATGAATCTGTTTATCTGGGGGATTTATTGGTGACCGGCTACTCCAACTTTAGTCGTAACCGTACTTTCGGAACGATGATAGGCAAAGGGTATTCCGTGAAGAGTGCGCAAATTGAAATGGAAATGATTGCAGAGGGTTACTATGGTACGAAATGTATCAAAGAAATCAATAAGCATCATCATGTCAATATGCCGATACTGGACGCTGTGTATAACATCCTATACGAACGTATCTCACCAATGATCGAGATTAAATTGCTGACTGACTCTTTTAGATAATCTTTAAACAAGAACGATATGATTAGTTTAAACATTGAAAAGACATTTGGATTTATCTCCAAAGAAAAGGTTTTTGCTTACGAAGCTGAAGTAAAAGCCGCACAGGAAATGCTTGAAAAAGGTACAGGCAAAGGTAATGACTTTTTAGGATGGTTGCATTTGCCTTCTTCTATCACTAAAGAACACTTGGCCGACCTGAACGCTACAGCAAAAGTGTTAAGAGATAACTGTGAAGTAGTAATCGTTGCCGGTATCGGTGGCAGCTATCTGGGTGCCCGTGCCGTAATCGAAGCTTTGTCTAACAGCTTCACTTGGTTGCAGGAAAAGAAAACGGCTCCTGTCATGATCTATGCAGGACACAATATCAGCGAAGATTATCTGTACGAACTGACTGAATATCTGAAAGATAAGAAATTCGGCGTCATCAATATTTCTAAATCAGGAACTACCACTGAAACAGCTCTTGCTTTCCGTTTGCTGAAAAAGCAATGCGAAGATCAGCGCGGCAAGGAAACTGCAAAGAAAGTAATCGTTGCAGTGACGGACGCTAAAAAAGGTGCTGCCCGTGTTACAGCCGACAAAGAAGGATATAAAACATTTATCATCCCTGACAACGTAGGCGGACGTTTCTCTGTACTGACTCCGGTTGGTTTGCTGCCTATCGCAGTAGCCGGATTCGATATTGACAAACTGGTTGCCGGTGCTGCCGATATGGAAAAAGTATGCGGATCGGACGTTGCATTTGCTGAAAACCCGGCTGCTATTTATGCTGCTACCCGCAATGAGTTGTACAGAAATGGCAAGAAGATCGAAATCCTCGTTAACTTCTGCCCGAAACTGCACTATGTAAGCGAATGGTGGAAACAGCTTTACGGAGAATCGGAAGGAAAAGATAATAAGGGTATCTTCCCTGCATCGGTAGATTTCTCTACAGACCTTCATTCTATGGGTCAATGGATTCAGGAAGGCGAACGTTCTATCTTCGAAACTGTGATTTCAGTAGAGAAGGTTAACCACAAACTGGAAGTTCCTTCTGACGAAGCAAATCTGGATGGCTTGAACTTCTTAGCCGGCAAACGTGTGGACGAAGTGAACAAGATGGCCGAACTGGGAACGCAGCTGGCTCACGTAGACGGTGGCGTACCTAATATGCGCATCGTACTTCCGGAATTGAGCGAATACAACATTGGTGGTCTGCTCTATTTCTTCGAAAAGGCTTGTGGTATCAGCGGTTATTTGCTGGGCGTGAACCCATTCAACCAACCGGGTGTGGAAGCATACAAAAAGAATATGTTTGCCTTGCTGGACAAACCGGGTTATGAAGAGGAATCCAAAGCAATCCGTGCAAAACTATAAATCAAGAACGTTTTATAAACGGTAAACTATAAACAATGAACGGTGAACAACTATGCTATATACATGGATTTGTTCACCGTTCATTATTATATTCAATTGATTGCAGTTTCCGATTGTACCGCTTATTACCCGTTGTACCGTTTACTGCTCACCACTTCTACTTCTCATCTTCCACTTTCGTCTTCAAACCGATTTCTTCCTGTGCTCCTTCACATTCGGCTTTGGAAGAAAGATAGAACTCTAATTTCACATCACCGTTCTTATCTACCTGTTTAATGGTCGCAATCACCATAATTTTGGCTTTTGACACCCCATCCTTAAAACGAAGCTGTCCTTTTTCCACATCTGTCAGATTTCCCTCTGTAGATACTTCTGTTTTCTCATAAAAGAGTTTAGTATCCACTTCATCGTCATTCTGAAGTTTAAAGGTTTTCAGCTCTGCTCCATTTCCATCCAAAAGCAGAAACGCTTTCACTTCGTCTCCCACCTTCAAGGCCGGCAGTTCATCCCTCTGATTCGCATAGTCTTTTTCATCGGAACTGGTATTTTCACCGTCCGATTCGATCTTCGCATAAAGCTTTTCTATCTTGATAACAGGACTTTCCCCACTATCAGAGCAGGCGCCTAAAAACAATGGTAGCAACAATAATACTCTCTTTTTCATGCTATCGTCGAGTTTATAACGTTACAAAAATACACATATTCTTCTAAACAGCAAATAATTATGTAGTTAATCGCTTGGGAGCATCATTTGCAACTATCTTCCCTTTCTAACTTATCTCTCATTTTTTATCGTTATCTTTGCCTCGTATACAGTTGTAGATGAAGCGAATCAAACTTAAAAAACAAATAGAATGGCAGGAAATTTATTAAAGAAGTCCAGTGGACTCATGCTACTATGTAGCGTATCATTGCTAATGATAGTCATGACCGGCTGTCAGGAAGCCAAACTCAAAACTGTAATCGGGATAGCCAACAAACAGTGTCCGCTGGACATGGGAGAAGTCGGCAATATTACCAGTATCATCTACGACGGGGATAACGTAGTGTACACTCTCAACATGAACGAGGAAATTACCAATATTAAGATTTTGAAAGATAATCCGGAAAGCATGAAATCATCTATCAAAATGATGTTTCAGAATCCGGCTGCTGATGTAAAGGAAATGCTGAAGTTGATGGCTAAGTGTAATTCCGGATTACACATGATATTTGTAGGGAATAAGTCGGGCGAACAAGCGGTTTGCGAACTTACTGCCGAAGAATTGAAAGAGGTTATCAATACAAATGCCGACCCGGCACAAAGCGGACAGACAAAGCTTGAAGCGCAACTGAAAATGGCGAATCTGCAATTTCCAATGCAGGCCAGTGAAGAAGTCGTTGTCGAAAAAATCGAAATCATAGGTGAATCGGTTGTTTATATATGCAGTGTGGACGAAGAGTTGTGTCCTATCAGCCAGATTGAAGAAAACGCAGCTGAAGTGAAAGAGGGTATTGTGTCAACGCTGGCAAGTCAGACCGATCCTGCCACCCAGATATTCATAAAAACCTGCGTGGAGAACAATAAAAATATTACCTACAGATATATCGGCAAGGATTCCGGGAAACAATACGATGTAGTTATTCCCGTGTCTGATCTGAAGAAAATGCTCATAAAAAATAAAATATCATCTTAAAAAGATTCCGCAACGTACAAAGTATGAAAAAGAAACTGAAAGCCGTCCTGTTTGACATGGACGGCGTACTCTTTGACTCTATGCCTTATCATTCGGAAGCCTGGCATAAAGTAATGAAATCTCATGGGCTCACTCTTAGTCGCGAAGAAGCATATATGCATGAAGGACGGACAGGAGCCTCTACAATCAATATTGTTTTTCAACGTGAATTGGGTAGAGAAGCCACACAGGAGGAGATAGAAAGTATCTATCAGGAGAAAAGTGTTTTGTTCAATTCATATCCCGAAGCAAAGCCTATGCCCGGTGCATGGGAGTTACTGCAAAAAGTGAAGAAGGACGGGCTGATTCCGATGGTGGTCACCGGCTCCGGTCAGTTATCCCTGCTCGAACGGCTGGAACACCACTATCCGGGAATGTTTCACAAAGAACTGATGGTTACAGCGTTCGATGTAAAATATGGCAAACCCAATCCCGAGCCGTATTTGATGGCTTTGAAAAAAGGAGGGATCAAAGCGGATGAAGCGGTTGTAGTAGAAAACGCTCCGTTAGGAGTGGAAGCCGGACACAACGCGGGTATTTTCACCATAGCAGTCAATACGGGTCCTTTGAACGGGCAAGTGTTGCTGGATGCCGGGGCTGATTTATTATTTCCATCCATGCAGGCACTTAATGACACCTGGGACATGATGACTGAAAATGACATCTAAAAGCTGAAAAGAAAATTTATTCTTCAAAACAGAAGAAAAATATTGAAAAGCAGGAATATAAATAGTATTTTTACGGGAGTTTAATTCGCTTAGATTCTATCTAAGCCAACGCAGATTCTACTATGCAAAAGTTATTATCTTTACCACCCAATTTGATCCATTGCTTCCACGAACTGGAAGAAGTTAACCATACCGATTGGTTTTGTACATCAGACCCCATAGGGAGCAAACTAGGCTCCGGCGGCGGAACCACATGGTTATTGCAAGCTTGCCATCAGGCATTCGCTCCACAAGAGTCTTTCAGCAACTGGATAGGACACGAAAAAAAAATATTGCTCCATGCAGGCGGACAAAGCCGTCGGCTACCCAGCTACGGCCCTTCCGGCAAAATATTAACTCCTATCCCGATCTTCAGTTGGGAAAGAGGACAAAAGCTGGGACAGAATCTGTTATCATTGCAGCTCCCGCTCTATGAAAGGATTATGAATCAGGCTCCGGCCGGTCTGAATACGCTGATTGCTAGCGGAGACGTATATATCCGTTCGGAAAAACCGCTTCAGGATATTCCGAACGCAGATGTAGTATGCTACGGGCTGTGGGTGAATCCTTCATTGGCAACTCATCATGGCGTGTTTGTTTCCGACCGGAAAAAACCGGAGGTGCTCGATTTCATGTTGCAGAAACCTTCTTTGGAAGAGTTGGAAGGATTGTCGAAAACTCATCTTTTCCTGATGGATATCGGCATCTGGATTTTGAGTGACCGCGCCATAGAAGTATTGATGAAACGGTCATTGAAAGAAGGTACGAAGGATATTACTTATTATGACTTATACTCGGACTATGGTTTGGCTTTGGGAGAGCATCCTAAAACGAAAGATGAAGAAATCAATCAGTTATCCGTAGCTATATTGCCGTTGCCAGGTGGAGAATTCTACCATTACGGCACAAGTCACGAACTGATTTCTTCTACTTTAGCCATACAGGACAAGGTACGGGACCAAAGAAGAATCATGCACCGGAAAGTAAAGCCAAATCCGGCTATCTTTATACAGAATTCCATCACACAAGTTTCTCTTTCTGCCGACAACGCCAATTTATGGATTGAGAATAGCCAAGTGGGAAAAGAATGGAAATTAGGTTCCCGCCAGATTATTACAGGAGTTCCTGAAAACCAGTGGAGCATAAATTTGCCGGATGGGGTTTGCATCGACATTATTCCTATCGGTGAGAATGAGTTTGTTGCGCGTCCGTATGGATTGGATGATGTATTCAAAGGAGCGTTGGACAAAATAACGACTACTTACCTTAATGTTCCTTTTACCCGTTGGATGGAAGATAGAGGAATTACCTGGGAGGATATAAAAGGGCGTACAGATGATTTACAATCGGCATCCATCTTCCCCAAAGTGGCTTCTGTTGAAGATTTAGGCATATTAGTACGCTGGATGACCTCGGAGCCACAACTGGAAGAAGGGAAAAAACTTTGGTTGAAAGCAGAAAAAGTTTCTGCAGACGAAATATCCGCAAGCGCCAACCTCAAGCGTCTTTACGAACAGCGCAATGCTTTCCGTAAGGAGAACTGGAAAGGATTGGCGGCCAATTATGAGAAGAGCGTATTCTATCAACTCGATTTGCTGGATGCCGCAAATGAATTTGTACGTTTCAATCTGGACATGCCTGACGTCTTGAAAGAAGATGCTGCCCCCATGTTACGGATACACAACCGGATGCTTCGTGCACGTATCATGAAACTACGTGAAGACAAGGATTGTGCCAAAGAGGAACAGGCAGCCTTTCAACTGCTTCGCGACGGTTTATTGGGGGTAATGAGCGAACGAAAGAGCCATCCCATACTCAACGTTTATTCCGATCAAATCGTATGGGGACGCAGTCCTGTGCGTATCGATGTGGCCGGAGGATGGACGGACACACCTCCCTACTCTCTTTATTCAGGGGGAAGTGTTGTAAATCTTGCTATCGAACTAAACGGTCAACCACCGCTACAAGTATATGTGAAACCATGCAAGGAATATCACATCACTCTTCGCTCTATCGACATGGGTGCAATGGAAGTGATAAGGAATTACGAGGAACTGCAAGATTATAAAAAGGTAGGTTCTCCATTCTCTATTCCGAAAGCCGCCCTTACATTGGCGGGCTTTGCACCGGCATTCTCTACGGAATCTTATCCTTCTTTAGCTAAACAGCTGGAAGATTTCGGTTCAGGAATCGAAATTACTCTGCTGGCTGCTATTCCTGCGGGCTCTGGCTTGGGAACCAGTTCCATACTGGCATCTACCGTGCTCGGAGCAATCAATGATTTCTGCGGATTGGCTTGGGATAAAAATGATATATGTAGTTACACATTAGTATTAGAACAGCTCCTGACCACTGGAGGAGGTTGGCAAGATCAATATGGCGGTGTCTTTTCCGGTATTAAGTTGCTTCAATCCGAAACTGGTTTCGAACAGAATCCATTAGTACGCTGGTTACCCGATCAGCTCTTTGTTCATCCTGATTACCGCGACTGTCATCTGTTATATTATACGGGAATTACTCGTACTGCTAAAAGTATTTTGGCAGAGATCGTCAGTTCCATGTTCCTCAATTCCGGTCCGCATCTAAGCTTGCTGGCCGAAATGAAAGCTCATGCAATGGATATGAGTGAAGCCATTTTACGAAGTAATTTCGAGAGTTTCGGTCGTTTGGTCGGCAAAACCTGGATACAGAACCAGGCATTAGACTGCGGAACCAATCCACCGGCAGTAGCAGCCATTATCGAAAAAATCAAGGATTACACCCTGGGATACAAACTCCCCGGTGCAGGTGGCGGAGGCTATTTATATATGGTAGCCAAAGACCCGCAAGCAGCCGGACAAATCCGACGGATACTGACGGAACAAGCCCCCAATCCTCGTGCTCGTTTTGTAGAAATGACTCTTTCTGATAAGGGACTTCAGGTTTCAAGAAGCTAAAGAGAAAGCGTTACCATATTGCCGGTCAATCATCCGGAACCATAAAAAACAAGCTTGGACAGATTCAAACGAAATGTCCAAGCTTTAATTTTTCAACGCCATAATGATCTGTTTTACATGTTGAGACTTGAAATAACTGTAAAGTAAATCATAATAATGATAAAACCAATAGCTCCGATAATCAGCGCCACACTAGCCCATTTCTTTTTTCTAGCTTCTTCCATTCTTATTTATATTTATTGGGATTAATATAATTTATCGTCAAATGTCTACATCTGGAAAGCTATGAACATACTACTACAGAATATCATTCCTTACTTTTTCATATCTACAAAGTTAGCATTTCTCACGAGAATCCTTTTATTTAAATCAACTTTTTCATTCTATTTAGGCTAAATTATGCAACTACATACAATAATAACTAACTAGGTTTGAGAAAATGCAAAGCAAAATACATGACTGACTATCTAAGGATTATGAATCTAAATATCAAGAATATGAAACACATTTATTTTACTCATTACCGCTTTTATATCACACAAAAACTGTACATTTGCACTATAAATAATATACTAGACTAAAAAAAGGATCAAAAACAAATAAAATATAAAGATGAAATTACTTAAACTATTATTCTTATCCGCCATCTTGCTATCCGCATGCAACAATGACTCGACAGACACTCCGGAAACAGGAGAGCCCAAACAGATTATCGTAGAAATGGCCTCCAATGATTTTACAGATGTCTCCGGCACATATACTCTTGAGAACAATAAAGAATACTGTACTCGGGAAGACGGAAAATATAAGATATTATTGGTCAAGAGTACATATATAAATAAGGAGGGAAAGGAAAAGGATATTCTTACCTATGGCATTCTGGATGTAGCAAATAAAAAATACATCTGCTATACAGCCAACATAGATGTAGCCCAAAGACTTGAAAGAGACTGGGAATTTTATAATCAAATAACTAATCCGGATTTTCCAGATGACCCAAATAGACGATTAGTTTGTAATTCTTATACAAAGAAAGACTAATAATAGAACCTCTTACGAGATAAAAGAAAGATTTCACTTTGATAGTCAACATATAACATTGGTTTCTTGGGAACAACAATAGACCAACAAAAATCAATTACAAGGGCTAAATCCTGCATTTAGTTTTAGTTATCCAAGGTATAAGAAAACAGAAATCCCTCAATAATCAACTGATTATCAAGGGATTTTTCTGTGACCCCGGTGCGGTCTAAGATATTCAATTAGCACAGATTTTGCAAAATGACATACATTTGATTATCAGCCAATAATAAAAAATAGTATTGGATAAAATCGAATATAGTTGTGCAATCTTGAGATTTCGTTGTGCAAAAATAGTATATTTGCACAACCGTAAAATGATAACTATATGGCAACAATAAAAGCATTTATTCGTTCAGACAAAAAGGATAACTTTGTTAATATACGATTTCGTTTATCCGACGGAAGAAAAATCCAGATGTTTCATACTTCTGAATTTTTAGTGCAACCTTCTATCTGGGACGAAAAGAAGGAACAATATAAAGCCAAAGCCATTATACCAATTCATTGCAAAACTAGAGAAGAATTATATAGAGACATAACTGAACGCAAAAATTTAATTTTGCGCTTATATACAGAATACAAGATAGAAACTAGCGAACAGTTAAATAAATATATAGATGAATATCTCAATCCGGATAAATATGATGTTAAAGAAGCAAATTCAAGCCTTTACAACAGATTTTCCCTATACATAGAACAATCATACAAAGACGGGATATTTGGTGAAGGCAGAAAAAAGCATTATGATGTTTTACTACGGGAAATTAATCGCTTCCTTATTATCAATAAAATAAGTAACATCACTCCGACTGATTTTAATAATGAGAAACTTATTTTATTCCGTGACTTTCTATTTAATGAATATATATTGGTAGAAAAATATAGAGGTCTATATGTGAATATGGATAATCGCAACATCCCAACATCACCAAGAGGTCAAAATACAGTCGCAACTAAACTAAAAAAACTTCAAGCATTCTTCAACGAACTGGAAAGCAACGACGAAATAGCCGTTTCACCATTTAGAAAGCTAGGGAAGCAACGCAAAACGATAATGATGAAAGAACAATATGATGAGCCTATATTTTTGACAAAAAACGAATTTATAAAAATACAAAACACCAATGTCCCTTCTTCTTTACAGGAGACAAAAGATGCTTTTATCCTACAATGTAGCTTAGGGTGCAGAGTTGGAGACTTTCAAGAATTATCATTCGAAAATATTAGCATCGAAGAGAATATACCATACATACATTATCTTCCAAGAAAAACAATAAAAGAGAATGACACTAGAATAGAAATAAAAACTCCATTAATGCGTTTTGCTTTAGAAATTATACAAAAATACAATTTTAATTTCCCGATCCTTCGTTATGTGTCTGGAGAACGTGGATATAATGACAAAATAAAAATATTATTAGAACATTGCGGTATAGAGCGTTTAGCCCCTATTTTTAATGAATCTATCGGAAAGAATGAATATAGACCATTATATAAAATAGCAAGCAGTAAACTTGCCCGAAAAACCCATGTAGATATGATGAATAAAGTTCAAATTGATAAATATGCTGCAGGACTACATTCAAAAAACAGCAATGCTGTCAATAGATATACCAGTTTAAGCATTAAAGATCGTTTTGTTTTAATGTGTGCAGCTTTTGAATGTGCGGAATATAAAGTAGATGAACAACTAAATATCATTTAATATCAAAAAGGCAGCTTATCCGGCTGCCTTCTCTTATTTCAATTCAACAGGTTCATCCTCCCATGTTAGTTCTCGTCCGAGAATTTTCTTTATTGTGCCTTTGGGGAGTTCGATGCATACATCATTATGCGGATCATAGTCCCAACATTCTTCGTCTCTGTAGGGTTCTTCATCTCCACCTCTTCCGCAATAGACCTCGCATTCAATAATACGTTCGGTCCCGTCTTTGTCAACACATAAATAAGTCATATTATTCTCCTTTCTCTATCTTTTCTCTAAATGTTCTCAACTGGTCTACAGTCGGATAAAACGTAGGGTTCTCCCAGTTCCTCGAAATCACTGCTATCATCGAATCAAGGTATTTTCCGCAATCGAGAATCTTTGCGCATTTGTTCAGCTGAAATTCCCCGGTCGGGTATCTCTTATTATTGAGCGTTTCTTTAGCCCAGGTTAGTAACTCATTTATTGAGTCGTAGTCGTATTTCTTTTCTTCTGCCATATAATATTAGTTTTCGGCAAAGGTATAAAAAATCCCCAGCTACATAGCCAGGGACAAACACAAAGATACAACCTTCGCTATCACAGCGACAGGTACAAGCCAATCCAAAACCTTTTCTAAGCGTTCCACAACATAACCATGAGCAGACGGCAGAAATCGTGATGATACCTGTCGTCCGCTTGCTCTAGCAATATGTCGAGGTTAGTCCTCATAGTGTATTGCGGTCATTACCTCCCAAATCTTGCCAGATGGTGCATCCTCATCTGCAAAGTAGAACCGGTAAGCAGCTTTTAGGAGCGTTGCTTCGTCCAAAACTACGCACGTATCGGCATAAAACGAGTTGAAAGCAACGTATTTGTCCCATGGCGTCGTTCCGGACGGGAACGGCATGGATTTAGTTGCCTCCATGATCTGCTCTATACTCCAATGTGCTCCGGTTTTCTTTTCACCGGATGCGCTGGTGTATCTGATCTTCTCTACGTCAACCTCCGCGAAATGTTTATCATAGTGGGGACCGTAAAGGGCTTCATGTTGCTCCCTCATGAAAGCCATGTATAGTTCCGGATGTTCTTCCTTCACTACACAGAGAATTTCATCCACGCTCTCAACGCTTTTCCACATAGCCTTATCGGAGGTTACGCCGTCCGCCTTGGCTTTCTTCATCATATCTATATACTTCATAAATCTATTTTTTAGAATTAATGTTCTTTTCCTTCTTTACGGACTTTCCCGGTGATAACCTTAGCACCGGTACGGGTTCGTTAAGCGGGAAAGGTGGCGGAAATAGTCAGTGGAGTAGCAAGGCTTACGCCATAGGCACGATTGCAACATTTTACATTTTCCGATGTCACCTGTGTAACAAGCGGAGTCAAAGAGATAGTAGGGACAGCACCGGCAGCACCAATGAATGCAACCTTGAACTGTTCAACCCATTGTTTGGTAACAGAACGGCAAGAACCTTTCGGAGTGTAGGCTACAAGAACGGCAGCGTTTATTGTCACGATAGTTTGAGTATTTACCGTCTGTTGCTCTGCAACGGTAAAATTAACAATGCCGGTAGGCTGTACACCATTGTCAGCGCAAAACGCCTGGCATAAGTTTTCCACTACGTTAGTCAGATATTGCTGGCTGGTAGCAGCGATTGCAATTGGAGTTAATTGAATCATAATAATAAAGATTTATATGTTATTTTTCGTCCGCATCTTCACCTTGCGGAGTAGGTTCTTCTGTCAACACGCTATAAGATGAAGTTGCCTCTTTAATAGGCAGATTGTATTTGAGAAGGGTTTTCAACTCTTCCAAGTCCTCCGGCTCAAATTCAACCTTTCCTTCAAACAGGGATAAACCTCCGTTTTTTATAGCATCATCCACCACGTTATGGGCAAGTTGCGGGATGGAGTCATCCGGGATACCGCTTATATATTTGGCGAGAAAAGGTTCTACGAGAGAGGACGAAACACCATCAAGAACAGGAGATATCTCCTTTGCCATGCTCCACATCGGGCTTACCCATCCGGTAGATTTTATCTTCGATTCGATGCTGGAAAGAAAAGGCAACCGGCTCAAATTATTACCTAGCAACTCCTGGATAGCGGGCTGCGCCCATTTATTGAGCACAGCCGCCAGTTTTTGTGCGTTGGAATACATAACGCTTACCCGTTACAGCAACATCCGGTATCACACACCTTTCTTTGAGGAACAACAAGCTCACTCAACGCAGCCAGTTCTGCAATCTGTTGTTTCATACAGCTAATCGTAGCGGTATTTACACCATTGTAAACTGCCTGATTCATGTTGATTCCATTTTGCTCATCCTTGTTTCTGTTGATGATAGTTAGAAGACGATCATAAACATCAGCAAGTTTCTGATCCGTGTAGGTGTTAGACTTAAGCAACGCAATTTCGGAATCTTTCGCTGCGAGCTTATCCATCATACCGGCTTCATAGCGGCTGACAGGTCTGTCTTCCGAAGTAATTACTTCTACCGGGCCTGCATAACCTGCATTACGTCCGTTTCCGCAACCACCAAAGAGACTTCCTGCATTAAGTCCAAGGAAAGAAGCAATACCAGCAGAAGCACCCACTGTATTATAATTACCTTGTCCCTGTCCGGTGACGCTGTATTCCTCACCACTCATTCCTTTAATTTTCATAACTTATAAGTATTTATACACGGTCAACGTTAACCGTGTAACAAAGGACAGGAAAAGTGCGTTGCTCCTAAACTATTCCGTTGCTACCTCATTGCTAATATGTTGCAAGTTCGTTGCTACGCTCCATTTCTTGATCTTATATTGGAAGTTGTTCCGGATCTTGTTTACTGATTGTCTTGTAAGCTTTGTAACGGAAGATATTTGGGTATCGGTGAGCTTCTGGGAAAGCAAATGTATGAGAATATATCTTGCGTCCACCGCTTCTTCGGAGTTGCTATGGATCATATCGATCTCCTCTACTCCCGTTTCTTTTGACACGGCTACGACCACTTCTTTATATAAATCTATATTTTTCATGCTGTCAAACATATATAGTTGAAAAACAAAACATCGCAAAATCTGTTGATAAAGCTACGAAAGCCCCTTAACAGTCCCTGCGATGTTAGCCCGTGTATGATTTGGTCGTCTGAAACGGGTGTGGGGCTTTCTTCTATCCCGCCCCTGGATTATTTGTTAACGATTACCGGCCTTCTACTTTACCGGTTCTCGATTAATTTCTGATTATCTCATAATTTTTCCTCCTTTCATTGAACTTTTTTCATTGGAAATTGTTGTATAGCTGAATTTTAAACTTTTCATACCGGGGAGGTCTGTGAAGATATTAGCCGGTTAATTTCTGAATAACTTAAGCATTAACACAATAGATAGTATTACAATTACGCCAACAGCCCAGCCGCCAAGCTCTATTTTCATTTGTTGCCACCGGGTTAGCTGTTTCTCCACCGGATAAGGGATATACACGGAATCGGTCAGCATTACCGTATCTGTCTTGTTTATTGTCAGATACTGGTATTTGTACCGATACTTCTCCTTGTAGACAGTATCTCCCTTTACTAATAGGAATATACTGTCATGCTCATAGATGCTGTCAAAACGGATGCTATCACGTGTTTTGTACTCCGTCTTCACAGTATCTACCGGAACATGCTTGATGCTCCGGCAGGATGTGAGACATATTGCCAGCATCAATAGAATGATGTAGAGCAAGTTTTTCATAAAACGCTATCACTTGAAGACCACTCCGAACTTGCCAGCAAAGCATTCAATTCTTCGCCTTCGTAGACCGGATAGGGATAAGACACAATCGGTGTCTCTCCGTCCTCTGAAAGAGTCATAATCATTTTACTTGCAAATATTTCAGCATAATGTTCGGCTTTCATCAAAGCCTTTTTACCATTCAAGCTTATACGAGGCACTAAATTTCTTTTATCCAGCTCCTCTTGTGGAACTTCCTCCAAATCGGAATATGGAAAAACGATGTACTGTAACGTTGACATAAGTTATTTTATAAATGTTATTTTGTTAATAATTTCGTTCAAATTCGCTGTGGGGAATGTAATGTATTTCATAATCAAATCTAAACAGATATTGTATATTATAAGATTTGTCTGGAAGTTTACAACGTGCGTAAGAATTGCTCAATAAATGTGCTTTCGTACTCATAAGCTTCAGAGTTAGGATGCTGGTTCGTTGAGCTTATCCTTTGAGCATTTAATCTTGCGTTCTTTGCCGCATCGCATATTGTCGGATTTGTGCTGCGCAACATCATAGGAGTACGCTCGTCACCATTTAGGTCAATATATGGAATACCCCATTTATTTGCAATTTCTATCTCTGCTTGACGATATTCGTCAAGTCCCAAGCCATTAGAAACAATTATGCCAATATGGGCGAATGGACGATTTGTAATTAACCAATTAAGAACTGTGTTCCATGCACCATAAAATGATGTTATCTCTGTGCTATCAATAGTTCCCTTATCTGCTATTACATTTACACCGTAACTCTCGTCATCATCCCCGATACCAATAAGATGCGTGTCATTTATTCCAAGATAAATGGTGATATAGTCTACGTCTTCGGCAATTTGCTTGTACAAAGCGAGCGGCCGGTCTTCTCCTTCGTAGGTCAGATAGTTACGACTTGCATTATAAGACCAATCTAATTCTGTATTTTTTTGGCGAGGAGTGCAGATAGTGCGCCCACCCTCAAATAAACGCTGGATATCCATTTCGTTACGTCGCCCAATAATATACGGATAACTCTTATTCTCTCCCTCATATATACCATCTTCAAAAACCCCAACTCCTCCACCAAGAGTAAACGAATCACCAATAACAGCCCATTTTTTACCCCTTAAAATATTATCAGAAAATGATAGTTTTTGTGACGTGATACTATTGTCTTTTATGCAGACTTCTTTTAATAAGGCACTTTTTTTGTTTATGTGAAAAGTACAGTTTTTTTTGTCAGTATTTCTGTAATTAAATCCAATATGAGAAACACCTTCTGGTATCTCAATTTCATAGTTTGACAACTTGCCAGCTACTTCTGCTATCACATCTCTTGACCAAACACCATATACGAAAAAGTTTACAATTACCTTGCCGTCAGAAAAAGCCTGTATATTTTCAAATTTTGCTGTTATTGCGCCAGAAGGAATCTCTACTTTTGAATGAAGCACAGAAGAAGAACTAGAATTGGATACACGTCCATTTGCTGCATAATAACCACCCTCCGTCACCAAAACTGGAGACTCGTAATAATCCAAATAGCCTTCGTCAAATGTCTCGTTAAAGTTTCCATCAATCGCAGTAGCTAAAGTCCCCCACGATTGTTCTTTATCTTTTGCTATATCAAATATCTTTTCCATAATATCATTCGTTTTTAATTAATGTTTCATTTGAAATTAAAGTCTCGTTATTCAGCATTGTCAAGTAACTGGAGATAATCATGTTTATCTTTTGAGGGGATTTGACTACCTTTCCCGTAATCTCGTAAACGCCATTATCACCAGATATGGATATGTCGCTGATAGCATTGCACGACACCTCCATTAGCTTATCAGAGGTATTTGGCAACGTTACAGTGATGGTAACCATGCTATCTACAGAGATATATTCTCCGGGATTAACAGAATAGGAAATGGAAGAATAAGGTAGATTACTCTTTACTATCGGTCTAAATTCAACCATATTAGGATATAGTGTTCCTAACTTATGCTTCTTTAGTTGTCTTTCTATCAAGAACTCGGACATGCTATAAGGGAAGGTCATGAGAGAGTAGATAGCTCCATTGAAGAAACGGCTATCATTATCCCGAATCGTGCCTAACCACATATCAGTACCATCTTCTGCTGCACCTGCTGTTATAGATTGCCCGCAATAAGAGTATTTAGATAAATAAGATATACTTCTAGTAGAAATAAAATTTAGACCAGAAGTAGCTTGACCAAAACTATAAACAGAATTTCCGACAGTTTCCACAAATGCCCCCGGATTATTCTTTGACAATATAGCTCCAATATTAGCAAATATTTCTCTATCGGTTACTACCGTATAATCCTTGTAAACCGGCATCCCTGTCACTTTGCCGAAGTCATTTACTCCGTCAAGGCAGAGAGCACCTGCGTGGGAGGGAATCTGGGTGATGGTAACACTATTACCCATACCCGGATTACCAAAACCACAAAATCGACCAGATCCACTATACAAAGTGTTATGTGAAGCTGGTAATATATTCACCCCATCTACAATTTTAACTGATTTAGGCGACCCAGTTTCATCAATATAGCTATAATCAATATCAGCTCCTGTTTTAATAACCTTAAACGAAGGAATGTCTGGATATTCTTTACTCCCTACGTTATAATACAGTAGCATAATATGACTTATAGCATTTTTACAATCTATCTTACTACTCGTTATAGTTGAATTACTACTGATCCATATACTAGAATCGAGAAAATCAACCTCATACTTCCCAATACCTGAATCCCCCTTCCAAGCAATATTGTTCAACTGAATATCCCTACCGTTACCGGAAAAGTCAATCAGCTTGTCGCCAAACTCTGCGTGGTTCTCGTTGGTGATTCCCTGTTTCTTGACATTACACAGTATATCAGGTTTAAGGGTTCTATCCAAGTTGAAGTAAGCTATTACTTGGTTGATTTGGTCGGTAGTCAGCACCTTGTTGGCGATGATTGTCCAGTACCAAGCAACAGAGGAAGAAGTATTTGTATTATTAATTCCACCAGCAACACTAAACCTTGAGTTACTTAAAATGTTAGTAGCATTTGCTAATGACTTCTCATAGTCATTTTTATCTCCTAATATATTATTGATAAGAAGCTGTGTCGCATTATTATAAGTATATCCGTAGATACCAGTTTTACCTGCTACATTTGATTGAGTTCTAACATATGAAGTAGAAGAATCTATAGTTTCTATATAATTAGTAAATCCTTTATTGTGAGTACTATTTAATTCTATCTGATGAATCATACTCACCACCGTAATCTCATTACTTCCTCCCAACATCTCCTGTACGGTCTTGGTGGAAGTAATCAGGTCGTCGATTCCGTCGGTGACGAAGGCGCCTTCGAAAGAGGGGATTTGCTCGATTACAAGGTTAGACCAATCACCACTATTATTATTGATATAAAAACCACTAGCAGATGATAGAGTAAATTCCGGGATAGTGTAGACACCGTTATTGATAGTTACAGAAAATTTATCATCTGTACCATTATTATTCCCTATGAATCCAAATTCTCTTGGTGCTCCTGATACTTTTACTTTAGTTTCTGAAATTAGTCCAGAAACATTTCTAAAAGTTAGCCATCCACCCGGTAAATTGGGCTTTGTACTAGTTAACTTTGTAGAAGTAAAATTCATACCAGAATTTGCTTTCCACTCCAAGAAATCCATTCCATACTTCCCAAACCCAGAGTTCAGCTTGTAAGCTGCATTGCTGATTACAAACGGATTGTCAGGGTCTACCAAGTTCTTGACAACAGCCCGGTCCGGATCGTCGTTGCTCTTACCATAACAGATGCACACAGCTTTCAAGGATGCTAAGACTTCCGGGTCGATGTAGGGGCGTTCGGACGAACCACGAGAAGGCTTACCGATTCGGTTCAATCCGATCCGGTTAAGCCCTATTGTGTTTAATGAGACTCTATTAAGCATCATTCAGCCTCCGTTAGAATTCCACTTGTTACTTCAGTATAGCTTTCGATACGAATCACCTTCGGATAAACTAAGGCGTCAAAATCGTAATCAAACACTTTACCGGAATCACTTTGGATATATCCCGGAAGAAATACAGGGTCGAAACCTCGGCTTTCGGCTGTCCGTTCATCCATTGATTCAGTTTCGCTACCGGTTTTCTGATAGATTCTGATTTCTGATCCAGAAACACGGTCTAAATGAATGTTGAAATTACTGTTGACAACAATTTCTGATGCATAAAGATCCTGACTCGTTATTTGGGTAAATTGTAAATTAGCCATGATTGTTCCTCCTATTGATTAAAGTTTATAATAAAGCCCATCCGGCTTCTATGTCAGCCATAACAGCCGGAACTCCATTCTCAACACGTGAGATGGCGGCAGCAAAAGCGCACATGGTTGCTTTGTCGTTGATGTCCGGAACGTATGTGTTCGGGACTTGCATTTCGCTACATACACGGCTGATATATCCGGCTGTATTGTTCTCGTTCTCCGGTGCCCACCGCTTGATGAAGTCGGCAATCGTCTTACAGCCGTGTCTTTTACGGTAGTTTTGCAAGGTTCGGATAAGGGCACGGTAACCCCATTTCATTTCCGTAAACTGGAAGAACGATTTGTCCTCCTGCTTTTCTCTCAATCCCTGCCATTTATCTTTTGTGATCCGAATGTTACCCGGATTATTGTTTCTCAAACCTCTTGGTAAACTCATGTTTATTTCCTCCTATAATATCAATGTTAATACTCCCAATGCCAGACCTACGCAATCACAGATGATGTCTTTAATTGAAAACTCTGTTTTCTTGCAGTACTTGTCGTATACTTCCTTCAGAACGAAGATTACGACGGTTATAATGATTGCTTCCCATAGTGGCGTATATTTCGATAGCCACATAACCAAGTTCTGGCATACTATAATGTGAGCCATTCCGTCTATTCCGATCTTGGATAGAAGCTTGCTGGCTAAGGCGCTGATTTTATTTATCATACTACTAGTTTTAAATCTTTCAAAGTTTCATTAATCCTATGAATGCCTGCATCGTAATACTCTTTATCAATTTCAAAACCAATAAACTTTCGATTGTTATTAATACAAGCCACAGCAGTAGAACAACTTCCAGAGAACGGATCTAATACGACATCACCTGGTTGCGTGACTAATGCTAATAGCCGTTCAATCAACCTAACCGGCTTCTGGGTAGGATGAATAGCGCTGTAATGGTCACGCGCTTGTTTGATTATCGATTTTTCGCTCGTGCCGGCTTCTATTGACGACATGACATTACACGCTCTGTCTCCTATCATCATATCACCATGAAGGTTATTTTTATTGGATTTTTCATTTTTGTATAAATCAGTCCTTATTATTGATCTCTCTGTACATCCATTTGTCATAGCCCTAGATACAGCAGCGCATCGATCTTCTCCCATGAACCCAGTTTGAGCAGTTGCATGATATCCATGCTTTTTGTTTTCTTTATAAGAAGCTGTATTGTTGATAAGAAAATTTTCCACTTCCTTTAAAGATTTAGGATTATGAAGTATAGTCCTCAACCTCTTTATATCCGCTAATATCGAATCTATATCATTACATTTAGCCTCTATATAAGGTATCTTGCATCTATTTATTTTCCCTTTTCCTACACAGTGTATACTAATAGTCTCATGAACCCTCAATAGAGGCAATAGAGGGGATGTTATATATGACTTATTCCATATAACTTCTTCCTTAAAAGAAAAGCCTAATTCGGAAAGAATAGTGTTCCAACGATAAAAGGAAGTGCCTCTCCCGAACAAAACCACAAATCCATTAGGTTTTAAGACACGTGCAAATTCAAGGAATAAGGATTGTTCATCAAACGGACGCTCCAATTTTTGCCCTTTTAAATACAAATACGGTGGATCTGTTAGAATACAGTCTACACTTGCATTAGGAATACGCTTAATTCCTTCCTGGCAATCTTCGTTATATATTTTATTTATCATATTCATTTTCTATTTTATAATTTATTACTTTTGCAAAAAATGATACACTTATGGATATTTCAGAACTAATAAAAAGCTATAACGCTGAACAAAAGAATGTATTTACTGGATTCTGCATACAACTGCCACTATGCTTTTCTATTTTGTATTTATACATACCAGAGTTTAAAACTCTTGATATATATCTACAAATCATATTTACGGCAACTTCGTCTATATTATCCATTTACTTTTCTTTTATATGGTTATGTTTATGTTCTTCTATATCAAAAAGGAGATACAAACTAGAAGTTTTCATACTTATTCTTCCTGTATTAATGACATCGTTTAAATTACTCATGTCTCCTTCTGATTATATCCTTGGACACAAATATGCTTTAACTACCTTTCTTCAAGCTTCTGCGATTCTTTATACTCCTTTTGCTATTTTGGGGCTTGTTTACCGCAAATGCATAGAGTATGATAAAAAGCAAAAAGGGAAAAACACAAATAATAGTGTATAAATTCATACTTACTTCTCCTTTTCTATAATTTCCTTCACATCTTCCTTATCAACCTTAAACACTTTCTTGCCAAACACCCCCAAAGCCCCGATAAGATTGATGTTAATCCCTTTTGGCTTCAGTATATTCCCAACTATCGAGCATCCCTCTATGAAGCATACCAATAAGCAGGAATACACATCTATAGGATATTCATTGTGGCTTGCTACGCTAATCATGCAGACCATGCAGACGAAAGCAAAGTAAGTGACCATCTTTCCCATAGTGGCACGGATCGCACGTGAGAATCTGACCTTCTCGCCCATTAGCATACTTTTCCTGACTCCGAATAGGAGATCGCAGAGGATTACCGCACATGAAACAATCAGCCATGGAATCATATTTTGCAATGATTCGGCAACAAATGCGGTGGCTATTGCGGCAAATCCTCCGGTTGTGGTATATACTATTGCTTCTTTCATAAGATACAAGTTAGATAAACGGTTAACAACGAAATTACCTCTATCCAGAACATCGGCTTTCTCTTTATGAAGTCGGAGATGAAGTTCCCTGTCCTGTGCTTCTTCATGGAAATAGCCATGTAAGCGATGAATCCGGCCCATAACAGTAACCAATACCAGCTATTGCAACCTACCCATATCTGGGAGAAGATCAAAGACATGGCGGCACCGATACTATGAGGAATCTTTTGTTCTGTTCGAAAATTAGGAGACACTCCCAATACAATCATCCCGACAACCGAAAGGAATACAAGAAACCGGCTGTTTTCCGTGCTTGCTTCAAATGCTGCCGGAAGAAGCAATACACCGGAGCCGATCATGCACAAACCGAACCAGAACTTATGCGTCAGGGCATAGTAGGTATCACTGATAGAGTAAGGAATTTCCTTCATCTTCTTTATCATTGCAAAGACGTAACCGGCAATGAGGATGAATGACATTAATACTAGTAGAATCATAGCTTTATCTGTTTATAGTTTATATAATTATTCTTCTTGTGATAGAGCATTGCTGACAGCTATTCGATCAATGACACGAGTAAATAGCTGCGCATACTTTTTTAGAGATTTAGCTTGTTCAGGGGATATATCAACTTCTCCTTTCCGGTATATATCTTGAGCAAGATTAAATTCTCCAAGATCACCTGTATTTTGATAAATCGCATTTCCGAATGCTTTAGATATATCGACGGTACTCTTGTTCCCTTCGAGATCGGTTAATTCTATTTTTCTGAAATCTATTTTCATAATTATTGCATGATACGTAAATTATTTGCCCGGTTTGGATTTATTTTATCAGTATTTATTTCTGCTGTTATGAAAATCTTAAACCTGTATGGCTCAAGAGTGAAAACTGCTGAATCTTGAAACGTTACCATAATTCTTTTTGGATATCCGGATGTATTCATAATAGTTAGCATCTTGCGTTGTGGAGAGTCACAAACATATAGTACATAATTCCCTGTTCCACCTAGAGATATACAATCAATTGGCTGACCTGATTCTGCATATTTATGATATGTAGTGTCTGTTCCATAGTTATATATATGTGCAAAGAAATCACTAGTCGAAGATGATTCAAAAGAGAGATGAGTCATCGTTCGATGTCCAAATTCGCCACGACACCATAGGTCAGAAGTTAGAAAACGATAACTTCTTTCGGTTCCGTCCTCTTCCTTATAAGTACCTTGATGTTGTATATCTCCCTCAAAGTACATTTTCCCCTCACTTGCACTAAAACCTATTGCACATTTTTCTACCTCTTTTTCGTTTTCAATCTCAACTCCTACAAGTCTTTTAAAAGAACCTGTTGCACCTTTAAGATGTGTTACTTCAAGAGTTTCAACATCAATAAACTTTGTCTTTATCTTGCCAGCCTCGATAAATGTCTCTCCGCCTACTGTTATTCCACCGGTTTCAGGTAGGGCTATTTGACCTCCTTTTGTCAATTCAACGGTTGTTACATTATGCTTGATAGCTCCCCCCGTAATCATCCAACCCTCTGTTTTCTCAAGGTTCCCCACGAATATCCCAGAAGTTCCTAATACATCAATCGTCGCATTTTGCGCAAGAAGGACGTTTGTTGCTATGTTCTCGAACTCGCTGAACTCTTCCCACTTTGTTGAGTCAAAAGAGGAAGTAGACGTATGCGTGATCTTACAAAGTTTGTTCTGACCGTCATATATTACTGTATCTATGAATGTCTCATTGTTATAATACTCGGTATTGGCTTTCCATACTCCACGGGGACGGAGCATTGCACCGGGTAACCCTGTATCTCCTTTGTCTCCTTTATCACCTTTGTCACCCTTATCACCTTTAATTTTACTCCACTTATATTTTGAAAATACGGTGCTGTCTGCCTCTGTAAAATCCACATATTGACCGATCCATGCTCCGGGAGTCTCACCGTTGTTAGCTGTGAAGCTACTACCATCGTCAGAATATTTAATATGGAGATAGCTGGTTTGCCCGTTCTCTCCATCTATACCGGGAATCCCTTGCTCACCTGTTGCACCCTGTAATCCTTCAAATCTGGCCCATGTATACTTGGATGGATCATTACTATCCTCCTTAGTAAAGTCTACATAAGTACCGATGAACACATCTGGCGTTTCTGTCATTTGGGAAGCTGTAGGGTTCTGGACGGGAGAATATTTAATATGAAAATATGATGTTAGTCCATTTTCTCCATCTTTGCCGGGTATTCCATCCTGTCCGGCTGGTCCTTGCAAACCTTGTAATCCCTGTGGACCACGCTCTCCCTGCTCTCCTTTGGAAGTATACTTCAACCAGTCAGTAGAAGAATCTGACGGCTCCTGCGTAGTCGTAGATTCAATGCAAATCCATGTGCTGCCATTGTGGGTTACTTCGTCGTAATACCAGTATGTACCCGCTTTCCATTCACCTTTGAAAGCCGGAACCGGTACTTCCGTCACACCATCATTTGAAATCTGTTTGATCGTACCGGTCATGTAGATTCTGTTAAGATATGCACTATGCCCGGTCATATCCATTCCAAACAGTTTCAGGTTAGACAAGTCTCCCAACTGCATGGCAATCATATCCTTTGTGATCTCCCAGTTGTTTACACCTTTAAGGAAACGGATATAATTCTGCGTGGAATAGCTGGACTTCTGGCGTTCTGCATTGGTGAAGTTACCATAGCAAACAAAGTGCATAGCCTTTTGAGGATGGTAAGTATATCCGCTACGGAGAACGTATTTAAAAGAACCATTATCCAGCTTTTCGGTGATCCGGAAATACGTTGTCTGAAAGCCTGTGTCATTGTTAAAGTTAGCCTTGCAAATATCATCCACTTCAACAGCTGCAATCTCGCCCGGTTCAAGCTTCAGGTAAACGATGCTGTTCTCTTCGTCCACTGATTCGATTATACCGCCTCCGGGTGCGTTCCATTCCTCACCCGTGATAACTGATACCCGGTTATATCGCAATTCCGGCACTTCAAGGAAATCACGTAGGCGCAACGACTTCGCATCTATATCACCGGCTGGGGTTATCAGCCAGCCAAGTAACTTTTCAGCATAATCAACAGAAGATATATTGCCGGAGAAAGCGGCATTATTGGCTGTAAGCTTATCAAGTACCTTTACAATATTGCTGCTCAATTCTGTTGCAGTTATCGTGTCCGTTACAATACCATTGGTAACGTTAATGCCGTTCAGGAATGAAATAAGCCCTAGGGCTGTGTCATCTTTCGTCTTACTTATAGCATAAGCTATAATCTCCTGAAGCACTCTTTTTGCGGAGAATACGTTTCTGTCAGACGGGATTGTCTTGTCATTAACCCCGATAACATACACACTCGTTCCACCGCCTCCAACAGCAGAACCGGAATAGGTTTGTCCCTTGTAAGTAAGTGAATCAAGCTTGCTCTCTATCTCACCGATACGGGAATATGAGGCAGTTTCACCGACTGTATAAACTGGGTGATCGTAAGGAATATCCAGCGGCCACTCGAAACCGATTATTCTTGATTGTCTGCCTTCCGGGAAAAATGCCTTATTTATCAGGTTGACCTTAGCTCCGACTTCGTATGTACGAATATTACCCTTATTGTAGATGAAATCAGCATCCATCTCACAATCGTAGGTGGACGGGTCAATCATGGATTTCTTTACGTACTCCTTTGCCTTTTTGAGTAAATTCTGCTCTGCGTCCGGCAACATCTGTTCGGAGATGTATGCGGTATCAAAGCCGTAAAGGATATATGTGTCTGCGGGGACTTCTTCACCGTCCTCCATGTGTGCGGTTTGCGGATAAAGAACATCATCCGGGAGAAAGCGACCGTAATCCTCATTGCGGACAATTTCAAAGGTTGTTCCGGTGCTATCGCTTTCTACAATGTTGATAGCAAAGTCCATTCCGGCAAGCTTACCAGTCTGGAATATCATGTGAAGTTCCTCACCATCCAGCCTAAAATCTTCTGTAAAGTTCTTCAGTCCCGTATCTTTGAAATTATAGATCCGATATTCCTTATCGTTATCGTCTACCTTGTCATCGTGGCTTACGCTGGATATTGTACCATTGTATTGGGGATATTCATCCTCAAGTATGATAATCTCCTCAATCGCTTCTTCTTCCGGCATCTCTACGTTATCTGGGTTGTCGTAGTTTTCATCTCCGATGTTGATACGCTCACCGGTCGGGCTGTATTTATAAGCATCTACATAAGAAATACCCTCCGGGAGCATAAGACGTTTCTGAACAACTCCGTTAAGGGTCATTTCCTTGTCATCTTTGCTGAAGTAGTTATCGGGGACTTTGCCTTTGATTATGTTATCAATGGTGTACCGGTTACCTAAAGAGGCGGTTACACCTTCCGGTAACTGGATAATGTTTGCTGCGTCACCGGTTAAAAGGTCGGGATTGTAAACAGCAGCAAAAGTCTGTCCGGCATTTGCACCGGTAAGGAATGTCACGGAAGTCGTTGCAGAAGAACCGCCATACACGTTAATATCGTATGTTACATACGCCTGGAAAGTCGATAACAGCTCGGAAGAAGCTGGAGCTGGTACGTGAACGTATACCCTTACTTTTAAATCAGAACTGTTTTTGTCGATAACCAACGTGTCGGAAACCTGTATTTTAGACACAATCTCATATTGTTGATTTTGGGCTAATGAAACGGTCTGATTACCAATAATCACCTCTTTTGATTCCCCGGAAACATTATAGATATATGACGCCTTCAATATATAATCTCCTGCCGGGAGAAAAGCACGGTTCCCTATTTGCGGGACGGCTGTTGATATATTGATTGAAATTCCTTCCGAAACAACTTTATAAGAACCACCATTGGCTAATGAAGCTAAAGTCTTATCAAGCGTCCATTCTGTATAAGAGGGAGTAAAAGGTCCGCTGCCTTCGTTGCTACTAGCGGTATAGTCTTCCTTATACGTAACTCGTGACGGAAAGTTGTTTACTTTGAGTGGCCTTGACGTGTCGGATATATTACGTCCATTAACCTCTTTTACATCGAATATCAAATCTTTCCGGTAACTGGAAGGAATGTTACGGGTGGAACCGAAAGCGTAGATACGGGTCGCATACGTTGCCTGACTGTCGCTTCGCTGCATGGAGTTGACGTTTACGTTCTCGCTGTCGGACAAATCACCAACTTTAAAATCCACTGGGGAGCTATATTCGCAACGTCCAAAACAAATCTTATGATTATCTATCCACCATTCGCATTCCCATGTCTCTGCCATTTGGGTAAGTGCATCAATCAGATTCACGTTATCGTAGGAAACGAGCTTGGAAGTGTTTTCTACTGTGCTGTCAATGTCCCAAGTAAAATCCAGATCCCTGAACTTATATCCGAGTGCTTTCAGGTTATCCAGAAAAACATTTAAATGCGTGTCAAGGGTAGCGGTAAGATTCCATGCGGCTTCGCGTCCGGTGGTTTCCGGTGTATAGAAAAACTTCTTGTTCTTCCATTTCCAATAATAAGCATCAAGGCGGAGTTCGTAGTCGTATGCACCTGTCGTTGTATTGTAGGTAGGCTTATAAAGGTCTACAAGCTCGAATATTCCCAACTCATTGTCTACGTAGTCGCCTAGTTTGAAATAAACCGGATTAGAAAGGCTAAATAGCAAAGTGATATAATCTTCCTGCATCAAAAGGAAGTGTCTTTTCGAACCCTCATTGATAGTAGTCGAAAAGCGAATGTTGCCGGATATGTCTTTGATGTCTACTAATTCTGCCATATTACAAAGTTCGCAGATAGAAACGTCAAAACATAAAATCCGGCAATCCTATGAACCACAATTTGCCTATTGTGGTAATTTTACTCTCTATTACCCGGATTTGGCTCGTTAAGCTTTACCGAAATCTTTGAAAACGTCCTTGCCGTATTGAAACCGAAAGACTGTGAACGGGTGTAATATAGATGGTAAACCTCCTCCCCTAAGGCAGGAACCTTGACAGTAAATTCCCCTTTTGTAATCTCATTCAGAAATGCCTTATATTTGGTAATGTAGTCAGATGGAGAACTTCCTTGTAGGGTAAAGGTTAGTGTTAGATCCCGTTCGTCAATCTTTCGATTGGCTATAATTATTTTCTTCCCGTCCTGTAAACGGGATTTATTCTCTATAACTTCTTTCATTGGAAGCGGAGCGTAGATAGCTTCAATGAACCCGTCTCCCATTCTCACGCCCCACGTTGCGAAAGCGTCTTTATTGTTAATTAATAAGTCTACTCCCATTGTTGTATTTTCTTACAGTTTTACCTAATGCTTTATCTATAGACCAATGATATTTATTTATTCTCGATGTTACTGTACTATATTTCAAACCAAGGGTTTCACACCACTCAATAAGCGTTTTTTGTTGCCCATTATATTCTACTAAACAATTCGACCGTTTGTTTCTTGATTGCTCTTTAATTGTTACCCATCTGCAATTTAAGGGTTCATAATTACCATTATAATCTATACGGTCTATTGTTAGCCCCTTTTTATATCCATTATTTAATGCCCAATCATAAAATGATTTGAAATTTTCGCGCCAATCGTGGCAAATACATATTCCTCTACCACCATAATCCTTATAATGTTTGCTTTTTACATAATAACACCGTTGCTTCATTCCTGCCCATATAGTATAAAGTGGCGTTTTAAAAGCAAGCCCATGAGTAATACATGATTTTGAATTTTTTGCAGCAGTTTCCTTTAGCAGACAACCGCAACTTTTAGTCTCTCCCTTTCTTAACGCACTTGAACGTACAACGGATGTGCTACCACAATCACACTGGCAAAGCCATTTAAAATGTTTATCTTTATCGTTTGGTAACTTTTCTACTTTCTTTATAGTGACAAGTCTTCCAAATCTCATGCCGGGTATTATTTTTATTTTCGCTTTCATTATTTCTATTTTTAGGTGAATAATATATATTATAATTTTGATGTATTCCGTTTAACTTCTGCAATATCTAAAGCCATTTGTTGAATAGGCTTTACTATCACATTAGTGTTATCTCTGATGTCTACTATAGCTTCATAAGAAAGCCGTAACAAATCCCGTGTCTCACTAGCAATGTCCTTTATCCCTGTGGTATTGGCAATAATAGGCAGCATATCCGCTCTCAATTCAAGAATAGACATCGTTTGTAGCTGATTCTGATTCTTGATTTCTTCTCCGGCAATTTGTAAAGCAGTGAAACGCCCGGACACCTCATCTATAGAATCTTGGGTGACCGACGCGGATACTTTCTTTGAAGCTTCTTGGGATGAAGAGGAAGAACCACCAACAATGGCATCAATATTCTTCGCTTCTTCTGTAGCAGCTCTTATAATATCATTCCAATCTTTTCTAAGGTCGCTTATCTCTTCTGCTGTTAAATCAAGTTTTCCGTTTTCGTCACTATCAGCCAAAAGGGTATATTTTTTATAAAATTCTTGTGCTTTACCTCTTAGTTGATCTATTACAAACGATTGCAACAAAGCGTTGCGCATTATCTCTTCAAAATCTTCTCCAAAGTCGGCAATTCCTCTTTTCCCACCTTTTAGTCCTTCCAGTATTGCTTCTTCGAGACCTTGTGAAGTCGTTTGAAATAAATCCTCGTTTAGAGTCTCTTCTAGCTCCTTGGTCTGGTCGTTGAACTCTACAAATTTGTCAATAGCTTGTTGCAGCCATTCTGGTAACTTAGACCAGATGTCGGCATTGCTTTTCATCGCCCAAATCGCTTCTTCAGATATAAGTTTATTTTCTAAATCATATCCTCCATTAGCTTGTATAAAATCAAAAATTTCTTTAGCTTGCGGACCTCCAAAGGCGTATTCGGTCATAGCGTGAGAAAATTTACCATAATTGAAAAGTTGTGCAAGTCCGAAAGTTGTATAATCAACATCACCAACAGGCATAGATTTAACTATGTCTTTGTATGCCTTCTCTCTGGCTTTTTCAAGTGTTGTTAATGATTGGGTAGCTGTTGCAAAATAATCATTTCCTGCGGCTTCTTTGAGCAACTCCAGATAACGTTCTACTTGATAATTGATAGAATCCCAATATCCTTCCTGTCTACGTTGATATTCAATATTTCTTTCTTGTTCTGCTTTTGTAGAATCAAAGGCATTCATTACAGTACCCACTAACGTAGTTATGATCCCAACAATTCCGCTAATGCCTTTCACTGTGTCACCGGCGGACTTTTCACCAGTTTTGCCGAATACTTCAAATGCTGTGATGCCGTCATTTATAATATCTACCGCTTTTTGGATGCCTTCTCCCAGTTCATCGGAAAAAGTAGTTCCAAGAGAAGATAGAGAAGCCCCTAATGTTGAAATATTACTCTTTATAGATTCGCTAGCTTGTTCCACATTACTCCATGAAGTAAAGGCTCCCTGTTTATCCCCTTTCTTTATCGCTTTCTGATACTTTTCATATTCTTCTTTCAATGTCTTGAAAGGGTTGCGAGCTACAAGGTTTTGGCGAGCACTATTAATGGTATCCATCATAGCTTTCATATCTGTAGCTGACAAGTTTGTAGACTTGACAAGTTGTTCAGCATCAGATAATAATTTTTCAAGTGTATCTGTAGGTAATGCATCAACGTCTCCCATTAACATTTTCCAAATGCCAGAATCTTCGATTTCGCTTTTTGAAATAGAATCTATAGTTTTCTTGCGCTGTTTATCCAGTTCCTTTAGGGCATCTTCATATTGCTTCTTTTCAGAATCGCTTTTAGCTTTTGCTAATCCGTCCCTAAGTTTCTTTTCATCATTGAGGAATTGTTTTTCGATGGCTATACGTTGTGCGGTATAGTCTTGGTATTTAGCAAGGACTTCTTTATAATATTTAGCTACATCATTGGCTTGTCCTTTTAAGATGTCTTGGTTGATTGAATCAAGCACAGAAGTATCTACCGAAACACTGGTCGAATCAAATGTTTTCTTTTTATATCCTTTGATCTTTTTGGCTTTTAGTTCCTCTTGCTCATCAAATACTTTTTTCTGATATTCAATTTCCGTGCGTATGTAGTCTTCTCTTTGGCGTTTCAAATCTTGGATTTCCTTCTTGTTATCTAAGGCTCTTTGCGCCCGTATTTTTGCTTCCCCTTCCTCCATCGTATTAATACGAGCTTGGAAAGCCTGATTTTCCAAATCTTCTTCTCTTCGCTTTCTTTCAAGAGCCTGTTTATCCAAAAGATCGGCTATTTTCTTTTGCTGGTCTAAAATAGAATTGTAATTTTTATCTGGATCTTCATACTTTCCACCTAGGCCAGCAACTGTTACCAACTTCTCAAGAGATTGAGACGATTTTTGATAAGAATCTTGTAGAGCTTCTTGCTTTTTTATTTCTTTATCGGTTTCTTCTATGGATTCTTTAATTAAATCAACTTGTTTTGATGCCCAGTCGTAAGCCCCAGGATTGTTTATTGTAGAATATTCTTCTTTTCTTTGTTCGGCTATCAGTAAATTTTGTTCTAATCTTTGTTTTTGTAATAATGCTATATTTTTGGCAACCCCTGCTTGAAAAGATTTATACCAATTTTTAGCAATTTGATCTGCAGCTACAGAGGCTTTCGCATTAGCTATAATTTGCCTTGTTTGCTCTTTAATAGACTTTGCAACCTCACCATTTTTTATAGATTCATCTGATAAGTTTTTAAGATGAGAAGGGAACGATCTTTTCAATTCTTTTACAGCATCATTTCTTTCTTTTGTGGTTCTTGTTACATCTGTAGCTATCTTATATAGACTATTAAGTTTGGTGATTTCTTTTGAACTTTGTTCTATTCCTGTAGATGTTACATTATATAAATCTCGTTGAGCTGTATATAAATTCTTGATAGCTTCTTCGGCTTTCCCTAAACTTCCAATCCATTTAATTACATCTTTCCCGTATACAGAAAGCAAAGTCAGCCCAACAACAAGAGCGGTCTGCCAACTTAAAATAGATCTTGTAAGCTGTTGCCATACGGGAGCAACAGCCTTGACATCTTTATTTCCTGCTTTTAATTCTGCCTTGAAATTTGCATATTCTTTTCTAGCTTTTGCTATTTCATCAACTAATATCGGAAGGTTATTTGATATTGCAAGAAAAAAAGTTTTTGCACTTACAGCTAGTGAAGGAAGTTCACGGGCTACCTGTTGCACTGAATTACCGAGTCCATTCCATGCACTTGCATAATTACCTACATTTCTCTGAAATCTTCCAGAAGCTTGCTCTGCTGCATTTAATTCCTTTTGCACGTTCGATATTTGGGTTAGCAATGCTTTTCCGGCATCTCCTCCCCTTCTTACCCGTCCAAGATCATCGTAATCCTTTATCAAAAGAATTAACTGCTTTCTTAATGCCGTAATACTACCTTCTTCTGCATTACTTTGAATTATCTGATCTTTTTGTGCTTTAATCGTTTTTCTGACAGCTTCTTCCTCTACTAATCTTTGAGCAGCCAACTGCTGAATCTGGCGAATTTTTGCTGTACCAGTATCTCCTACTTTCTCTTCATCAGAAAGCGCACTAAAATCTTTCTTTAATTGCTTTATCTGCCTATCCGCCTCTTTAACAGATTCTGTATTGGCGATAATCCATTTATTAGTAGACTGCAAAGCAGAAGTCTCTTCTTTTACTCTTTTAACCGTACTATTAGAAGAATCAATATCGTATTTTATCTTCTGTAATTTTGCATAGCTATCTTTATATTCAGATAGTTTCTTTGTTGCTCTATCTATTTCACTTTCTAACTGTTTTATTGCCGCATCGCTATTGGGTACACTTGCAATCTCAATAAGAGATTTTTTTAATTTATCTATCTCCTGACGCAGTTTGACTATATTTTTAAGGTCAATATCTGCATTAAATTTCATTCCTGCCATGTGATTTTTACATTATCGTTACCAAATGACTGTTTTAATTCTTTATCTAAAGTTAGGCTTGCCGAATCCAGAACATCAAAACCTTTACTAGATACAAAACTTGCATATTCCATTCCATCCGCCACAACAACACCGTCTTTAGGCTTACTGCCAAAGATCAGCATTGCCTCTGTCCTGTTCTTCGCCAGTGAATGTTCTCCATCAGCAGGGATATAGAGGTCTACAATCTTTCCATCCCTGACAATAGCAGCACCGGGAGCATTGCGAAGGTTCCAAGTATGGTTTTGATAGGTTTTCTTATTACTAACATTGCGTTCCTTCTGCATATAAACGGCTCTTTGAGCTGCTTCTTTCATCAATTCGGTAGTATTCTCATCTACTTCTTCGACGAATTCATCAAGACCGGACAAATCCACTGTTACTTTCATTATTCATCAAACTTAACTTTTCCTTTAAAGAAATCCTCATCCGATACTTCTGTTAGTACCTCCCCATCATATACGGTATGTAACTTATCTTTTTGCATAATAACCAAATTGCGATATGGTATTTTATAAACTACTTCATCATAAGAGAGATGAAGATTTTCCATGAACGACGCAATTTGTCCTAACATACAATCATTCCCTATAACTTCTGTTTTGCTGTCAGATTTGCTACGTTCTTTGCTAAATCCAACAGCATTGTAAAATTTTCTACAGAGATCAGGGAGTAAGCTGCCGTAAGCCCATATAACACTTCTTCTAACGTCCCATTTGACAACTCTTGTTCAAGGCTATCATTTCCTTCAATAAACCAAGAAAGTGCACGAGAAGCGACGGAAATATCCTTTAACGAAGAAATGACGCCCGCAATATCCTTATTATCTTCCAGAACAGCGAGATAAGCCGAAGCACCGGCTATTTTATGGATAGTAGGCGGGTTTACACGGTACATTTTCCCATTTACAATTATAGGAATGAAATCTTTTCCTGTGATAGCTTCAGATACAAGTATAGCTGCTTTATTCATAATGATATTTATTAAAAAGGGGCGAGAAACACAAATCCTCACCCCTCACCACTTTACAATATAGATAATGTCTCTGACGGCTGCGTCCCATCTTCTCCTGAAGAGCCATAGTTTACAGTACTCCCAACGTTCACCCGTCTTGATCTAGCTGAATAACTATTTATAGAAGGCGATTCAGAAGAAGCAAGAGCTACCTTTTCATCAGTTCATGCAGCGTCCACCTTTTCGCCATCGAACAGATAATCGCTCTTAACACCAGTGTTAGGATTTTCCATAGCCACAGCTGTTACACCCAGACCGATATTCTTTTCTACCGCATTACCTTTTGCGATAACAGCAGCATTGGTAAATACAATGTAGTTGCCTGTTTTCGTCTGGCCTACGATTGCCTTATTTACAATTCCCGGAGTGTCAGAAGAAGCCCATCCTGCATCAGTATCAATCTTTTCACCACCTTCCAATTCAACCTTGTCATCAAAGGAGAAAACTCCCATGGTGAAAGCGATTGTTTTAGCTCCTTTTTGAGTTACATCACGATAGTAGATGCTACCATTCAACTCATTAATGTAGTCGGTATAGGTCGGATCATCCTCTGTATACGCCCAAGTATCTTGATGGGAGTTCTCAACTTCCGTTGCAGTGCCTAACCATGTCTTAAGAGAGGTTTTAGTGACAGCGGCAGTTATAACATCACCGTACCAAATCTTTTTAATTCCAATAAACGGTTTCATATCTTTTCAATTTACGTTTAGAGTTTCAAATAATAATTTCACATTTACATAGTAACAACATAATTCTTTGTCTTCTTCTATTCCGATACTTTCAGAAGAGTAACAATACCAGGAGCCGTCATATTGGGAAACAACATCATCTTTAAAAAACTTCTTTGCTTTCCGTTCCAGCTCATTCAAGCGAATCAAACTTGCTTTTTCAGACCTTGTTACAGGAACGCAGAAGTTTACTTCAACATATCCTTTTTCCCAGTAAGCATCCGGTTGTTGAGTTTTGGGGTAGATTATAATTCTCTCGGCCTTTACCTTACCTTCAGGGATATTTCCCCGTTGATACATTTCAGAGATTCCAAAAGACTTGCAATCTTTAAAAATAATATTCGCTATGTCAGTCGTTACAATCATACCCAAATATCACATCTACCCTTAAACTCCTCCGAATAGCATTCGGCATTCTTCTTCACATCTCCCTCTCCTACAGTATTTCCTTCAGCGTCCAGACACCTGATATGAGATCCTAAAACAATCTTTTTACCCTCATAAACCACATGGTAATTATATACCCAGCGCTCACCATTGACAGAGACTTCCTTTTGTTGGGAGTTGTCATGGCAGAAGCAACCTGTTACATCTTGCCAAGACTCTCCACCGGTTCCCGGTATTGGTCGGTTATACTCGTCGTTCTCTTCCGGAGTAATAACCTGTATTTGTAATTTATGCGGAGCAGTTTCTAGCATATTACCAAAATATCACTTTAGGTTTATCTGTGTTCAGTTCGTCCTTCAGTCCATACTTATTGCATAAAAAAGAATAGTATGACTTTATCCCGGAAATATCCCAAGAAAGAGACTTTGAATGACCGTTTTCTGATACCGATTTAGAAGTAGCTCTAAGCAATAAGGAGGGAATAAATCTTGCTATAGCAACAGAGATGGACTGCAAATTATCTTCAGTCATTTCCCCGTCAGGGTCAACCCCGGAAGAAAGATTAATCTCTACCAAGTCAGCCTCCGACAATGATATGCCGAAGGACTGAAACTTTTGCTTTATGTAGTCACTAATTATCATACTTACGCATTCATCGTGTCCAGGTCAAGAATTACAATCTTGTTTGGAGATGTGAATTCCGGAATCCATTCGGCTCCATATTCCATAAACCGACCTTCATCCGTACGAATGTTGGAAATATACATACCACCTTCTGAACGGGTGTAAGTCTTTCCCGGAACCGGATCGGTTATTTCATACGGAGTATGCCAGCGCATCTTTCCCTGCTTAGGAGTGGTAAACAAAGAAATACGGTTGTCTTTGAATACCTGTTTGAAAGTACCGTCTGACAATTCCACCAAATCTTCGTTGATTACAATAGGAGGCAAGCCCAATCCTCTAAAGATAGTGGTCGCCATCTCACTGGACATAAGCCCGGCAGACAGTTGGACTTCTTTAGAATCAAAGCTTTGTTTGTAAAATTCACCGAAGTCCTTTGATCCAATAATGCTATTGATAAAAGTCTTTCGGGACATTTCCATAGAAACGAACATGCCGAACTTAGTACGTAATTCAACGGTTTTCTCCATAAGATAACGAACAAAGTTCAGTTTGTCTGCAACTTGCGGAGTGATACGATGAACCGGCAACTCCATTTCAAGCAATTCGATTCCTTGCGGATTATCGTCTACTTTTACGGATGCTTTACCATCAGAACGAAGGTCACCGTCCACAATATCCATACGTTTGTGTGGAGCAAGCAATACTTGACGCATATCATCTACAATATAGTTGATAATATCGTCCAGTGCGGCCCGTTGATCTGGTGTCTTCGCCTGATTAAACTTATTGATTAGTTCTTGAAGCATATCGAGTCTATCGTTGTCCATTTGGTATCTATCCCCCATATAGGCAACTTCGCCATATCCGGAACCCAGAGATTTACGCTCTCTTAACGGCTTGTTAGAGTTACGGTCAATTACAGAACCGGCAACAACACCCGTTACTGTTCCCAAATATGTTTTGAACACACGGGATTTCGTTTCCTCAAAATCGAGGTGCTTTTTCCAAAAGATTTGATCCAGCCTTAGAGCCTGCACACGGTCGATAATCGCTTTCACCACTCCCGGATCATTCAGTAATGTTTGAATAGTCAAATACATAGTTCCTCCTTTCTTTAATAAGTGAACATGAATCTGTCACCCAAAGTCTCCTTATCCTTATCGGAGATAGGAACAATGAGTCTTGTCGGTCTGATCTCGTACGCTTGGCCTATAGCGGTAACAGTTGCACCCGCTTCTACTTTAGTCCATGCATAATTCAAAGCCGTAGCTGTTGCTTTTGCCGTTTTACCGGCTGCGGCAGTAGCTTCAAACAATACCGCATCCTTTTCTGCGGCAAGCGTTGGCGAGGCGGCCAGAGTAACGGTATCATATTCCGCATTACTTTTGTCGATAGCTTCAATTGTACCGCCATTTGTACCGTTACCAATATGCATACCGACGTACGCAAGAGAATTTTTCTTGATCTTCAACGAAGTAGAACCGGCAGTGATCTTTTCGGCTACTTCAACGTTCAAAACAGCTTTTGCCGTTCGTTTCACAAAATCAAGAACCAAAGGAGTAAGAGGCGGGATCTGCGCAATCCCTGTCAAATTCGAAATATCCAGATTGAAGCCACCGGAATATCTATAAACCGTCTCAAAACGGCACATTTCCGGCATTTGCTTCTCAATCGGACTTAAATCATACTTAAAACCTGCTGGCATAATTAATCCTGTTTAGAGTTTTTAAATTCTTCAGTTCCCTTGTTTATCAGGGTGGCAATGTCATTTGAATTGTTCTGCTCATTGCTTCCCGATTCGGGAGTTCTCACATCTTGAAATCCTGCGTTGGCAAACGTCTGCTTTGCATCCTTGAAATAGTTATCCAAGTTTGCATCTTCGGGAATGCTCAACATAGGAACAAGGTTTTCGGGAATACCATATTCCTTCGCCTTCCCCATGATTTGCTCTTGGCGAGTGGCCTGTGCCTTCTCTGTTTCAAATTGAGTAAGCTTGTCAGAAAGAGGTTTAACGGCTGCATTCACTGCGTTCGCAATGATGGTCGCTATATCATCTTTCTTTTCTTCCGGCTTCGGATTTGGGTTAGGATTGGGATTCTCGATTTTATTTTTCAATTCGTCCAATTGTTTCTGTAGACCCGATTTTTCGTTTCTAACAGTATCAATGTCTCCTTGAAAAGCCTTCAGAAGTCCTTCGACCCCACTAATAGCAGTTTCTATTTGACTTTCTTCAGTTACGGTTTTAGACAAGTAGTCAGCCACCCCGTCAAACGCTTTATCACCAAACCCAAAGGTTTTATACTTCGTTTTTAGTGCTACTAAGATTTTTTCTTTCATACTGTATGAATTAGTTTTGATTTTCAACAGCATAAAGTTACACTCAAAGAAGAAAGCTATAAAATAATTACATGAGGGATAAACCACAATTGGGCAATTGTGGGAAATTAGTTGTTTCACACCTTAAATAAATGCTCTTCTTTGTGATATTTGCCGTTCTAATAGACAGAGAATACAAGGTAATGAAGTTAGTGCTATTGGTGAGAGAAAAGGTGATGCTGAAGCTGCTAATCTTATAAACATTGCTAAAAAGTGAGGTGTTGGATGTTGTTTGATGTTGTTTTAACACTGTTGATGTTGTTGTTATTGATAAAGTTACTACCTTTGCAATACAAAGTAACGCATCAAAGATGCGTTACGAACAAAGATATAACTAATTCTGTTAGTGATAATAAAAGTAACACTGATGGCAATACTAAAACCAAACTATTATGATACATACTAATCCTAATCCCAAGATGACAGTTATTGAGGTAGAAAACTTCCGCAATAACCTTAGAAGGTGTGTATCGGGTAAGATTACACGCCAAGAGAAAAAGAAAATAGAAGTTAGAACTCAAAGAATGAATAGTGTCGCTAAAAGAATTATAGCTAATAATGGCGGAAAAAACCCAATTCTCGGATATTGATATTTCAATAAATAAATTATTAAGAGAGGACCTAAAACAAGTTCTCTCTTTTTCGTGTGGATGTGAAGAACTTGATAAATTCTTCCATGAAGAGATATATCTTTGTTCTAAACATCATCATGTTTCAGCTTATTGTGCAAAAAGTGTCCATAATAATGAAATAGTAGCAATTTTCACTTTAGCCAATGACTCTGTTGTCATAGATAACATAGAAGATAAAGAAGAATTTATACTAGAGTCAAAGGCTAAAATAAGCGACGAATACATTTCTACATTTGAAAGACAGACCTCATTCCCGGCCATAAATATTGGACATTTAGGCGTGCATAAAGATATGCAAAGTAAAGGCATAGGGGAACAAATTCTTGATCTTGTATTATATACTTTTATTAATTATAATACATCTGGTTGTCAGTTCATTACAGTGGATTCACTCAATAACCCGCGGACAAATAAATTCTATGCAAAAAACGGTTTTCTTAATCAAACTGATAGCGATAAGTATTCTTCAACTAGACGCATGTATTTACCTATTCAGCTATTTGCATCTCAAGAAGAGACCGAATAGAAACAAAAAACGCCCCTCTTGCGAAGGGCGGGAATGAAATCCTATTTTATAATAACGGCTATTCCAGAAGCAACCCACGCCCTGTTCCTTGCGTTATAAGTCGTTTTAAAATCAATCAATCCATTCGCTCCCATTTTCTTTGCTTCGGAGACTATTTTATCCATCATCCTTTTGCTAGATGGAGCATACTCATTATTCGTTTTTCCTGTATATCCTTCGTATGGGACAATTAGCCGTAGATTTTCGGCTGTTTCTCCTTTTCTCAACTTGCCAACAGTAAATACCACTTCTATATTAGATATTGGCTGGTAATTGAATCCTGTCACTGTAGGGCTAATGGTGAAGCCATCTTTGGTGTATTCTCTGTAGTCAACGACATATACGGATTCGGTATACATGTCTCTAGTGCATCCAGATAGAGCCAATATTATTATGATCGGATATAGGATATTTTTCATGATTCTATTGTGTTATAATGAGTATCAAAAGATATCCAAAAGTTTTTTCACACTAAACTTATCTATAAAAAACTTATCTAAAGACTCTGATCCTTCCCTAGAAAAAGAGTTCTTAAATTTATTATCTTTTATGTATTTATTATCTATAATTGATGAACGATTTCCTGTATTTCCCCACCCATCAATCATTATTCCACCTCCTTTTGTAAATTGTATATCCAAGATTGTAACTCTGTATTTTTTATCTTTTAAATCTATGATGACTTTATATGCTAAGTCATCATCAAATATTGTATTTCCAATTTTGCTACCTTTATATTTGTTGAAATCAATTTTGTTACCAGAAGAGCTTCCGATTATCCTAGATTCAGTTTGTTCGGCTATGCTTATATTCCCAAATATTTTAAAGTAATCAATTACTTCTTGAGTTGAAAAAGAGGTTTCATATACTTTCTGCCATATAATTCTATCATTAAATATTTTAAAGTTCAAGAATGTATCTTGAGAGTATACAGACGCAGACAGGCTTACTAAAAGTAATAATAAAAGCTTCTTCATAACTGTGTGTTTTATGTTATACAATGCAACAAATTAACACAGAAACACACAAATAAGCAAATTTTACTCGATTAATTTGAACTTAGAACCGCATTTTGGGCAGATTATAGTGTTTTCTTCTTCTTTTTTACGTTCAAACAAGTCCGGAATTTCGACCTCTAACGCATCTGCTATTCTATTTAATACATCTAAAGTTAAATTTCGATTTAAAGCCATAGATAATCCCGATTGAGACATATTCATTCTTTTAGCTACGTCTGCCATAGTTAATCCTTTTTCTTTTGCTATTTCTTTAACTCTTAACATAAACGTTATATTTAAATTTTGAGGCAAATATATATAATATAATGTATATGCGAAAGAAAATAGGATAAAATTCACGCATACATGAAAAATATTCTTTCTTTTTCTTGTTTACTATTCACATATATGTTATATTTGCACCGTAATAAATAACATATACGTGAAATCTTATTAGTAATATAAATATATGAAACGTTACAACTTATCCCAAATAATGAAATCCGCTTGGCGTTCTTACAAACGTGCCAGCAACGAAAGAACGTTCTCCGAATGTCTGAAATCAGCTTGGAGCCTTGCGAAATTGCAAGAATACTGCTCATCGGAAGCAGTAAAGGCTAGAACGGATCAATTCTTGGCGGAAAGACATGAAGCCATGAGCAACGCTGCTAAGGCCACAATGGATAAGGGGTACAATAATAAGAGCATACCGACATCGGCTTACTATACGGCTAGTACTGGAAGATACGGTGCTCATTACGTAGGAGATTAACCATTAAAATATACGAATATGCCAGAAATTACAATCATTGTATTATGCCTGCTTGCCGGATATAAGATGTTCGGCAATGATAACGACAGTTTTTTCATGTGCTAACCTATTATTAACAATGTGGGCAGGTGCCACGAACGCCTGCCCACTGTAAATAACTTTATTATATGAACAATCCAGTAGTTTACGACTACAAAGGTAGTCAAATTTCATTTATGAGTGGCGAAAATGTGATGGTAAATGCTACGCAAATGGCAAAACCATTTGGTAAATTAGTCGGCGATTGGCTTCGTCTTAAAACAACAACGGAATTTACAGAAGCTCTTGCAACCGATATGCAGATTCCCATATCGACACTAATTCAAACAGTTAAGGGTGGTAAAAGTGAGCAAGGCACCTGGATGCATGAAGATGCAGCATTGGAATTTGCACGTTGGTTATCTCCTGCTTTTGCTATATGGTGTAATAAGCGTATCAAAGAACTCCTAAAGACCGGAGTAACGACCGTCTCTAATGACGATGAAGCGATAGCCTACGCCATGCAAGTACTAAACAGACGCCTAGAGCAAGCCAAAGCGGAGAAGCAACAACTGGAACAGCAAAACGCCAAACTCCAACCAAAGGCAGCCTTTGCCGACGCAGCCTTCGCCACCGAAGACAAGGTAGACATAGGAATGTCCGCCAAGATCCTAAAGCTCGGATTCGGGCGCAATACCCTATTCGACAAGCTAAGGAAAGCGGGCGTATTCTTCGCCAACCGCAACGAGCCCAAACAGCGGTTTATTGATGCCGGATACTTCGAGATGAAGGAGAAGTTCATCGAGCGCAACAACCATCCGGGGTTTGTCGTAACCAAAGTGCTAGTTACCCAAAAGGGATTGGCTTATCTGAACCACCTGTTTGGAGGAAATCCTTCTGATGGGAAGCTAGCTAGGATAGTACAACATCCCCCCTTCCCTAATTCATAATTTACAGCAGTCCGTTTCAATGCCGGACAGCCACAACTATATCGAAAAGTTTAGTATCAAAAAAAGAAAAGACACTATGGAACAGAATTATTTCACACTGAAGCAAAGTAGACAGATAAACAAGATATATAACGAAGTACAGAGCTATATGCCATTCGAGGAAGCTACATTTCCGGCTTTTATTTCAAAGATAATTCCGTTTGTGAGGGAATATTCCCGTTACACGGAAAACAGCAAGGAATACGCAAAAGAATTGTTTATAGAAGGGATAAAAAGACTGGCAGACAAATATTACCCGAACGGATTCAAGTCCAGCAAGAAGCAACGGTATAGATTCTCTTTGATTGAGATTCCCCGAATGAGTACTTTTGAATGTGACTACAAGCCTATTGAGGGCGTTGCTTGCATGAAGGTTATTAGAGCTTTCCGGGACTTCTCCCGTTCAGGATTAGAGGAAGAGGAAGAGTTTGTAAAGAAGTTAATCAAAATATCCAATATGCTTAATTAAAGTCAGGGGGCTTCGGCCTGGCACATTAGTTGACGCCAATCAGCGGGAAAGGGTAGCTTTAGGGCTGCCCTTTCTTTATGTCTGTACTCATGCAACGTTTCGCTCCCGGACCATATTTGAGATAATGGCGCAAACCTTATCCAAGATATTATTTCTTTCCGCTATTTCAAGTTTTGTTTCTCCCTTGAACTTCTTCTTGTAGTTACTAATAGAAATGTGATAGAGGTAATATAATTGCTCATAAACCTTGTGCCAAACGTCCTGTTGTCTAGTGTTGGTTGCCGAAGCATATTTGTTCACCAGTTGGCGGATCTTATCACGAAGAGAAATTTCCGGTACCTTTTCAGATGAAACAGCAACCGCTAACAATAATTTCCCGTTTTCTTCTCTCTCCTGCTCCATTGCGTCCAGTCTCTTTTCTACGTTTTCAATCCGTTTGCTTTGTTCAAGCAAAGCTTGTGCGGACTGGACCAGTATTTCAAGTTGGGATAATGGCTTCTGTTCGGCTACTTTATGAAAAACTTGTCTATATACCTCAAATACAGGCCGAACCTTCCGAGCAATAAAGTATTCGAAACAAGACAAAGAAAGCTTATAATCATCCTTAGGACGTCCATTGAGGTTTTTGCCATTTTGGGCAAAAAGTATATAATCCTCATTTTCAATGAAGTTAGCTTTTAAAGCTCGTGTAGCTTTCCCTCTCTCTGAATAGACAAGCGGCCATACATCGTCAATATTTACTGGATAAAGTTCATTTTTCTCTTTCAAAGCTAAAATAGCATTGAAATACTCTTTGATTTCTTCACTTGTACTTGATTTTGTTAATTGATCCATAATCATTATATTTGCATTTGCAACATAAAGTTAATATTATCCCCATCAGCGGCTCGGACACTTCCGCTTTTGGGGATTTTAATTTGTCCGATTTTGTAGCAAGCGAGGATTCGAACCTCTCACGCCTTACCGACTTGCTGAACCTGCCACGCCTGGCATATAAAAAAGCGCCAAAGGCAAGCTCCTCACTTCTCACCAATGGCGTTATATCTTTCAGCCGTGAGGATAGCCGTATTATTTTCTATGCACAAATTTATTTCATATCCAATTATAAGCCTAAAATTTTCACTTCTGGAAAACCACAATAAGCGAATTGTGGTTTATTTGTCTTTTGGGACTAAAAACGACTTATGCACTAGTAAACTTATAGCAACTCACTATTTTGTTCTATTTTTCCTCTTATTTTTGTATAACCCCCGTAATTTTTCTGACTATACATCCTCATTACTGTTCTTTTTGACTGATTCAGAAGATCTAGAAGCCTCACTCTTTTCTTCCTCCTCAATCTCTTTCAGGACTTCATCCACCCTTTCGGCATTACCGGCAAACAAAATTCCCTCTCTCCGGGACCATACTTTACCATCTATTGCACTAACTGCCGTTTTTACCCGTTCGTCAATATCATCAATCATATATGGAACCAAATCCACATCAATATCAATAGTCTGGGACGCCTTGTCAAATTCGGATGGGTTAATATCCGCCAAAGCTGATACTAAGAAGTTTACCCTCCGTTGAAAGAACTCCCCAATTACTTCCGCATGATTAGATACCGCCATGTGCGCACCCATAAAAATATACCTGAACGCTTTCCCTGAAATGGCATTTCCAAGACCTTTCAACTCTTGCGGTGATATACGTGGAGTATTCGTCAGATCGTACGCCCTGTTAGTAAGCCCTTCGAGTTCCAATTTAACAGTATCAGGAACCTGATTCCAAGTCAGATATTGAGCGTTCGCCTTATCTCCGGTCAATTGTATGATCCTGTTGCGTTTCTTCCCTGTAAAGCCTGATACGTCTCCAAAAAGCATTAAATAAGGGAAGAAGTGGTAGTCTATACAATCGGCATAGCTTGATAATATCTTCTCTATGCGTACACGTATAGTCTTTATCTTATGGCAATAAGTCTCCGGACGATAACCATATAAGACAGGGAGCTTTTTAAACCCGTGCCTGAAAGACTTCTCCTCTACCGCTTCCCACCCATTCGTATTTTCCCACTGGTAAACATGGGTAGCGGTAACAGTTTGAAAGCATACTATTTCTACATCGTCCAGATCTTTCTTTTTATATTCACGTGAGAAGGCAACCAAATCTCCGGCATCATCAAAGAAGGGGTAAAGTTTATCTCCCCTGAATGGCGACCATATTACGCTGCGTAGCTTATTTTGCGGTCTCACACTTCCTCCGAAAACCTTCTGTATTTTATTCCAGAATTTAGTCCAGAACGAATCATCTTTGACTGCATACCAGTATTCGGCACATTCCTGTTCAGAAAGCCAGGAACGAACTATGCGTTTATTCTGGTACTTTATTTTATTCTTCTTCAGTACTTGCTGGATAGCATAAAATAACCCTTTTTCGTCCTCATTAGACGGAGCGCAATCCATCTTAGGCTCAACCCCTACTGTAAACGCTGTTTGAATATTGGTTATATCTTGCTCCAGCGGGATAGATATACGATTACACGGCTCTGTACGTTTTTTAGCTGGGATAGTAGTGCTTTTACCGGTACTATCATTCCATTCTTCCCTTTCCTTCTCTTCAACAACTTCGATATCCGGGTATTTTTCTTTATCCACAATGATTTCATGCAAATCAGCATTCCAATCCTTCCAGTTTTCACCGGTATTGGGTTCCTCCGTTTTACGCCCTTTCTTCAAATATTCGATCTTCTGATCTACATCTTCTAATGCTAAAATATCCTCTAATGTCATAATGTTATATTTTTAATGATTAAATGCTTCCAACCCTTTTGATATAGATTTTCTTCCCATCAACTCCATCATGCAACAATATCTAACCTCATCAATTATATGATTAAAATCATCTACTGGAATATTCAGCCATTTCCCATTTTTATCTTGTTGATATGTATAGTTGTCAAGTTCTTTTTTAGCATTTATAGACCCCTCTGTTATATATATTTTCTTCGATTTCATAAAATCTATGCCTGCCTCCACAGATCCATGATATTTATTTACCGGTCTTATATTAAATCCTGCATTATATATTTCAGCGATAAGGCGAGGATCGGCACTCTCTGACCATATATTGAGCTTAGGCATCCGCTTAAACTCCTTGATTATGTCAGAAGAAAGCATATTGGTTCTATAAAACTTCTCATCAATGTATATAGCATTATCTAAAAAGCCGTTTTCAGAACAAGCCGTGGGGTCATTTGTGTAGCCAAAATCAAGACCATACCATCTTCTCTTAACCCAGATAGGAATTTCTTTTATAACAGTATAGTTCTCAAAAATAAGTCCTTCAATTTTAGCTCTTTTACCCAAGCCATATATCAACCATTTACGCTTATCTGCAGTACCCTGTGAGTAATTATACTCTGTTGGTTCATAAGATTCAATCTTTCGCCTCATATTAGCCGGTATAAATGGGTTATCGAGCATAGTAGAGTGATCGAAGAAGCAATCTTCACGAGGACACACATTTTCATAAATCCAATGCTCTTCTGCAGAAGGATTGTAATCAAGAACAGAGAAACGTGCACATCTCTGTTCTAATTGGTCAAAATCATCTTTAGAGGCTTCCATAGCCTCATTTATCCAAAAAATATCAGTAGTCAATCCATGCAATCTTTGTACATCATCAAGCCCAACAAATTCAAATGAAGTAGAATACATCTGAATAGTCTTTAGGGTATTGTTTATCCTACATACATTATACAAGCCAATCTCAAGAAGTATATTTTTAAAGTCTGTCCATACAGTAGAAGATAACCAGGTACTTTTCTTTCTTGCTATTACAATACGATTTGGTCGCTGCCAGTTACTAATTGCATAAACAATAAAAAATTGTATCAGCGAATATGTTTTTGAGGATCGTGATCCTCCTTCAAACACATATACATTAAACTTATTGCTATTTAAAGCAACCATCGCCCGGTGAAAAACAGGAGTACAACTTATATTTAAATTAGCAACTTCCACTTTTATTCAAATTAATTTGTTTATCCTGAAGTTCTAAATCCTCTTTCTTATTATAAACCACATTGACATTAACGTTAGCTGGAGGTGCTATGGACGATCCGTTAGAAGTTACATCCATCTTTTCCGGAGCATCCCAACCAAACATCTTACAAATGCGTTCAATAGCTTTTAGCTTATCATGAAGTTCAATCTTTACATATTCAACATCTACAATTTCCGGATCATCATTTGTCCCGATGTTCTTTTTTAAAATCTTAGTTGATATACTTTTTATTGCAGACTTCTGCCTAGGAGTAAGGTTTTCAAATTCGGTTCTTTCTACCCAACTATTATGCATATCTGCTATAGAAGAAAAAGCGATATTAGATAATTCCTCTAGTATCTTTTCTTTGGTTATATCAGACTTACTTTTTTGTTCTTCTTGAAGCTCTTTTATCCTTTGGGAAACCTTTGGGTTATTTAATAGTTTAGATGATTCTTCCCAAATTTGTTTTTCTTTCATCCTTGAGCAAGAATATGCACGCCTATAAGCCTCGGACGCATTTCCGCACTCAATATAGTAATTGCAAAAATTTTCCTGTTTTATTGATAAACCCATAGCTATCGTATATCTATCCTTATCATACCATTGTCTTTCAACCGAGATACAATTCCAGTGTAAATATACTCTATATCCTTCCGAAAGTCCTTATAATTATTGTAGAGAACAACCACAGTTTCGATATTGTGGGAAATAAATGTTTTATCGCTGATATTTACCGATTCGGCAATCTTATCCCGAAGTCCTTTTGGCATTCTCCCACCGGCCAAGACACTGGGAGCATAAAGGAAAAGAATAATAAATATAAACTTCTTTCTGATATGAACGCTATCCTTATTTCCCGGGCAATCCCTAAAGTCTTGTATTTCGCAAAACCATTTATATATAGATGGAATATAATCCAGATCTGACATAATAGGAGCAGATAATTCAGACTCTCTTTCTGATAATCTGTATTTCTGCTCTCTGATAGATTTTAACTCTGATATTTCTGAAAACATAGTACGATTATTTAAAAGTAAATAGTATATTTGTACTATGAATTAGGGAAGGGCGTCTATCTGGTGGTTCGGGTGACGCTCTTTTACTTTACACTCTTCCCCCATATTTTCGCATTATACAGGGAATAAGCCCATAACTTTATCTCTTCGCTGGTGTTCAGGAATTCCACTTTCATGGCTTCCTTTATACATTCCGCCAGTAGGTTGCTGTCTTCTTGGTTCATAACTTCGCTTATTGGCATGGCTATTCCTCCTTCTTTCTCTTTTTTACGTATTTCCAAGCAAGTGTTATCGCAGATATAAAATTTATCAAACTTATCACAAAAAGAATACTATATAACCATACTATACCCGAGTGATAAGCAAGTAAAAAAGCAATAATTGATAGCCAAAATACTATTTCTTCAAATTGATGATCTTTCATTGTTATTCCTCCTTGATTAATTTCGGGTTATCGTAAATGTTACCAATAATTTCCATTCTTTCAGTATCGTAACCACCAAGAATATCCACCATATCATTTTGAGGATCTTTCATTTCCGCCATGAAACAAGCCTTATCTTCCGAATACCAAACTTCAATCGTAATATCAAAGCCTTTGATTATATCTCCTTCATAAATTTCCTTTCCGTTCTTGTCAAGTAGCCCGGTGAATTGACCTACGGTTTCTTCTTTAACACCAATACCTTTGATTTGTACCGGAGAAATTGTTTTTGGGCTATCAATTCTATGAACTAAATCACCATAAATCCATTCGTCATTTAAGACTGACTTCCCTCTGAATTTTATTATACGACTCATATTTCTTCCTTTTTTAATTCTTCACAATGTAACTTATAAGCATAGGCAAACATCTTCAAAGTAATAGGTTCAAAGTGAAAATCTGCCTGTTTACCTTCTATTACAACAGAAACGCATAAATCTCCATCACAAAAATCAATATATGCCACAGCATCGTCATTCCCTCTGATAGAAAAGGTTTGTGTCTGTACGCTATCCATGATTCACCTCCTTTTATTTAAAGTATTCTATTAGCTCTTCTACGGTAGCCTTATGACTACAATGAAACCATGCTGCCTGTACACTCTCTCTAATATTTTCTCGTGCATAATTAATGTCATCGTCAACGCATATAAACCAACTATTTTCAGGAGGATATACAAACCATTGTGAATCATCAGTATCATCCCTCAAAGCAGCTATTGCCAAGAAAAGATTCTCGTTAGTTCCGCAATCAATAAAACTATCGTCTAGTGGTACATTATAAGGAACATATTCACCGTCAATAGTTGTAATTAATTTGCTATCATCAGTTATTTGAAAAGGGTTTCCATACTTTTTATATCCCAACTCCTCCAACTTCTTCCTAAGCTCCGGTGTATTGCGCCTAATAAACGCTGCTGTTGTAAATCCCATAGTTATTCGTTTTTAAGTTCTTTCAATATGCTATCAATCAAGCAGTCTATTTCCTGATCGGATAGAAATTGCTTACCTGCATCCTTTTGCTTCTGAAGTTCAACTTTAAGCCTATTCTTTATCCTTTTCAACGCTGTACAAGTGTTCTTATCAGGATAATACCAAGCGATGGAACTGCGAATAATTGCTTTAATATGATCTAATTCTAATCTCTCCGGACAATGTTTATCGAGAAAGTCTAAATCTTCTTTGATTAGTTTCTCATACGCCTCTTTACTTATCTTTATGCTCATATCTTATACTTTTTCCTTCTTTACCAATTCAACTTCTGTCGGCTCTTCATCTTCCCATTTTACTTCGGGAAATAAAGAAGAATCTAGCTTATAGAAATCATGGGGATTGTCACTACATAATTGCCAACTTTCCGAATACTTCACGGGTTGCTTTTTATAAAGATACAAATCACCGTCTTTGTCTCTCGCTACATACATATTAGTCTCCTTTCTCTTTAATCCGTTCTAGTACATCTCTGTTGGCTTCCAGTATTTCATCGAAAGATGGGATTGGCATCCAGGCTACAACCTCTTGTTTGAGGATCTCCCCAAGAGCATCTGTAGTGTTGTATATCCTCCTGAAATCTGGCGTATTGAAAGAGTCGCTCGTTACAGTATGCCAAAATCCGTCACTTCTTAATTCTCCAATTTGAGGAATACCTATAAAACCATCCCTTTTATCACGGACAATGACAAGCACCCAGTCATATTCTGGCTTTTCTGGCAACCGCTCCTTAGTTTTTATCCACGGGGATTGCTTGGTTCCAGCCTCATAACCTTTTGCATACACTTTTCGTAAATAGCACTCTATTACACGAGGTTGGTTTATCCGGTTAGCCAATAGGCTTACTATATCTTTTAATATCATACTATTTATTGTTTAATTTTTCTTCAAACTCCGCAATGATGCAATCAGCATCACCGCCATGTACCCAGTTTTCTAAAACAGAGGAAAGGACCTCTATTGATTGCTTTGCGTGCCATTCTGCACCTTGAATGAAATTTATTTCCCCAAATTGTGCCAAGTCCTTACCCGACAAAGTACGATCAACTGTTCTGTGATTAAACAGAATATTTTCTTTTGCTGCTTCTTCTAATGTCTGTTTCATATCTTATTTGTTATTAGTCAATTGGTAATTTCATAAAACACATCCATATCGTCTTACTTTGCCTCCCTGTAGTGTGCCCAAACAACGGCTCATAAGGGATAAGAGACAATATTTCAATAGCTTTTATCTCGCTTTCGTTCCACTTGAATACCAATGTACCATTTGGCTTTAAGACACGCATACATTCATCGAAACCAGCTTTTATTACTTCCTGCCAATTCGAAGGAAGTTTGCCGTACTTCTTTGCCATCCATGACGTTTCACCAAGTGTTTTAAGGTGTGGAGGGTCAAACACTACCATATAGAAAGAGTTGTCCTCAAATGGCAAATTAGTGAAATCTGCTACAATGTCGGGTTTTACTTCTATGGTTCTGATCTTATCTCTATCTTTGGCCGTGATGGTTTCACTACGTTTGTCTATGAATAAAGTATTCGGATTCTTCTTATCAAACCAAAACATCCGGCTACCGCAACAGGCATCTAATATGATTTTTGTTTCACTCATTACTTTATTTGTTTTTCGCAAATCCTTGATAATTCTTCAAGAACTTGCAAGGTTTTACGCTAATTGTTTTAAAATCTCTTTCTGTATAACCTCCTTCGCATTAAAGTGGAAGAGTCCCTTTTTCAACCGTCTAACGTCCTGCATTGGCATTTCATTGATGTAGAAGTAAAAGGCTTCATACGGATCACTGAAATTCTTAGCAAGTGCATTATTAGGTTTGTTGTTCATGTATCGTTCAATGGCGACAATCATTCTTCGGGCATAACCGGGAAACATCTTAAATTCCGTCTGCATCTGCTTGCACCCTGCAAGGGGACAACCAACACAGCCATGCCGAGAAAGATTATAAGGTGCATCGTAATACTTGGAATATGGTAGTCCATACTTTCGGATATAGTTCCATACATCGGCTTCTGACCAGTTAAGGATCGGGAGAATATGCTTTGCACCTTTCATCCATCTGCGTGTATCACATTGTTCTGGCTCATATAACGCCCTCGATTGGCTTTCCTCTGCCCTCATTCCCTCGATTGTACGCTGACCGATACCATATTGCTCCTTCAATTTTTCACAGCAAAAACGCCTCATTCTGCCGGGTAGTCCTTTGCTTTCAACCAACTGAAAGAATGATTTCTTTGGATGAAGTATTTGAACCTGTGAATAGTTCTTCTTTATGAAACTGATTGTACCGGGCGGATCAACGGTAGTATTTGCGTAAGAAGCATTATACTTTATGCCGGAACGCTCTGCAAGATCGAGAATAACAACGCTATCTTTACCACCGGAAAAACCTAAACACATCGGATCGTCACGTTCCATACTACGAAGAAAGTCGATTGCCTGTTGCTCCTTTTTATCCATTACATTTTTTGTTTTTCGCAAATCCTTGATAATTCTTCAAGAACTTGCAAGGTTTTACTCTAATTGATTCGTATATACTTACCTGCGATATCGCAAGTTCTTAATACCTCTGCATTCTCTTCACCGAAAGCTATTAGGATACTGCCGCAACCGGGCGAATCTCCACGAGTCCCATCCGGTCGAAAGAAGCGAATCCGGTTCCGTAGAAATTTCATAGCTGTTGCCTTTTCGAATATTACATCTTGAAACATCTTTGAATCACAACGATTAAAGAGTAATGCAATTCCGTTTCCATGCTCCGCCATCCGTTTTATAAACTTGTTCAATAAGCGGACGGGAATAAGGAGGATTAAGCCAAACACGACCTACCCAATCTTTAGTTAATCCGTCATGGTTCTTGTTGTACATTTGTGTAGCTGTTTGCCAAAGCGGTTTAACCGGAGCGCATGGATCTAAATCAAACTTTCCCAATGCGTCTATAATTTCTTTTGGCGTGTACCATTCATCGGTGGTATTAACCGATTTCTCAAAGGTTGTATTCATTGAAAATATTTTAATTAATTGTATCCATCAAGTGGTCCGCTATCGCATACACCACCAGGTAAAATAAGATGTTCACTACTAGGAGAAGGAGGATGTTTAGGAGTATTCTCATCTGCGGGAAGATCCTTTCAATTCGATTACATTAAACATCTCATTAATGCGATCAGCGATATATGCACCATATCGATCCTGAATCTCTTCTATAGAAAGATTGGTCGTTATATGAGTTTTACACTCATATCTCAATTCATATCGACATTGAAGGATATACTGCATAACATTCAACTCCGTACCAAAATGCTTAGAAGGAATAGGTTCCCTTCCTAATTCATCAAAACAGATCGTCCTAGGGATTCCACCATTGTAAGTATACAGTTCCAAATAATCCCGTCCTTTCATCGAGAACCCAGTAGCAACATAAGAGGCGGAATCAATTCTAAATCCTCCAATGGGATAATCCCCGGCATCACGTCCTCCAATAAACCATAAGTATTTATTTAGAATTTGCATTATAGTTGATTTACCGGTCCCGTAATCTCCTGTTAGCAAAAGGCCTTTCCCAGCCCCCGAATCACCTTCTGCATAGAGAAATATATCATTCATTATCTTTCTAAAAGACCCTTCAACTTTAAATCCCGGACAAACAAAGCGGCAGCATTCAGCAAACACTTCTGCTCGTCTCTTCTTGTCATTTATCAATGTTGTAGGTGGCAGTTGTGCGGATAACAGCTTTCCTATCGGAATCGGAGTTACCGGCCTTATCCTTGTTTCCATACTTTTTTTCTGTTTGATAATTATTTCTTTCCCATGTTCTCACTGCTGCTTTCCAGTCTTTCATTTTAGAGCGGCCAACCATCCATCCGTTAGAAGTGTAATGATCCATCCATCTTTGCGGATCAACATCATTTTTTCTCTCCATGCAATACGCAGAAACTTCTTCAAAAGAAGGAGGAACAAATTGTTTATTTTTTGATGTTTCCCCTATATTATCTTTTAGTTTAGTTTCTATTTTAGTTTTATATATATAGTCTGGCGCATTGGTTGGCTGATTGGTTCCCATATTGGTTGGCAGATTGGCTGGCGCATCTACTGTCTCTTGGGCTGGCTTATCTACCGGAATATTTCCGGCAGTTGAACTCACAATCGAATTCTCAAAGGCCTTTTCAAAAGAATATAAACCTACAATCCTTTTGCTTTTACCAGACTTGTAATAAATCAACCCAGCATTAATTAGAGATAACCTGGCACGGACTAAAGTTTTCTCGTCTATATTAAGAGCACAGCAGAGTTCGATATTCGAGCAACTGAAAACGTCCTCCCAACCCTCGCTGTTACAAACGGCAACTAATTCGTGGAATAGTGCCTGTTCGGTAGCGGTAAGCCGATTACGTCTTCGTGCTTTTCTCATTTTCTCTGTCAATGTATATCCGTCCATAAATTTAATACGCATGAATACAGTTTCTTTTGCTGTCGGCAACAAACCGACGGTTAAAGAAACTACAATAAACTACTCGTGGATTGCCTTTCTCGGTTGGAATTATTTGCCCGTTGTTGCATTTTGCACAGGTGTTAGGGCGGATAATATGCTTGTCGGATTTCTTTTTCATGATTAAAGTTATTTAGGGCTACCGATAAGTAGCCCTGTTGATTTATGCGGCATCTTTTCCTAAAAACTTATTCACAAAATAGATTTGCCCTTTTCCCGTAACCTTCGTTGTGGTGGTAACCAACACCGAACCATCCGGCTTAGTGATTGATGTTTTCTTCAATTCAAAAAGCCCTAATTTCATGGATTTCTGTGTCGGTTGATTGTAGTAGTCACCTTTTTGGCAGAGATAGCCATTATCACGCATCCATGAGAACAAACGATTTTGACCGATATTCACACCGTTTTGCTGAAGAATCTTCGCTAATTCAGCTATCAAACAAGAACGTTGAGAAGTTGAAACCGCATCGGCAAAAAGAACTTTAGGCGCATCTTGTTGAATTTTACTTTCCGCTTCAATACGTTTTTGTTTTTCTTCTTTCAAATTAGTTGCAAGCTGAATCAAAAAATCGGGTGACGTTAAAGCCTTTTCCAAGGTTTCATTTGTCATGTATGCACCATGCTTGCGGATTGAGGGCAAAACTTCGTTTGTCACCCACTTTTGCATAGGTTTTGCCTTCGGGGAATCACTTCTCAATATTACCGTATACATACCAGCTTCGGTTACAAATGTTGCTTCTTGTTCCCTTCCTAAATTATCAAGGATGGGGTAACTCAAAGTTACGTCATCGTCTAACTGACTTTTAACTTTTCTGTTATTGGATAAACCAAGTGAGTTACAAAGATCTAATAAACAGAAAAGAGGTTCATTGTTTTCATTTACAACAATTCTGATCTGACCGAATTGCTCATTCTGAAAGATTTTAATTTCATTCATAATATATTGATTTAAATTTTAGACAATAGCGATATAGGCGGAAGTATCTCATTCCGCCATTTAGTTAGAATTTAAATATTAGATAACAGGAACTTTAGACAATCCTTGTGCGGATCGTCCGAATGATGACTAAAATGGTAATCCTGGAATTGCTGGAATAATCCTTGCGAGATTATGAAGGCATAAGCTTCATTCTTGCAATTCTTTTCGATTAGGAACTTTTCATAAGATACAGTTGTCGCACTGCTAGGCGCAAAGTTGGGGTTACTATTATTCGCCTTAACTCTGATTTCGTTGGTTCTTGGCATTGAACGAAATTTGAGTTGTTAAAAACAAGAAAGGCTATCGCCTCCCGTTCCGCCAAGAACCGACACCGTTAGAGATAACGAGCATCCAATGGGATTTGATAGCCTTATATCTTTGCAATATTACGCTTACAAACGAACATAAAAATATGCACGTTAATCTCTTTCATAAGTCTTGTTCTTGGCGAGAACACCGCAAAGATACACCCAAATTTCAAAATACCAAATGAAAATCTTATTTTTCTGTTAAGTAATCATTCACAACCTTTATAAACTCCTCTAAAGAACGGCAGACAACATATTTATTCCCTACAGATTCAACCGCTTTCTGCCATTCCTTTTGTATAGGCTTTTGGTATTCACCCGGCCTTTTCATCTCTATGCATAAAGCACCATAGAAACGATTACTTTTAAGCAAAATCAAATCTGAAACCCCAGCAAGCATACCCTCTTCCTTCATATAGGCACCGTTTCTTGCACTTCTCCTTGCTGCGTTGGGTATGGCAAATAGAATGTTTTTTAACTGGGGATATTGGAGGCGAAACCATTGAATACAAGATGCTTGTATCTGATGCTCCTCACCTTTCGGCTTTTTGCGGATGTTCTTTCCGCAATACTGGGCTTTCATTTCTTCGAATGTCATGGCAATTTTGATTTTATTTCATTGAGAAGCGTTTCGTTACTCGTATAATATCCAACACCTGCTATATCACACAGGAATCTTCTTAAATCTTCCGGAGAGTTGAAATTTACAGGTTGATCTTCAAAAGCTACTACACGATTTCCTTTTCTATAAACTCTATGTCCCCGCTTCTCAACTTCTTTAATTAGCTCATCGTCGTCACACTCTTCAAGAATTTCATCAACGTAATCGTCAAGGTCTACTTCAACCTCTGTCATTATTTCTACGGTTCTCATAATTTCTTTGAAGTTTCTTTCTAGTTTTACAAATCATATCTTCATCTCTCGAATTATATCCCCTAATAAGGATTTCTGATGTTTTCAAGCACCGGACTATCGTCTGGTATTCTTGTTTGGTGATTGTTATTTTCATGTGGGACAAGCAGGATTCGAACCTGCACAAGTATCGTCTGCTTTCTCGCTTTCGTCCGTAGATTGGCTATCCTACGATCTTTAAACTACTCAACCTGTTACTTACAGCACCGGTCTTGATGACATCCATTCTTATGTACACTTAGAATTTCCGTTCATTTAGTCTTAGCGCCCTATGACCATTTTGTCCCATGTTCGCCCGCCAATCTTCACAGACAGGCAGGCTGGGGGAAAAAGGTTAACAA
>ULQR01006394.1_pt1 | contig 141831 bp, 128 predicted proteins | sample 1954711 | NCBI WGS metagenome assembly ULQR01 (sample SAMEA4835661, study PRJEB28245) | human gut metagenome | biome: gut microbiome; material: fecal sample | place: Denmark | collected 2008
TTCAGGAAATTATCGATGCCTGCATAGCAGCCGACCAGGCGAAACGCTTAAGCAGACTTGAAGAAGATGTCTAAAAACGTTGATTTTTCGGGCTTTCTAGCATTTTAAAAATTTATATGAATACCTAAAAAGTGGTTCGATTTTTGAAAAATTATCGAACCACTTATTTTTTTTACAAAATTTGGATGCACTGATTGCGTCAGTTTTATATGAAATATGCACTGATTGCCTAACCTTTTTTAGCATTTTAAGCCTACACAAATATGAAATTATCTATAAAGACACTGGTGTTTTACAACTAGTGTCTTTTTTAATTCAAGTAATAAAAGTTATTTAAGTCATATGCCAAGTATTCAAATATTAAATTATCTATCCTATAAATCAGTGGAGGTGATTTAATGGCAGTAATAAAGAAAGAGCAATATAGGCAAAAAGATGGTACAGACATCTTGAAAGTTTATACGAAACCTACGAGTAAGTTTCCCAACGGAGGATATTTTTATGTAGATGCAGAGGATGAAGATATTGTAGATAGTTATACTTGGGGTTTATGGAAAAATGCTAAAAATATTTATGTTTTAGCTACTAGATTAGATAAACAGCATAGACTTCATGACGTTTTATGTATTAAATATTTACACTATAAGCCAAATTACATAGACCATATAGATGGTTGTGCTTTAGATAATTTAGATGCAAATTTAAACATAGTAACAAATGCGCAAAATCAATATAACTCTTGTAGTAAAGGTTATTTCTATAGTGCGAGTAAAATAGGTTTTATAGCTCAGATAAGGATATGTTGCATTCATCATTATCCTTATGGTCTAGTCCATTCAGAGATTGAGGCTTGTCAATTAGCACATTTAGTTGAGACAGAGTATCTAAAACTGAAGTTAGATTCTGATTACTATATGTATGATTTTCTAAAAGACAGGAGAAACGACTTAGATATACTAGACCTTGAGCGAACAGGTCAAATCAGTTCCGATGAAGCAATCTATAAACATGTAGTTAGGTATGCAAGTGATAATGCTTGGTATTACTACAGATATAATCTTGAGCAATACTTCAAAGACAATCACTTAAAAGTTCCAGATTACAAGTTAGATGAACAGGGTTATATGATTCATCCAGTGACAGGTAAAAAGTTATGTCTTTTCTAAGGGGTAGTTATCAAGGCACTAAGTGTAATAGCTTAGTGTCTTTTTTATTTCAAGTAATCAAAGTTATTTAAGTCTTATATCAAATTTCTAAATCTCAAAATATTCTTTTCAAAATGCAGGAAAATTATATTTTGAAAGGAGACAAGTGATATGACAACAAAAGTATTAACAATTATATTTGCTATTTTAGCAGGAGTATCTGTTGCAATTTGTTTTGGAGGCATTTTATTTGGGTACATTTTACTTGCAGTTGGTGTAAAAAAGGATAGAAAGGAGCTTGTAAATGTAGCTTTGAAAATGAAAGAAATAGGTGTAGGTATTTGCTCTAAAGCATTTATCTTAACATTTATCTTTTTATTTTTGATGAGTAAGTAACAGTGGTAGTTCACTGAGAAAGGAGTTTCAATATGTTAGTAGAAGTAAGAGAACCACGCAGTTTAGGAGATTACATGGTAATGCCAGAGATGCCAAGTGTTTATCTTATATATGATAATGGTAAAGAGCTAAAACTTCCATTAGGTTGTGAGGCATTACATGAAAGAATAAAGTTTGCACCATTCAGTATTAAAGAAAAGATAGACGCTCTTGAAAAACAATATGTAAAGTTGTAGATAGTCTGTAAAAGTAACCAGTTCCAATGAGGAGCTGGTTCTTTCTATGTCAGGGGTAGTTAAAACTGTGATTTTATGATATACGAAAAATTCAATGAAAATCAACACCAACTATAATAGCTACTCCAGAAAATACACCAGTCAGATAATAAGAGAGATTACTAGGAAACATAGTATTCTCTCTTATTTTTTATGTAGGAACCAATTTTAGGCAGCATATTTTCCAAAAACTTCAAGGTAAAAGTGATTTAGTAAAGTCTTGTTTGAGCAATAAGTTCAATGGTGTTTTTCTGGTATTTTGAGTGTTTCAGGGGTAGTTATGAGAAAGGTTTTATTTCCAAGTTATTTTTAAGACTACACCAAGAAATCCCATAACCAAAACCTAGTTTGTATATAGGACAAAACCAAGTTAACTATCCTTAGTAAGAAATCCCACAACCAAAACCTAGTTAGGATATGGGACAAAACTAAGTTAGCTACCCTTAATAAGAAATCCCACAACCAAAACCTAGTTAGGATATGGGACAAAACTAAGTTAATTTACCACTTACTAAATATCAAATTATATTCTCAAACGGCAGAGGTATTGTCATTTATGAATTATGAAAGTGAGATAGCAAATATGAGTTTTGTAGATAATGAAATTTTTGACAATGTTATTGTAGGAGAATATAGAGATGATAATGGAAAAATCATTAAGAATGTATATACAACTAAAGACGATGCAGCATTAGTTATAGGTCTTAGTACTTTGGAAAATTTGCTGGCAAAGGCTAACTCAGGGGTAGGTAGAAGTTTTACATTTATGACTTTTGATGAGGCAGATGCAATGTATGGTGACGAGATTCGTGCCAATTATAGAAAGGAATTAAAAGCCAAGAGAGAAGCCAAGTTAAAAGCCCAGCAAGAGGAGCAGGAGGCATTACAGGTAGAACAGGAACCAGTTGTATCACAGATAACCTATGAAGAAGCTAATAAGTTATATGGAGATAAAATTCGTCAGGAATATCAGGAAGAACTCAATAAATCAGGGGTAGTTCCTAAGCAGAGTCGTAAGGATGTTGCAAAATTAAATCTTGATGTAGCTATTACTGCTAAGAAGTCACAAGCAAATAGAGATAAAACTGTAATGATAAAGCTAATTTCTTATGGAAAAACTAAGAGAGAGATTATAGAGGCTCAGAGATTTAGTCGCACTAAGGTAGAGAAATTTGTTAAAGATTTAAAGGATAAAGTAGAGAAAGATGGTTTAGAGAAAGCACAAGAATATGTGTTAAATTTAGTAAAGAATAATTCAGGGGTAGTAATTGTAAACCCTTATGAAGATAACAAAAAGGTAACTAATTTCGTTGATTTGTATCATTGTTCATATAAAGAAGTTCAAGATGCTGTATTAGAGAAGAAAATGAATGAGGAAATTAAACAGCGTAGATATGAGGAATATCATAACAAGGTACAGGCAGAAGCCAATCAAGCAGCAGAAGAACATATGAAGCATGTAGATGAAGAGTTGGCAAAGTTAGGTATCACAAGAACACCAGAAAAGCCTGTAGCTAAATATGATAAAGATGGAGATGAAATAGCTGATATTGATTCAATATTAAGTCTTGTTTCAGGGGTAGATACATCAGCTCCAGCACCTGTAGAAACACCAGATACATCAGCAGATGTCAACTCTTACATTGATAAAATGAATGAGTTACAAAAGAAAGCTAACAGAAGAGAGCAGATATTACCTACAAGACAGGAAGTTTATGTAAGTGATAGCGAAGCTGATGATTGGGGTGAGTAATATGTTCATAAAGTATATATTTGGCTGTCCTTTGCAGGAACATATTTACGAACTAGAAGATACAGCCACAGATAAAGACATAATAAATTTAGGTAGGTACTTGGTAACTCAAACAGGTATCTTCAACGAGGATGCATTTATACATGAGCAAGTAGAAAGTTTTGAGAAGCCAGTAACGAAAATATCAAATATTAAGCCTATTATTGTAGGTCTTACAAGTAATGAAATAGAAAGTATGCTTGCAAAAATAGTATAGGAGATGTGGAAGTTAGTCGATAGGTTGGCTTTCATTTATTTCAAGGGTAGTTCTAAGACCGGTCTTATGATATAATATCTTCCGAAAGGAAGGTAATGTATTGTGGCAGCACAAGATATTTTGGATAGTATGTTCCCAGTTGCATGTGCAGGTGTTCAGAACATTAATAAAAACAAGGATTTAACAGAGCAGGAAGTAAATATATTATATTCTGTTGTAGATGACTTTGACAATCAAAGAGAAAACTATGATTGGAAGTCAGCAGTTCAAACTATTTCAGGGGTAGCATCTAGGTTTGTTGCCAAGTCTAATAGTAAAAATAATCAGATAGCTATGCCTTTACTTATACAACAAATGATATTCTTTATGGCAGTTAGAGGGGAAGATTATAAGTTATATAAGCAAACAGAGCTGATGTATGAATTTACAGGCAAAGTAGAGTATAACCCAGAAGGTAAATATGTTTGCAACAATAATACTACATTGAATATAGGTAAGATATTTAGTAAATTACCATACGACTATAAGTATTACAGGAGTTGTAGGGATTATAAATTTGAATACAAGTCCTTGTCAGGGGTAGCTTACTCTCAGCCAGCAATATTATTTAGCTACAACGGTCAAAAAGATAAAGAATTAGGTGCAGTTATCAGAAATCTAGCTTATCAAGCAGGAAAATATAAGCATTTCGTTGACGTATTTGGAGGAACAGGTTCAGCTACATTAGCTGTTCCCAAAAGAGGATATGCTTTCAATCAAAGAGGCTATGTTTCCTACATATATAATGATTTAGATGAAAGACTTGTTAATTTATATAATGTAATCAAATCAGATGATTATAAAATCCTTGTAGATGAAATGAACCAGCTTAAGTTAGCTTTGTCATATGGTAGCACTTTTGATGAAAGTATTGATTTTGATAAGGAAATGAATAAGTTCTTTACAAAAGATACAGGTATCAATAGAGAAAGCAGACTTGACCAACAGAAGGACTCAGGCGAAGTAGATATCCTTGATAAAATCGATGCAGAAACTACATACGAAATTAAACCTGTTGCAGATTATATGAGAATGATTGAGTCAAGTATACCCAACATGTCAGATAAAAGAACTATTTCAGGGGTAGTTTATTCTAAAGACGATATTCAAGAAAAATTTGCAAGTTTAAATTCTGACTCAGAATATTTCTATGCTTATATTAGGAATAGAGCATTTTTTGATGAACTTGGATTTAAGATTGCTGAGACAACCTTGAAAGTTGAAAGAAAAACAAGTGAAGGTAATATTGACGAATTAGCAGATACATCACAAGGTAGTAGAATGCGTGACTTACAGGCAAGATTTTATCAGTATTATGCTTATTTTTCAAACGTATTAGCTTCAGTGGTAGATACTCCAGTTAGACAGGCTTTAGCTTTCATATTTATAAATTTCTTTTCAACACGGGGTAGTATAGATATAAAGGGTATAACAGGTATAGTTCCTAATTCTGAAATTAAGGCTATAGTTTATAAATGGAGACATTTCCTTGAACCAACAAAGAAACAGCAAGCAAAATCTCCAGAGCAGGTAGATATAATCGAGGAGTTACATGAGCAGTTCCAGAGAGTAGATATAGTAAATAAGGATTTCAAAGAAGTTATTAATGATGTAATAGAAAAAGTCAAAGCTGAAGCAGAGCTTGCAAAGAAGAACTACAGTAAAGCAAACTCAGGAGCCTTGTTAGTAGTTGATAGTCCTTACATAGCAACTAAAGGTTATAAGAGAGGAGGAACTTTTGATGGAGAAGCTATGCACGATTTAATTAGCTTGTTAGGGGTAGCTTCAGATACTAATTGTAAGTTTATATTTTGTTGTAGAGCTTGTGCAACAAGGGGTAAAGATGTATCAAAGACAGATTTAAAAGCGATAGATAAGGCAATAGTAGAAACAGTTTACACTTATTTCAATGATATTTTCTTAGCAAATAATAAGCCACTTTGGGTGACTACAATATCAAGAAACAATAAATATGATTTCTTTGAAGATGCTGTAGCCAACCATAAAGAGGCAGAGATAATGATTACAAACTATAAAGTAGAAAATATAGAAGTAAGTCCTTTATATCCAGATGCTGGATATGAGGTATATACATTCAAAGATTTCATTGAAAAGTTAGGTAAATATCTATAAATTATTTCTTAAAGGGGTAGTCATCTACCTCTTTTTAGTATCTAAAGTTATTTCAGTCATTACCCAAAATTCTCAATTTCAAAATATTTCTTGTATCCACGGAAAAAGTGCGTGTAAAACTTAGGATAGGAGTGATGTTAATTGGTCGTAAGAGGATTTAAGAAACTAACAATTTTATATGGAGAGGAGATTGATAAGCATGAGAAATCTAAAATATGTAGCTTTCTTAATAAGTATTGGTCTTTTGGGTTTTAGTCCTACTATTGCGTATGCAGATGATACCGATGTAGCAATCATACAGGAAAATCAAAACAGTTCAGAGGTAAGCCCATCTGAAATCATCAATGCAGGGGTAGTAACTGACTCAGCTATAGAAGTATCTGTACCAAGTAATCTTGTATATGAAAAACAGGAAGTACAGCTTGATACAATTCCAAGTGATTTGCATGTGGATTTGCCTACAGCAGTAACGCTAGAAGCCCTAAACGATAATCAGTACGGCTACACCGACAAGATTAAAATTTCCTGTGATAGTGATAACGAGTATCGTGTAGAGTTATCTATTAAAGATACAAACATTACTTATGTCAGTTCTGATGGTAGCACAGCTTCAGGGGTAGCTACTATCGGAGATTCAGTCAGTTATTCTTGGAGTTATGAAGATGTCACTTCAGGTATGGAAATTCCTTTATCTGTTGTAGTTGATAAACCAGAATATATAGGTAGCTACACAACAACATTGAATTTTAGTATTGATATTTATCAGATGCAGGAGATAGAAGTTAAAACTGAAGAAAATGCTTCAGATATTGAAAAAATAGAGGATACAAAGGTAGACGAAATCAAGGAAAATGCAGAAGTAGAGGTCGAGGAAGATACACAGGTATCTGATGAGTCAGAAGTTCAGCCACCTACAAGTGAAGATAATATTGTAGTCACTAATGACCCACCAATTGCAGGGGTAGCTTTTGAAAATACTGATACACTTTTTATCAGCAAAGATATTACAAGCATCGATGCAGATGCTTTTGACAATTTAGACCTTTTAAAGGTAATCAATTTTGAGGGAACAGAAGAAGAGTGGAGCAAAATCTTCACTGGTTCTCTTAATGCAGGGGTAGTTCTGAACTTTAGTTCATCAATAACAAACGATTTTCAGGAAATTCCTACAGAGTCAACATTATCTGGTGACGAGGATAGTCAGTCTGATGAAGATAATCTTAGTCAAGACCTAGCTATCGAAGACAACCAGTCAACTACAGAAGTTGAGCCTGTAGAAGATAATCTTAGCAAAGATAGTTCTGAAATCATTGAGAGTGCAGACTCAATGGATGCAGACACTGAAAGTGCAGAAACAGTATCTGATAGTATTGATGAGTAACGGTTCATCTACATATAAGTCTTATTCATAATCTAAAGCCATTGCATTTTGCAGTGGCTTTTCTCATTTTAACCAATTTTGAAACAATTCCCAATGTTTTTATAAATTATGAGCATCTACAAATATTCTTTGCGATGGCAGAAAATATGTTCTTTTATCTAAGAAGTATTAGAAACCATAAAAACTATGAACTTATTTCCAAGTCATGTAGTTTTATAGCAATTTATAAGGAGGTACAGAAATGAGTAAATATTGTGTAGTAAACGGACAGGTAGCTATCTTTAAAGGTGAGGTCGATGAAATGCTTACAATCGAGCCTATACAAGGTATAGATTACTTGTTCGGTGAAAAAGACCTTGTTGAGGTAACAACAGGAGGTACAACTTATTCAGGGGTAGTAACCACTAAAGGTAATGAGATTGCTATTGCTGTTTTAGGCAGTAAGAAAGCTGATGAGATAATCGGAAGAGTTATCTCATACGAAAATGGTGATGCCATTTGTAAAGGGGTAGTGCTTGATGTAGCTGGAGAAGTATATGTAACCCATCAGACAGACGATGAAATTGTATATATTCCGAAGGAGGTAGCTGAGTTATGTTAGGAGTTTTAGTTACAGATTTTACAGCAGAGAAGGTGGATGTAGCAACTCAGACAAGTAAAGAGTTACAAGTCAATATCAAAGATAGCAAATATGTTTTTGATATTGGCGAGGAAGTAAAGGTTATTGTAAATAACAAACTTTACTCAGGGGTAGTAACTGAGGTTATGACTGTGATGGTGTTTATCACCATTAAGTCAGAGAAAGAAGTCCCTGATATTGTAGGAAGAACAGTTAGCTACAAGAATAAAGCTGGAGTAGTCATTGATATTAATGACTTTAGTATTATCGCTGATGAAGATGCACCATATCTTCCAGACAATGAAGGCTTTGAACCAGATACAGATTATTTAACTATCCAGTTAAATGCTGATAGGTGCTATGCAAAGCGAGAGGATGTGGTGGAGTTGTGATATTTGGAAAGTTGAAAGTAGGAGACGAAGTAAAGTGGCACTTTGGCACAGAAACGTGTACAGGGGTAGTCAAAGCCGTTAAAGGCAAAACAATAATCGTTGATACAGGCGAAGTAATTTTAGAAATGAAGAAGAAGGAGCTGAAGAAGATATGAGTTTTTGGAATATTCATGTAAGAAAAGATGGGACAGCGGTCATTGCATTAACAGAGCAGTTTGGTGTAAAACCAACTCAGATAATTAAGCCAGCCAATAAGGATTTGATTTTGACAGACAATTATCTGGAGGTAGATTATAAAGGTCAGAAGTTATATCTGCCTTTTAATAAGGTTTGGTATCCTAAGACACCAACACCTTATGGTTTTCTTGTAGCTCAGGGGTACTTGCAGAAACAGCCCATGAATTTACTTAATATGTTGTATGAGTTGTTTTCTTTGATTTTGTACAACAATAATCCTGTGGTAGTCAATAAGTTACCTATTGATGTACAGGCATTATTTAATAAGTATCAGAAAATTTCAGATAAGTTTGATTTCGTGGATTTTGCTGTAATCGGGAATTCAATTCCTTTACCTTATTAAGGTGGTGATTGTAGTGCAGTTAAAAAATGAAAAGGATGTAGATGAAAAGACAGCTAAGGCAATCCGAGAGATTATGTCTATAAGCTCTTTATCAGGGGTAGTTGATAAGCTCTTTTTGGATGATATGCTTTACACCCACTCAATCAGAGTTTCAAAGTTAGCTACTCAGTTAGGTATAACAATGAATTTATCTGATGAGCTAGTATATAAGATATGTGTAGCTGGCTTGCTACACGACTTAGGTAAGGTAAATACTCCAAAAGAAATCTTATATAAGCCAGGTAAGCTTACAGAAGAGGAGTTTGAAATCATCAAGGAGCATCCTATAGATGGTTACAATTTTTGTAAGCAAGCAGGGGTAGATGATACTGTTTGTAACATGGTTTTAAAGCACCATGTGAAGAAAAACAGTAAGGGATATCCAGAGGGGTATCCTACAAAAACTTTACCAGAAGAAATCATAACAGTAGCGGATATTTTCTGTGCGTTGAGTGAGAAGAGAACCTATCGCTCAGCACTTGAATATCGACAAGCATTAGATTTTGTCGATTCTTTCGAGGATTTAGACAAGCAGGTTCTCAAAGCATTAAGAGAAGCATTCGATGATTAAGTAGTCGCACCCTACTTGATTATAGAAAGGAGAAGCTGTGGGAGAGTTCTAGGCTCTCCCCTTAATGTTGGAAGGAGTGATAATAAATGAAAGTTATTGTGTCAAAGACGTTAGAGGATAGATTTAATGAGTTTGTAGTAACAGATTCTTTAAAAAAGGTTATTGATTTCACAGGAGTTACAACTCTTATTATACAGAGTTGTATCGAAAGTGATTTTGATGCCGGTGTTTTTATAGGAGACCTAAAGAAAAAAGGTGTAGACCTTTTTCTGTATATTAGCAGTAACCCATCTGCTGTATTACAAATGGTTATCAAAGGTGTAGATGGTTATTACTATGAAGATGAGTTTTATTTTGATGACGAGGAGGAGTTGCAGGTTCTAATCTCCGACATTGAAGAGGAAAGACAGGAAGCCAGTAATAATACTTCCGCTTTCGAAGCAGTAGCAACTCCAGCATTAAATATTATTTCTACTTTTATGAAGGGGTATGTCGCAGGAGATAAGCTTGTCCAGACACCTATGTTTTTGGAGCAAACAAATTCTGCTATTGCAGATTTGACGAATGTATTTCGGCAGCAGGAGTTAGAATTGCAAACAATGGGTAATTCTGCTCTTGAAGTTTTTGAGAAGGCAAGTGCTATTATCAGAAATATGAATGAGCAGAAGAAAGCTATTGAAAAGCAGTTAGAACAGCTTGAGCATGTAACAGCAAATTCAACTGCTAATAGACCTGCTTTTGGTAATAGTGTCTTGTTTTTCTCTCCATACAAATACATAGGTAATTCAAGAGTATTAGTTCTTAAGGAGTACTCACCTACTCGATACCTTACAAGTTTTGTAGTAGGTTTTGCTCATTACTTGCATTATGCATTAAATAAGCGAATAAAGGTTATTTTCTGCATACAAAAGGGGTACTGCACAGGCAAGAGATATGAGGAGTTCACAAGCATTGACGAAACTACAAAGTCAATGATGAGCTTGTATGATAATGAAATTATCGTAACAAATAGTCCTAAGAAAGAGGTAATGAAGGAGTTACTTTCAAAGCCACAGGATGTTGTTATTGTAGTCGATAGGCTTTATGGAAAAGAGGCTATCGTAACAGGTAGGTGTACTACATTAAATGTTGTGAGTGCTCGTTCAGATATTCAGCGTTTTGGCTTGAAAGTGCAGGATACAATCACTTCTGTGACAAGAATTCCAGATTGTTTTGCCTGTATTTCTCTTATCAGGAACTATATGACTGAAAAGGATGCAAGATCAGCAGCATACAATCAGGTTTTTGAGAAAGATTTCAGGAAAATTTGTGAGCGTATACGTTTATAGAAACAAGGAGGCAGGTCTTACAATGAGACCTGTCTTTTTTCTTGCAGTTAATTTTTCTATATACAAGTCTTTTCGATGTTTCAAAAGTAATCTTGAATTCTGAAGCGTGAAAGCACGATTACTATCAGCTTTTTAGTGAGTCTACAAAATACAGGTCTTTTCAGGTGGTTTTAACTATATAAGTCAGTGTACTTTTCTTTCGAATAAATTCTTTCAACTTTTTCTTCTTTCAGGGGTAGTTCTTATGGAGCATCAAGACCCTAAGTTACTGATAAGATTGAGTCCACAATTGAGATGTTATATAATAAGTGTAATTTATCATTGTTATTAGAATAGGAGGATTCTCATGAAGAAAAAATATTTACAGGCAGTAACTAAGGTGTGGACAGTTGATAACAAGGAGGTAAGATATTTAATAGCGTATAAGAAACTTCGTGAATACGCAAACGAAAATGGTGAGGTTACAAGACAAGATTATGAAGTGACAGGTTTTGATTATTTAGCTACCGAAGAAAATATAAAGCTAAAATTGGATTTTGATGATGTAGAAAACTGTGAACTTGATGCCGAAGAGCATATTGTAGTGGATAAAGAAGTACCTAGAGAGGAACTTACAATAGATACTGTGCTTGAGTATGCTGATAAATACAGACACTACGAAGTTGAGTACGATGTGTTATTGGAGGATTTTAATAAGCTTACAGATAAGTACAATAAGCTTTTAGACGATTATAATAAGCTCGCTAACGAGGAAGAAAACTAATCAATTCAGGGGTAGATACTTTTAAAGTTATCTACCCTTTTTAAGTTATTGAAGTTTTTCAAGTTCTATTTTCAGTCCATACATATAAAAATATTCTCTTTATGAAGCAGTAAATTATGTTTTATAGAGAGGCAGGTATGTGTAAATGATAGCTAGTAAGTTATTTATCAGTAAAGATGGTAAGCGTGTTATTGCAGTTGAGGTATTTGACAAAGAAACTAATTTTTGCCAGATAATGCTTAATCAACCAACAAGTACTTTTTCCAGTTTAGTAAGCTCTGGACAGATTGATAATGCTCGTTGGACTAAGGATGGAGCATCTTTTGTTGGTAGCATTCCAAAGTTTCCTTATGATTCTATGTGTGCTAAGTTTAAGCGAGCATTAAAATGTAGTGGGAATTTTTATATTGTAACCTTTGAGCAGTTACGACAAGCATTGAGCGAACTGGCAAATGGTATAGATAGCTTTGCTTTTTACTTCACAAAGTATGATGGTAAGTATTGGATTACAACAAGAAGAGATATTATGGTACATCAGATAGCAAGTATATGTAGAAGAAATCCTGCTTTTGCACAGACAGTTAATCATGGTACTCGAATGATGATTGATAGTGTGAATAGCAAGGGTAAAATTTCTACAGTTAATGTTTCAAAGGAAGTCGAAGCAGAATACAAGAAGTTTGTCAAGAAATCAGCAGACCTTAGAGCTTATGGTCAGCAGATGTATCAGGGGTAGTGTATATGATTATTCAGGTTAGTATAGAGGGAAAAGATGTAGTCCTACAGGATAATAATTCAGGGGTAGTTAGACTTTCCTCTGATTTATCAACTGACAGCTTCAAGTCAGCAATAAATAAGTTGGATTTTGCCTACGGATTAAAAAGATGGGCAGAAAAATATTATCATTACCTTAAAGGAGGATTTTAAACTATGACATACGCACAGTTTAGAGAAAGAAACAGTGAAAACAAGGCTAGATTTACAGAAGCCAAAAACAAGGGATTGATTAATCTTGGAGCTATCAATCCTTATACTTCATTTAGGGTTGAAAAGACTAATTTTACTAATGGAGATGGGCAGATGGAGATTTGTAGCAATATTAAGGGGTGTTATACAAATTGTGAAATCAGAAGTTTCCTACAAAATATGGTAGCTGACCATTATATACATTGTAGTAATCCATCGAAGTTACGAGGATATCGAGGGTTCTAAGTGTTTCAGGGGTAGTTGTTCAAAGCCGAGCCTTTACATGGGTACTAATAAATTACACAGGCTATGAACCTACTGTCAAAACTTATTTAGATTGAGTTGATGATAGAGGTCTTGTATAGTAAGTGTAATTTATTAAACTCAAATAAATTAGGAGGATTTTTTATGGTAGAGAACAGATGGGAAGGCTTTGACATTTCAGGTAACAAGAAAGTTACACCAACATCATCAAAGGAGGAGAAAGAAGAAGCATTTCAGAAAGTTGTAGACTATGCAGAGAGTTTAGGTATAACTTTCAAAGGTCATAGACCCGACACACCACCTATGATGCAGGAAAACTGTATTATCTATACTCTGGATTTGTTAGGTTGTAGAGCTCAAGGTTTAGAAACAAATTAATTTTAGTATTCATTCAGGGGTAGTTCTTCAAGGAGCTACTCCTTTTCTAGTGGAGGTATTATGAGATATAAAGTAATATGTATTGTAGGTCAATCAGGAAAGACCATAGGCTATGATGTTATATCAGAGCGTGGCGAAAAGCGTACAGTTACTATACAGCAATTGGTAAATGCTATCAATGCAGGGGTAGTAATCAACGCAAGGATAAGTAATGGTCAGATAGAGTTACAAGGTGAATTACAGCGAAGAGTTATTGAGCAAATAATAAATATTCAGCTTACAGAAAGTGAGTTTAATACTTTGTATCCTTGTTTGATGGAGATATATACGAGGTTACGCAAGGAACATCCAGAGAAAAATAAGAAGGAGTTAAGTGTATTACAAAAATTTGTAGGTTATAAAAACCTATTGTCAGAGCATAATCATGCAAATAAATCACAGTCTTAAGGGGTAGCAAGTCTACCTCTTTTTCTTTAGGTTATTTTCTCTATATAAAGTCTGTATCAACAAGTCTAATAATTCTGTATTTTAATTGTACAATACACGCAAGTTTAAAACTATTCTCAAGGAACATCTCAAAATTCTAAATCTCAAAATATTCTTTGTATGAATGCAAAGAGTATGTTCTCAGAGAGGAGGTTTTGAGATGGCAAAAGAAAAACCAAGCAATAAGGAACTATCAAAGGTTCTTGATATCCCAGAGGATATTGTAGCCCAGATACAAGATACAGGTGGTTACATTTCTACAGGGGTAGCAGCACAGTTATTGTGTATCAACCCACAGACATTAAGAGATTGGGGAGAGCGAAAGGAGTTAGTTCCAGACAGGATTTTAGCTAGTGGTCATAGACGATATTTATTAACCACTATTGCAGATTATATTAAGAAGGAGCGTGTTAAAGAATGAGAAATGGAAAAAGATTATTAGCAGGTATTCTTGCTACAATGACAGTCTTTACAAGCATTCCAGTCGATGCAATAGATATTAGTGTTCCAACTACATTGAATGCAGACCAAGTAACTTATAACACTAATTTCAATATTGTAGTTCAAGCAGTGCAGTATGAAGATGATTCGTTTACTACAAAGAAAGATGATGTAGCAGGTTTACTTCAGACAGCAGAGCAAACTTATATCTGTCATACAGGTGATGATGCAAAGGCTAATTTTGATGTGGATATTTCAGATTTGATGAGTCAGCTTGAAAGCTATACAGCAAATGGTACATATAAGCTTGGTACAGCAAGAGTAGAGCCTACTTATGTCAATGGTATTAATTACTATGACGGTTCAGGGGTAGTTATCAATGGCTCAAGCTTAAGTATTACAAATCTTTCAGGTTATGATGATGCTTATAATACTAACTCACAAAATTATACAGATTATCAGGGAAATCTTCAGGTAGTTATTACCATTCCTTATTGTCTTACTGATAGCTCAGTAGACCCTAATTTTAAAGGAACTTATAATCATGGCTATATAGGTAGTGTACATCATTCATACAATTTGGGTGTTTACAATAAACGTTCACAGACGTTTACAATGCCTACAGTAAACACTAAAGATAATCCTACAAAAATTCCACTTTTACTTATTGAAGCAGATGAGACTTCAGTAAAGCAGGAACTTGTATGGTTAGAGACTAATTATATAGGTACTAGTCATCTTGGTTATCAAACAATCGATACAGGGGTAGCTGTGAGTGATATTTCTTTCTTAGATGATTTTGATACCAACCCAAACCCATATATCGAAAGAGACTTTACTTGTAATTCAATGGATTTAGAGGTATTGAGAAAGTTTAATGAAAGTGTATATGCTACTGACGGTTGTTCAAATCCTAATGCTACAGGTAGTTTTGATCATCCTTTAGTTTTAAAAGTTATAGGTTCTGACCCAGTAACTATTGATGGAGAAGTGTTATATACAAAGTTCAATGTTAAAATTAAAGCTCAAGCACAGCAGGCTTATCGTTCATACAGTGACTTCCTTAATAATGGCGGTGCTTACTGGTCAGAAGGTTATGGTATGACATCTAGTTATATGATGTGTGTACAAAATTCTTCTTATGAAAAAATTGTAGATTATTACAATGTGTACAATGGAGATAAGGAAAATGCAGAGTTTATTACTACAATTAAAAATGATTCAGGGGTAGTTCCTAGTACTGATAAAGATGGTTGGATTTATAATGGTTATGATTCAGAAGTTGTAGAAAACACATACACAGTAAATCATACAAGAGTAAACAGATATTATATTCAGTCACAGGATAAAACCTTCAGTTACAAGTTAAAATATAAAGCTGTGTACGATGATGGTACTCCAGCCGAAGGAATTAGCTTGAAAGGAGAAGTTACAGGTGCTGATGGTTATATTTCAGGGGTAGATACCTACAGTATTACTCTTAAAGATATGCTTGAGAAAGCTGATGGTTCTTGGCAGACAGCTAGTGGAGTAACTGACTACTATGAGTTAAATCCTAACGAAACAGATTCAGTTATTGATTTTACTGGTAATGGTAACAGTTATTCAGTAAAGGCTTCATGGAGCATTCAAAATCGTGACCAAGTTATTGACACAGATGGCAAACCTAAATATGCTTCACATTCTTTCACAACAGCACAGAGATATAACGATGCAGAAATCAACAGAGAAGATGATTTCACAAGTGTCTTTGTTCTCAATGTAGGTGCTAAGAAGGATACAAAGGTAGAAAATATTCCTATCAAGGTAAATTACTATTATAAGGAAAATGGAAATAGTACATTAGTTACAAGTGAGGATACTTCGATAAGTGTAACTGTTAAAACAGCTAATGATACAGTTATTGAAGCTCCAAGTTCTTATGAATTGAGTGGTTATGATATTACTTCAGGTTTACAGGCTGTAGCAACAAATGCAGGGGTAGATATAGATGCTCTTAGTCTTGTCAGTTGTTTTGAAGGTGTAGGTCATCCAGCAGCATATAACCAGACACAGAAAGTAGATATGTCAGCTAAGACATTATTAACTACATTTACACCACCAATGTATAGTGAGATTGATGGTTTAAATTATATTAAAAATAATAAGTGGATTGTAAATATAACTCTTAAATCAGCAAACAAAGTAAATGTTACTGTACACTATAAAGATTTGCAGGGAGATACCTTACATGCGGATAATGAGTATCAGTTTGTAGAAGGTGTATCTAAGAAAGAGTATATTGTTGAAGCCATCGATGAGTATGTTCCACTTGGTAGTGTTGATGGTTATATCCCTTATGATTCAGGGGTAGTTCTTAGCAATAGCAGTTCAAAAGGTACAGGCACAAATGGAGCTTACTTAGAGAGTAATTCAGTTACTAAAACAGCTAGTTATGAGCTTACAGTTTACTATGAATATGACCCTTATGTAAGGATTTATAATGTAATTAACTATGATTATGATAATGCATCTTATGTAGGTACAGCATCTTGTAATCCAAATACAAGTTATTTCTTCTCAGTCGGTGATTATGACAAAGTAGATATTCAGGTCAATACAGGTAATGACACAATCGTTGTTCCACAGCTTACAGATAGTAATCTAAAGCTCAAAGGTTATACGCTTGATGAAGGGGAAACTTACCCAAATAGTTTGAATAAAAATACAATGATTTCTACAGATACTGAAGATATGGTTGTTTATATCTGTTATGTTACTCCAGCTAAGTTGAAAGTTGTAGATGAATTTTATAAGTCAGATGGTACGACATTAGTTTCGTCAAGTGTTCGCTCAGAAAATACTTATGATGCAGGTTACGAATATAGTGTTTCTGCTTTATCTTACAGTAACAGGGGTAATTACAAGAACTTATTTGATGAGCCATCTAATAAGTATGGAGTTCTTACGAGCGATACAACAGTTACATTCAAATATAAGGCTTACCCATCATATATCTATGTATATGATTATTACTTTGACGAAGATGATAATTTAGTAAATGATATCAGTGGTCAGAGAACTAAGGCTACTGTAGATATAGGAGATACTTATAGCTATACCCCAAAAGTTACAGCAGGTTATGACATTTGGGAGGATTGCAGCATAGATAATGATGATATTTATGTAGTTGCCACACCGAAGGAAAATTGGTCAGGTACTGTAGAGAAGTCCTATAGTTATATTTATTTCTGTTATAAGGCTAAGACAACAATGTACACATTGACAGTAAAGGACAAATACCTTGATGATTCAGGGGTAGAAGAGAAAACTGACACTCGTCAGGTATCTAGTTTTCCTAAAAACTCTAAGTATTCTGTATCAGCTTTAAATCCTGATGATTATGAAGTTGTAGGACAGACAAAATATGAAGGTACTCTTACTGAGGATACAGTTGTTACATTTGTATATCAGAAGAAAGCCAAAAGCTTCAAACTTACTGTAAAGGATAAGTACCTTGATGAGAATGGTGCAGAGGAAAAAACAGATGTTAGACCTACACAGACTATCAAGGAAAATGAAAGTTACAATGTAGATGCTTTAAATCCAGAGGGTTATGATGTAATCGGTGATAAGAGAAAAACAGGGGTAGCTACTTCAGATGTTACCATTGAGTTTGTATATCAGAAGAAAGCATTTACAATTACTGTCAAGGATAAATATCTTGATGCTGATGGAGAAGAAGAGAAAATTGATACAAGACTTACAGAGACAAAGGGCTACGGTTACAAGTATAGTTATAATGCCTTAAATCCTGATGGTTATACTTTGTTAAGTCAGACAACTTACTCAGGTACTCTTACAAAGAATACAGAGGTTACATTCATTTATCAGAAAGATAAATATTACACAGTCACAGTATTAGATGAATATGTATCTGTCGATGGAGATATCCAGAAAACTGATACACGATTTACTACTTCAAAGAAGATGGGCGAAACATATAGTTATAATGCATTAACTGTAGAAGGTTATGTAGTAACTAGTGAAAGTTCTTATTCAGGGGTAGTTAACTCAGATATAACTGTAAAGTTTGTATATCAGGAGGATGCAGCACGTTTTGTTACTGTTAAGGGTTACATTACTTACACAGATGGAACGCCTATAGCAAATAAGCGTATTGAAATTCATTCCACACCAAGATATACAGTTACTGATGAGAATGGTTATTATGAAATCAAGAATGTTGCAGTTGGTGACCACAAATTCAAGATTTTTGCTGATGATACTGACACACCTTTAGTTACATGTGATTTATCTGTAACAAAGCCTGATGAAGATACAGTCAAAGTTACTTTCAAAACAGATGATTGTGAGGTTGAAACCGATACTTCTGTAACAGACGTATTAAAGATTGATGCAATCTTACCACTTTACAAGATTACTGTAAAAGATGAGTATTATGACGGAACTATATTAGAGAAGTCAGATATTCGTGTAGAAAAAACTGTTAAATCAGGTGACTCTTATAGCTTTGATGCTTTAAATCCAGATGGTTACACAGTTACATCTGCTTTGAAATATGAAGGGGTAGCACTTAGTAATCTTACTCTAGTATTTAAGTACACAAAGAAAGTTGCACCGCCTACACCACCAGCTCCAGAGCCAGACCCAGTAAAATACAATGTAAAAGTTATTGATACTTACTATAGTGCTTCGATGGCTCTGATTAAATCAGAAGTCAGGGTAAGTGATACAGTAGTTGAAAATACACCGTATAAGTACGATGCTTTAAACCCAGTAGGTTTTACAGTCATAAGTGATAAGTCTTACTCAGGGGTAGTTACAAAGGATTTAGTTCTTATCTTTACCTATAAGGAAAATGAAAAAGAAGTAGAGCCAAACAAATACAATCTTAAGGTTATAGATAGCTACTATGATGCAGATGGAAACCTTGAGAAATCTGATGTTCGTGAGAGCAAAGTTGTTACAGAGGGTACAAGTTATTTATACGAAGCTTACAATCCAGCTAAGTATAGTGTAATCGGAGCAACATCTTATAATGGACAGGTTGTAGCGGATACAGTTCTTGAGTTCAAATATCAGGCTGTAAAAGTTCCAGATGAGCCAGAGCCTACGCCGACACCAACACCAGAGCCAGAAGAGCCGAAGCCAGACCCTAAAGAATATACAGTTACAGTTATTGATAAGTATATCGTAGGTATTAAAAATGTATATAGTGATTCAGTCTTTGGTGGATTGACTGATAGTAGTAATGTTACTATTCAGAAGATTGAAGGTGCTGATGATTACATTGTAACAGTTGAAAGAGTTGTTAGATGTAAGGATGTCTACAAAGAGGGAGCTACTTATAGCTATAATGCAGAAGCTCCACTTGGTTTCACTGTTATAAGTGATAAGGCATACTCAGGGGTAGTTACTAAGGATATTACTTTAGAGTTTGTATATATAAAAGGTTTTGATTCTCCAGAAGATATTCCAGAGGAAATCATCAATTCAGACCCAACTCCAGTAGTTCCTTTTGACGAACCTAAAACAGGTGATACTTCAGTACCAGTTCTTCCAATTATTTTCTTTACAGCTATTATCTTTGTAGCCTACAAGAAAAGAAAAAGAGTCTAATCTCTTACAAATAATAGGGCTTCACTCAAAAGAGTGAGGCTCTTTTATTTTTGTTAGTTATTTTCATTTCTGTGTAGTCCTCATAATCAAATTAACAAATTCCCAATTTTGCAAATAAATAAAGCAATCTGAGTATAAAAACCAATATCAAACTTGATTTTCTCAATATCTGATTATACTAATCAAACGCTAGAAGGTTGGTGATGAAAAAATGAAGAGAAGAATACAGAGAAGTAAAGAGAAGTCTGCTAAATATTATAGAAAGTTATTTAAAAAATTGATTTTAGAAAGAAAGGATTTCAGATATGTCTAGCATAGCAAAGCGAAGTATTGTAGTTGCTTCACTTATAGGTGCAGGTATTTATTTACATTTTTCAAATGTGTCAGGGGTAGATACACGAGTTAAATCTTACATTGTTGAAGAAACCTCTGAAGAAACTATTCAATCACAGGAAACCACTAATCAACCACAGATATTAACCAAGTATTCAGAGCTATATCAAGTCAATAACGATTTAGTAGGTTACATATACCTTGATGATGAGCATGAATACCCAATAGTTCAAAGAAAAGATGACCAGAATTATTACTTATATAAAAACTTCTTTGGAGAAGATGATAAGTCAGGAACCATCTTTTTAAACAGCCAGTGTAATCTTGGAGATAAAGGCATCAGCCTAGTTTATGGACACCATATGAAAAATGGTTCTATGTTTGGAGATATTTCTGAATTACAACCTCAGAGTAGACTTCAATTAGATACTATCTTTGAAAGCTGTGAGTATGAAGTTGTAGGTTCCTGTATCTGTAATCTTGATGATGATTTTAAATATTACAGTTATGTTGGGCAGCAGTCGAGTTACAGTTTCGAGGTCTGGAAACAAAATATGTCAAGCAAGTGTTTGAGGGGTAGTCTTAATTCTCTTACAAGAGATGATGTGATAGTAGAGCTTAGTACGTGTAGTTATGAACATAAAAATGATAGATTGGTAGTCATTTTAAAGGAGGTTTGATAGAGATGGCATTAAAGGTTAGAGACCCTAGCAATAAAGCAAAAACTGTAGAGGTAAATGCAAGTAATTCAGGGGCAGTCGATGAAGTAGAAGAGTTGAAGAAGAAGCTATATACAGATTCAGTTTTAGGCTGTAATAATCGAGCTAAATATGAGGAAGATATAAAGTCTTATTCAGGGGTAGCTACTTTGTTTAGTGTGGATGCTAATAATTTGAAGTATATCAATGACACTTTTTCCCATGAAGCTGGTGACTTCTTACTCTCAGTTGTAGCAAAAGCAGGTATGAAAGTTTGGAGTAATCATTTTTATCGCTCAGGCGGTGATGAGTTTTTGGTATATATTCCAGATGTAGCTCAGTCGAATGATGATTGCGATGCTCAAACCAAGGCATTCAAAGATGAATTGGTAGAGTTAAACAAAGAAAAGCCTGAGTTGCCGGTAAGTGCAGCAGTTGGGTTTGCTTATACTTCTTCAGGGGTAGATTTAAAGGCTCTCTTAGAAGAGGCAGACCAAGCTATGTACGAGGATAAGCGAGCCTACAAAGAAAGCCACCCAGAATATGATATGAGACGAGCTAAAGTAACAATAGATACAGTAAAGCAAGCCATTGAAGATGGCACGTTTCATGAATATGTAGAGCAGATGCGAACAGAAAAAGGCGAAGAGCCAAAACCAAAGCCTGTAGTAGAGGAAATTGATGAGGGTTTCGATGCTGTTGAAGAAGATGTCGCTGAGGATATGAAAGACATGTGGAAGTGTTCAGGGGTAGAAATCGATGAGTCAGTTGACTCTATTGCAGAAGATGAATTACCTGTGCCAGTAAAGAGACCACTTTCATCTGTCCCAGAAGTATATGAGGACTTGAGTGCAGCACATGAGGAAGAAGCCTATCGTGAGGAAGAATTTTCAAAGAAAGTAAATCCAATATTACACGAGACTACAAAGAAAGCTGTAGCTGAAGCTGTAAAAGCTCAAAACGATAAAATGAAATTAGAAGTTTCAGAGGTACTCCAAGACGAAGTTTCAAGTCGACTTAGTAAATACGAAAGACGTAGACGAAGACGTGATTTGAAAGAAAAAATAAGTTGGGTAATAAAAGCAATAATAATTGTTTTAGTTACACTAATTGTATTTGGCAACAAACAGATGAGAATGCGAATTTCTATTGTAGCTAAGGATGCAGGTGAATTAATATCTGACCTCTTGCAAGGTAAAGAAGCCAGCAGTAATAAGTTGGTAGAGGATTTATTCAAAGACTGGGGTAGCGATATCAATAAAATAAACACCATAGATACAACAAAAGACAAAGGTTTTGATATTAATAGTGAGGAAGGAGCAGAAAGCAATGAGTAAACAGGATTTTATTGAAAGTCACAAGGAAAAATTACTACAGATTTATAAAGAAAAATCAGGTAGCGAAGAAGGTTTTGAGCAGTGGATCACAACACCAAAGGCTGATGAAATTATAAGTAATTTAATTCAAATTTCAGAGGCTATCAGGGGTAGTTCTGAAGTCGATAAGAAACTTCGGGACATTTATAAAGATTATTACAGTCTTTCAGGTCTTTTGTTCGAAGCAGATTATCAGAAATGGTTACAGTCAGAAGATGCACAGGTAGAGTTAAAACAAATTAAGGAGGAGAGCATGAGTAAAGCAGATGAATTTCCTAATCCAGATAACAGTTTAGGTGTAAATATCTTTAATGATATACCTTTAGATAAGCAGTTATTTGTAAATGAAAACAGAAACAAGTTAGAAGCTATATATAGAGTAAGTCATATTTTGGGTTCTGATGATGATTTTGAGTATTGGTTAAAAGATGATACAGATGGTGTTGTAGCTTTTCTTATGCAAGCACCTAGTGATGTTCTTACTTGTATAACTGAAACAAATGATATATTCAGTCAATCAGGGGTAGACCCTATCAAGGCTTCACTACATAGGATTTCACAGGGAGTCAAGGAACCAGAGGATAGAAAAATTGATGATTTACTTGACAAGGAAGGTGAGCCTGCTTGGGAGTTACCATTCAATGGTTGTGAAGATATGATGCAAAACGTTCAGTTAAATGAATTAGCATTAACTTGTATGCAGAACATTGAGGAGCTTGGTAAATTGTATCGCAGAGCAGGAGATAAACACTTCTCAAAAGAGGCTAGGTTGTTTGATTTACTGGTAGCTTATATTAAGAATGTCAAAAAAGCAGAGGATGCCTATGAAGATTTAAATTTCATTCTTCAGGGGTAGTAAATGTTAGTCCTATGGATAATACTTCTTCTTTCGGCAGTGTTTCACTTTATTTTGGTAAAAGCCTTGAAAAGGCTTAGGAATGATTATCTGCACTTCAAAGGTCAAAGAGGTATTGATGAAGAATATAAGGCTTGGAGGACATTGATTCTCCAAGCAATATTTGAAAATTTTATGGTGTTTGTTGTTATAGCAGTAATAATATTCACAATTTTAACAGGAAGGTAGGTAGTAACTATGACAGAAAAGGAAATGGCAAGCAAAGCTGTTAGCACAGAGGCAGTCAATGAGGGTGTAGAACAGGCTTTCAAAGGGGTAGGCACTGGAGAGCATATTGATGAACAGGTAGGCACAACTGTAGAAGTAGCTGGTGTAGCAGCAGAAGCTGAGGATTTGGATGCTACAGTTGATAAACTAAATAAGAAAATCAAGCATACTAAGATAGCTAGTATTATTGTTTGGTTAGCTTGTGCAGGATTATTCATTGGTCGTTTTATTCTCTAAAGGTGGTGATAGCATGGATAAAGATTTAGAAAAGAAGGTTAGAGAGCTTGGTGCTATTGAAAGAGCCTATGATTCAGAGGATTGGCGAAAGAGTGAGAATTTAGCCAAAGTTGTTATTATGAATGAAAACTATGAAGATAGCCTTGAAAGTATCCGCAGTTTGAAGAAAAAACTGAAAGCTAACAGGGGTATCCTTATAACAGGTATTATTGTTTTTCTTATTTTACTTTTATATATGATTTATACAGCATTTAATAAACCAGTGCCAGTTCAGCCAGCAGTTGCAGAGCCTGAGCCACAAATTATTACTCAGCATATAGTTAATAAAAATCTAGTATTTGCATTAGATATTCCAAGCGTGTCTATAGATAGTTATTCAATAGGTGATTTACTTGATAATAAAAAGTCAGTTAACTTATCTGATGGTTGTTTATATGAAAATTATGGTGCAGATGGTTGGGAATGCGTTTTAGGTAAGTCACATCAACATGATTTAGATACAGGGTTAGTTGTCTATAAGGTTTCTGACTTAGAGAAAGCAATTGCTTCAACTCCAAAGGTTTACAGCTTTGTAGATAGCTTACCTACAGCATCAGGCAGTACAAAAGAAATGCTTGTTGGTTCTATTACAGGAGATGATGAAACTATCAAAGTTTATAATAAAGACATAGCTTCAAAGTCAAATGTGCAGGAGAGTGATTTAGTAGCTAAAGTTGATACAACTGATTTTAGTTTTACATTCTATGAAAAGGTAGATGAAAATGAAATAAAAGAAGTTATTTCAAAAGTATTCAATGAGGGTGGTTACAATGTTAACTTTTCTGATGAAACTACAGTTAAAGATGCTCTTGCCGAAGTATTTAACCAATTAAAAGAGCTAAATGTGAAAATGTCTTACAGTTATGGTGATTTAGCCTATGATTACTATGATAGTGCAAAGACAGATGGTGATGTAAAAATTTTCACTAAATCAGGGGTAGATGAAGTTCCTGAGTACATTTACAATTACACTGTTACTGATGCGGAAGTTATTTATAACACACTTGCATGTGCTTATTATTATGGATGGGAGTGATAAGTTATGGATAAGGGTATGAAAAAAGATGTAGAAAGACTTGGACAGGCATCAAGGCTTATCGAAGAGGAACAAATGCATGGGGATAATATTGCAGGTATTATTGAAATCAATGAGAGAACAGAAGATACAAATGAACTTATTACCAAACTTACAAAGAAACTCAAGGTTTGGAAGGGAGTTCTTATAGCAGGTATCGTAGTTTTCATTTTAATACTTCTATATATGCTATTTACAGGGGTAGTTCATAAAGAGCCAACTCCAGTAGCTCCAGATTATAAGAAGTCAGACTCTAATATTTCTACAGAAGTTACCAAAGTAGAAGAACCGAGGGATGAAACAATCTACTGGTATTATAAAAATTTAGCCCCAGATATCGATGTATCGCAGATAGAAACTTCTACGGTGCATGGTATTTATAATCAAGGTTATGATGTTTGTTATCTTGGTTATAAGACAGATAAGTATTGGGGAGATATGCTTTACCCAAATGCTGATTCTGTATCTCCTTTAAATATAGATGCTGTTCCAGATGGTAAAGTTTATTTATTGGATAGCTTGACAGAACAGTATAATTCAACTCAAAGAACATATGAGAAACTTGATGAGGAGATATCATACACACCAGTTACTGAGGCACAAGATTACAATTTTTGTTGTGCTTTAGCTATAAATGATAAGGATACTCTTGTTGCAGCAGATAGTATCTTGTTTGAATTTTATAATGAAGCTTCTTTACAGGGTATAGAGTCTACGCAAGCTTATGGAGAGTCAGGCTTAGTTATCACAGTATATGATGATGTAAGTGATTCAGAAATCCGATCAGGGGTAGAAGCAGTTCTTGACTCATATAGCAATAAAGAAATGTTTTATCTTGGTGATACAGATGTATTTGATAAGGCAGTTGAGCAATTCAGTTATTTAGGTGACAAGGTAAAGGTTTCTTATATTTCAAAGGATAAGAAGTCAACCGATAATGAAGCTCCTGCTGATACAAAGGTTACAAAAACCTATATCATCAAGATTTATGATTTGTTGGAAAGTATGATTCAAATGGCAGCATTAAATCATTGGTATTGATATGATAGGGCATCGGGCAGTTGCTCGGTGTCCTACAGTTTTTGAAAAGGTTTTTAGATTGAAAAATAAGAAGTTTTTAAATATGTTATTTGCTTCAATAAATAAAAAAGAAGTGTGTAAAAACTTCAAGGTTATTTGCTTAACCTAGTCTTTATGGAGCAAGGAAATGTAATTTGAATTTTTGGAAAAATAATTGTGAGAGGTAGGTATTTGTTATGCTAGTTAATACAGAGTATATGTCTAGTTCAGAAGTGAGAAATTATTTGCATGTGAGTCAGAGTGTTTTAAATGGTCTTGAGAAGAATGGAAAATTAAAGCCCCGAAGAATTCTTCCAACCAGTCATAAAAGGTTATATGCAAGGGAAGATGTAGAAGTCTTTGAAAAATCTATAATAAATAATTAATTTACGAGTCCTATGCAGTGATGTGTAGGACTTTATTTTTTTATGTTTCAGGGGTAGTTTAAAGGCACTTGTGCAGACTGATAGTCTTTGGAATGAACATCTCTAGTCATAAGTATTTCAAAGTTCAAATAGCATCTTTGTTAGTCTATTTTTCATATACTCAATCTCAAAATATTTCTCTCAACAGGGAGGAAATCTACATTTCTCTCCGAGTAATTAAGTTATTAAATTTCAGAAAGGTAGGTATTTAATTATGGCATTAAATCAGTTATTACAGTTTGAGGTTATGAGTGATATCCAGCGTATCCAGGCAATCGAGAGTATTTTAATGGCTAATGGAGCAAAAAGAATTGAGAAGACTTCTCGTAAGAAGAAAAATTTGATTAATATTTATTATCTTAGAGAGGGTATTCCTTATGTATTTGTAGTGATTATCAATCGAGATAAAAATTATCATACTTGGACTTTGATTGATTACTTTACATATCAGGAAATTGTTATTAAGAAGGATTGTGTTTTCAGAGCTGAGCAGTGTCATGATATCAGAAAATGGGCTATTCAATTTGGTGCAGCCAATGTGAGAGTACATGATTTTGTATTACCTTATGCAAAGGCTGTTGACCATATCTGTAGTAATAAATCAGTTAATATTAGAGAGTTATTAAGACCTTGTACACCACAGGAGAACATGAAAAACGTATTGAGATACTGTAATGTAGATAAGAAAAATAAATCATTTTATATGAAAGACCCTAATACAACACCAGAAGAGAGAATTCGCCTTGCACAGCTTGGTTTTAAAATCAAGCATTTATCTAAAGGAGATTACATTTATAGCCCAAGATATAACACTTTAGGTGAGTGTTACACAATGATTAACCAGTTTGAGCGTCATTACTTTGGAGCTTTTGCTTTTAATCCTTTAGTAAATTACGAATACACATGGTATGCTTTGATTCTTCAGAAGATGTTAGGTTGTATGTCAGACCTTGAGTTGATGGAATACAACAGAAGTTACTGGATTAGACATCGTTCTGAGGACGCTGAATATTACATGTTATAAGTAATCTATAAACACCCTTAGTAAAGTAGGTTTTAATATTTCCCCCACTTTATCAGGGGTAGCTATCAAGGAGGTATATTTTATTGGCAATACAGGAAATTAAGGAATATATACAAAAAGATGGTATAGATATTTTAAAAGTTATTACGAAATCCACTAAACTTCTTCCAGAAGGAGGGTATTTTTATTGTGATACAGAGAATATTGATTTAGTTGAAAAGTATAATTGGTATGTTGAGTATAAACTTTTTTGTGTAACTTATAGAACTAATGACTATTTTTATAGAAAGCATTTATTGTTTCATCAAGAATTGGCTTATAAGTATTTAGGTTACTATCCAGACTATATAGACCATATAAATGGGATAGCATATGATAATACAGATATAAATTTGAACGTAGTTACTAATCAGCAAAATGCTTTTAATAGACCATCACGAGGATACACCTACAATAGTGATTATAAATATTTTCAAGCATACACTAAATTAAACTATAAGACACTAAACCCTTATAGCTGTGTTCATTCAGAGGTTGAAGCTTGTCAGTTAGCACATTTAGTTGAAACAGATTATCTTCGGAATATTCTTAAGGAAGATTATTATATATACGATTTTCTAAAAGATAGAAGAAATGACCTAGATATTCTCGACTTAGAGAGGACAGGTGTTATAAGTGAGGAAGAAGCAACCTACAGACATGTAATTAGATATGCTAAAGATAATGCTTGGTATTATTACAGATACAATTTAGAACAGTATTTCAAGGATAATCATATACCTGTTCCAGACTTTAGTTTAGACGAGCAAGGCTTTATGAGACATCCTATAACTAATCAGTTATTATGCCCATTTTAGTATTGTAGTTAATAAGAAAGGTCGTGAGAAAATGGCAGATATTAAGGAGTTAATTGAGAATACAGATGTAGCTACTCGCCAAGTTCTTTGGTTTTATGAGCTATGTAAATCAGGGGTAGTTAGGTTCTCCCTCAAGAATGAGGAGCATATAAAAATACTTACAGACATAATCAATAAAGTAAATGATTATGATGCAGAGAAGTATAAAGATGAACCAGAGTTAATTCAGACAGAAATGGCATCCAGACATCAGTTACTTTATCTCATTTCTTTACAACTCTTGAAATTCGTGGAAACATGATATTTCAGTAATCGTAGATAGGAGTGTATTTAAGAAGTGTGTAGTTTACTTGTAATTGATGAAAATGGTAACAGAGTAGAGTCCAAAGACTGTGAGATAAAAAATTACTCGCTAAGTGTGAATGAGCAAAATAAGCTAACTCTTAAAATTACAAGGAGTGATAATAAAATACTATCTTATTCAGGGGTAGTTAGTTGTTTCAGTGACTCTACCTGTAGTGTATTCAAAGTCAGAGGTAACTCATATGTTATTTGTAACTAAGTTCTAGGCTATCTTAAGTAGGGAACAGAGCTGTAGTATTGGTAGTGTTCTCTTTTCTTAAAAATATATTTTACCACTGTAGGGGAAAAGTCATGTAGTTTACATGGCTTTTTCTCATGTCAGGGGTAGTTCTCGAAGTTTACACATAAGATTTATAGAAAGAGTCAGCCAGTCGGTTGGCTCTTTTTTCATGCTTTCAGGGGTAGGTGAGAAACTTTTAGAAATTATTTAGATAATCTTGGCAGAATTGAGTTTTAGAGGTAACATAACAGCCACTATAAACCTATGGAAAGGAGAAAAATTGTTATGTTACTAAATACTATAACTGAAAAGCACCCAAATTCTTTTGTATTACTTATCCCAAATACAAGAGATAAAAACCATTGCGTGAGGGACTGGAGAGTATTGAATACCTCAAGGCATTACGATGAAATTCTAAAGGTAGCAAAGTATTATCGTGCTGAAGGAATGAGTAATGCAGTCATATGCAGCACTTGTGACGATTTGGTCGTTCCACCAGATGAGTCTGCAAAGTTCTTTCGAGTGTACTATTCAATGCTGACTATTGCAGGGGTAGTTATTCATTTGCCGATACAAGGAGCTGAGTAAAATGGGTTTAATTGATAGAGCCAGAGACATCTATTTTGATAGGGCGAGGGAGCGTTGGAAACAGGAGGGGTTTGATGCTGATATAACAGATATTCTTGATGACTATCGAGAAGAAACAAATAAAAAGATAACTAGGGATAGAGTGAATGTTCTCACAACATTTTTAATTAATCTATATGATTATGACCACGAAGCTTTGCAGTTAGATATTACAAAACTCATTGTTCTTCAACCCAAGAGAGAGTTTCCTGCTAAGGATAAAAGAAAGTTGTTGCAAATTCTTTGGTCTACTATTCAAATGCTGTACGAGGATGATTGGTCTGAAGTATTGAATGAAGTCAATCGTCTGGGTGAGTGGGCTAGGTCAAATCCCGATGAATTTCCAATAAAATAAACCTTTCAGGGGTAGTTTTGAAAAAAGCTATTGACTTTTTATTCAAAAAGAGTGAGTAATACTAGCAACAAAAAATTACATATGCGAAAGGAGCAATTTACTATGATGAAAATTTTAACACCAACAGGTTCACTTATTGAGGTTGCAAAGGTTGAGCCGATTGTTGAAGAGAGGGTACAGTTTAATGGTTCTGAGGTCAGACTTTGTCAGGTAGCTAAGGATTCAAAGCAAAATATTACAGGCTTGTATATTACATCAGAGGCAGATGATTCAGTGTTCTGTGCTTCTACTAGTATCTTAGTAGCCAATTTAAAGCCAAGTCTTGCAGAGGAAATCATGCAGAAGTTACTTTCAGATGGTTACTACGATTTCAGTGCATTAGATTATCAGGCTAAGCCAGCAGGAATTAAGGATTATGTGTATAATGCAGGTGTTAGTAAGCCTTATCATCTTGAAGGCTTATTACTTAATGCTTGTAGTCCTGCAAGTTCTTTTGATTTTCCAGTAAGAGGATTAACTTACAATGAACCAGGGGTAGATGATGACCTTGAGGATATCAGTGGTATGTCTGATGAAGTATTGAGAGCAACAATCTACGAGTTGGAAGATATTCCTATGAAGACTCTTGCAGATATGAACAGAGAGGAACTTGAGGCTGAATATTTAGACATAAAGGTAGGTGACTGCAATGAATAGGAGTAGTCTACCAGCAGGTTTATCTACTCTAAAGAAATGGAAAGATGAAAAAGATACTTTACACTTTGACCTCGCATACCAAAGACATCAGGGTATGTGGGGACAGATACAGAAATCTATGCTTGTTTGGAGTATTCTTGCTGATAGTTATATCCCACCTATTGTGTTAGTCAAAGCTGATGAGGACAAAGTTGATGAAAAGGGTAAATCAATGTCTGTATATTCTGTGTTAGATGGATTACAGAGATTAAGTAATCTGTTTGATTTCCTTGATAATAAATATCAGTTACATGGCAGCACTCCAGATGTAGATATTGATGGTGATACTTATGAGCTTGCAGGAAAGTATTTTGAGGATTTACCACAGGATATACAAAATCTGATTAACTCATACAAATTTAGTATACAAGTTATTGCCAATGCTACTGAAGATGAGTTAACGATGCTTTTCACAAATATAAATAGTGGTAAAGAGTTATCTGTAATACAGAAGGCAAAACCTAAATTAGGGGTAGCTCTTTGTAATTACTTTGCTGAGATTACATCATCTGTTTTATTTAGTCAGGGATTAAATCTTACAGCTAATCAGGCTTTGCGTGAAGAAGACCTTGCTATTGCATTACAGTCACTTATTCTTATGAATGAGAATTATGATGATTGGAAGTCTGTATCAGTAGCCGAGTGTTTAAAATATGCTGTATATCTCAGGGGTAGTATGACGAGTCAGATGCAACAGGACTTCAAAGATGTTGTTGACTATATGGGTGTCTTTGACTCTAAGACCAAATATCTTAGGAAAAATAATGTAGCTGTTATATTAAAACTTGCAGAGCAAATGCTTCTTGAAGGTATCGAAGCAGAAGCATATAAGGCTTTTCTTAATGAGTTCTTTAGCACTGATAATGAAGATTACAAGGAGCATTCTGGAGCTGGTAATGTCAAGAGAGTCAATGTAGAGGCTCGATACGATATTTTAAAATGTGAGTGTTATAAGTATTTTAAATTAGGTGATGCTGAAAACTCTGATGTAAATGAAGAACAGCCAAGTATGGAAGAAGACACACCAGTGGAGGAGAGTATTGATGAAGCAGTCTAAAATACAAGCATATCTGCTGAGAGTGAATAAGCTGTCGGGTGTAGTTTATAAAGGCTATCTTGCCGAGGTTGATAATACTTTGGAGGCTGAGCAGAGATATGTTAATTTTAATGAAGCCAATGGTCTTATCGCAGTAGTTAGTATCAGCAATGAAATTGATGTAATCTGCAATGATGAGGGCAAAATCAGAAATTTTCCAATCAACAGATTCTTGGTTAGTGATGATGGGGTTGTTCTTGATATGCTGGTTGGTAATATTATGTGTGTAAGGCATAACAGTGATGGCGAATTCACATCAATAAAAGAAGATGATATTCCTATTATTGAGAGTCATTTGATACCTCTGATGCCAGATAAAATGATAAACTATGAGGAGGCAGAGTAATATGTCATATCCAATCAATAAGAAGGAGGTTTACTCTGCAAGATATCCTAAAGGAACTATTGTAGAGCTTACAGAGCCTATTGATGATAAGTACAGTCCAAAACCTGCAGGCAGCAGATTTAAAGTGGATTATATAGACGATGTTCTACAATTGCAAGGTCACTGGTTGCCACCGCAGTCGGGCAGTATTGCTATCATAATAGAGCAGGATAACTTCAAAGTAATAATCTAAAGCACAAAATAAGCGACTGTTTTGATTCAGTCGCTTTACTTATACAATCTATTCATGGTGAGAAGTATCGGGCTTTTTGTATTCTATAAGAGCTGATATATCTACATCCAGATAATCGCATAACTTACAGATTAGGTTTGTGTCCATTCTCTGGAATTCATCTCGGCAGTATCTGTTGAAGTTACTACGAGGAATATCTAAGTCTTTGCATATTTTATTTTTAGAGATACCTTTATCTGCAAGTATTTCATTTATGCGTAAGTGTAAAGAACCATAGTTGCACATGAAAATTCTCCTTTACTTTTTACCATAAATTGTATATAATAAGTGCTGATACAATAACTCACTATATAGATACTCACTATATAGTGAGTGCGAGCATAAAATATGTAGAATTATGAGGTTTTACAAATTATTCAAAAGAAGGAGAGATTTATTTTATGAGAAAGAAAAAGTTTGCAGCCACAGCAGTTGCTTTGGCTATGGCAGCAGTAACTGTATTTTCAGTTGGAAATACACCAAGTGTTAAGGCTGCTGATGTAACGGACAAGTCAGCTATAAGTATTCATGTTGATGGGGATTATGAAGAAAAGTCGCTTTCAAAAGCTGATAGGGAAGCAATTGCTAATCAGTTGGGATATGAATATTTTGGAGGAGATGTTGTCGTATGCGGTAGTAATACAACAGCATATGTTGACTGGGAAAATAGCAGTATCCCATATTGGAAGGCATATGACTCATTTGTATTAGTTCCAGTTTTATCAAGAGATGATAATGGCAATCTTGTAATAGAGAAAAATGAAGATGGTTCATTAAAGACAAAGATAAATGGTGCATTAGGCTGGAAGGGTAGTAAAAGTGGACCTGCAATTATATATGACGGCACTTCAGAATTTGGAAAGGTTACTGGAAAAAGATTCAATATTCTTCCAAAGGAATATTGGTCAGAAGATTCAAATTCAGGCTGTATAAACCAGAATATGGGTTCTAGAGAAATTGGTTATAATGGTGTTATGGCTGACGATGCATATATCATTAGAGTATATTATACAACAGATGATTTAGGAAATCTTCAAGTGGCTAGTGGACTTGAAACATGGGGAGACGACAATACAGATACATATGGTGCAAATATATCAGATGCTGATTGGAATAAATATTACACGTTGGAAAACAGAGTCAGTGCTTATGTAGATTATTGGTTCCTCCCAGAAGGTGTATCAACAGTATTAAACTTTGAAGATGAGACTCCAGCTCCATCTCCAAGCGAGGATAATTACACAGTTGATTTAGGTGATTCGCAGATAGTTTCTGCTGATACATTTGCTTCAATTTTGGCTGAGAATGCTACTAAAGATGTTATTATCAAGTCAAATAACAATGTAACATTCACATTTGCAAAAGGAACTATGTCAAGTGTAGATGGAAAGACAGAATATGATTTTTCTACATCAATCAACAGTGATTATGCAGATACAATGCCATCCTATATCACAAAGGATAATTTTGTATCACAGATTAACTATAACTACTCAGGCAAGTTACCAGCAACAGCAAACATCCGCTTCTATGCAGGAACAGAGTATGCAGGTCAGACACTTTATTATTCACTTATGAATGCTGACAATACTTTTGCAGAGGTTCAGGCTGTCGTAGTAGATGCTGATGGTTATATGACAGTAAAGCAAGACCATTGTTCAAGCTATGTTGTAACAAAGACAGAGCCAAAGTTACCAAGCAACGATGATACAAAGACTGATAATGGAAATACTTCTAATAATGGAAATGCTTCTGCATCAGATAACAATACATCATCTGGAAATACTACTGTATCAACAGATAAGAACGCATCATCTGCAAATACAACAGCTACATCACCAAAGACTGGTGATATGACACCAATCGCAATATATGTTGTGATTGCAGTTGCAGCTATGGGAGTAATCGTATTTGTAAAGAGACGCAAAACAGCTTAATTGAATATTATGAGCATAGTCAGACCAGTGATTCTTCGGAGTTACTGGTCTTTTCTTATGTCTGCATATCTGACAGTATCAGGGGTACTTTTTATTGGTTTTTAGCTTGCATTTTCGCCCCATACAGCCCTTTAAATCGTGTTGCCTTGTAACTGTGCCACCTGCTATAAAAAGTGGCACAAATCGGCTTTAGCGAAGTTCCGCCATTTTCTATCTTTTTACGACCTCTAAAACCTATAATTTATTATTTGTTAGGGTGTAGGTCTTATTCAAAATAAAATGTTTTTCTGAAAGTATAAGTTAAATAGCTTGTTATAAAGTCTTTATCACGGATAAGAGGTTTCTTGAAAGTTTGTACCTGCAAGTATGTCTAATTCTTTTTCTAAACTATAAAGGGACTGCATCCACGAGCAGTTGCCAGTGTAGTACAGATTGAAATTTTTATATGATTTTCTCTGTAGTTTTGTGAAGTGTGATAGCTTAAGTTTTTCACTGAAAATTTGAGGTGTTATTTGTGGTGTTTATTATTTCAGGGGTAGTTTAAGTTTTTATCCACGATTAAGAAATCCCACAACCAAAACCTAGTTTGTATATGGGATAAAACCAAGTTAGATAGAGGACTGAGAAATCCCACAACCAAAATCCAGTTTGTATATGGGACAGATTTGAGTCAGGATAAGCAACAAAGAAATCCCATAACCAAAATCCAGTTAGGGTTTGGGACAAAACCAAGTTAGATAGTGAATTAAGAAATCCCGTAACCAAGTCTTAGTTTGTATATGGGACAAAACTAAGTTGAATTTTCGATGTAATAATATAGGAATTTTTTCAGTTAAATTCACATTCGATAGTCATTCGTGTGAACCTACTATAGATGGTTATTTTGTTTTGATTTTGATAGCAAATCAAGTCTTACAGAATTAGTTTAAATTTTTTATCTCTCATATTATGTAAAACACATAGATTAAGACTCATTTTCGAGTAAGAAATTGGAGCAGTTATCCCAATTCGAGAGTTTTTGGTGTGAACATTGAAAGAAGTTCTTTCCTCTCAATTTTTAGTGGGTTTTCAAGCTTTCAGGGGTAGTTTGAGTTGATGAGAGGCGGAAAGATTATTCTTTTTATTTCCTAGAAAGAATAGTATAATAATTTTAATTACTTAAAATAGATTAGTCTGAAACTATATAAAGAAAGGATTCAGGGGTAGTTATATGTACACAATAGATGATTTTAATATAGCTTTTAATGATTCAGCTGAAGTTACTTCACTTACTTTTAATGAGTTAGATTTTGAAGACCTATTTAGTTTAGACATTTTTGGTAAAGATGAATTTAGCTCTATAATATATGTAGGTTATACTGATATTACCAATTCTATAATAGCCAAATTAAATTATGTAGATAATTCAAATTTTTGTCCGTCTTTTCATATAGAGTTGAGTGAAACGGATGATTTAAAAACTTCTATTTTAGATACTTTTAATAATGTGGTAGAACTTTATAATCAAGAAGTAGCTGATTTTTTCCTATCTAATGAATACAGGGGTAGCGAGTTGTATCGTTTTATTTCTAATTTACTTAATATAACAAATGAAGATATATTACAAATAGCAGAGATAATTAGAAAAGGTTGTCTAGATTTCAAACTTGACCCTAAATTTGATTTACACTTTACAAAATATAGGGTAAAGAAACCAGATGAAATAGTACCTATTGATTTCGAAGCTTTCTGTTATGAACATATATTAAAGGTTAATTATTAAATATAAGAGACATTGCTCTTTTCGGGAGTGATGTCTTTTTTGATTTTATAGGTTCTCAATATCTCAGTTAATCAGGGGTAGTTTCTCATGCAGAAGCTACCTCTTTTTCAGTTATTCAAGTTATTAAAGTCATCACTCTAAATTCTCAATCTTTAATTATTCTTTGCATGAACGCAGAGAGTCTGCTTTTTATTAAAAAATGAAAGGATGTGCTTATATGTTGATTTTACTCCGATTGTGCGTTGAGGCTTTTAATACCATTCGAGGTATGAATTTATTATCAAATAAGAAGGAGGTGCTATTATGCAGAGTTTAGTTAAAAAATTGAAGTTAAAAAGAGTCGTGGCTATGCTTCTTCTAGTTTGTACAGTTATGTCTACTTTTCTCACTTCATTTAGCAATATAGGGGTAGTTAAGGCTGACTCAAATGACTTGAGAAAGACATATATTCAAATGATGGCAGGAAGAAATGCAAGTCAAATTGAAGGTATTTCAGATTTAACTACTGATGATTTGAGGGCATTAGCTCTTTATTTGTCAAATTTTTATGTACCATTTAGTACAACTTTGGATTCAGATTCAGAAGATGATAATAAGGAAGTCATGATTGATGCTTTAACTCTTTTAGGTATTAAGAAAGAAGTAGCAGAGCCAATGATTTCCGGCATCTATTCAGCAAGTTTAAGTTCTGCACAGAAGTTGTATGTAAAAGAGTCTGATTTATGGGCAATATCAGGTCAGGATTACATCGGCTGGGGAGGAACAGCAATGGCAGAGCAGTTTTTCCACTATACTACAATTACATTTAAAACTGATAAGTATAAAAATCTTGTTGGAGATTCTGTGACTGTAGGTTCAGATACATATGTACCGCTTACAGCAGGTTTGTGGCAGTCAATTTGTAGGTTCTTAGGTGAGAAAAATGAAGCTGGTAGAGCTTCAACAACTGGTGGCAAAGATGCTTGCCCTTTGTTTTATATTGATGATTCAAACAATGCAAAAGAGTGTTTTAATCTTAATTACACCACTATGATGCTATTAGCTAAGTATTTGGATGCAAGTAAAGTAGATACAAATGGTAAGGCTATGAATGCTTTGCTTAATATGGATGGCTACAGCTCATGGGATAAATTAAACGATAATGAAAGGGGTAGTTTAACTCTATTCTTTGAAAATATTTATGTAGACTGGGTAGGTAATATTATTTACGATGCAGGAGACCAGAGAATAGTTATTTACCCTGCTTGTATGAACCCGTTTGTTTGGACAGCTATTGAGGGTGAGTCGGATTCACAGTATAAGAGATTTAATGCAGTATCAACTTGGGGTATTTGGCTTATAAATAACTCCAAAAATTATGAGGATTGTGGCTATACGACTGAAGACTCAGTAGGTAATGTATATGCAGACGATAACCAAGTTGTAAAATTATATGGCAGACACTATGAGTCATCTATAAAGCAGTTTAGAGGTTCTTCTGATTTAGCTACTTTTGACTCAACTTGGGGATTTTGGGGTACAGGCGAGGCAGGAACAATAGGTGATTGGATTAAAAAAGATAGTGGCTTTGCCACAAATGGAAATAAAGACTTAGGGGGTAGTCCTGCAAATTCAATATGTTACTGGGGTAGCCCAGGCACTATAAGGGGTTCTTTCGATTTTACACGATTTTTAACATATGATTCTTCAAAGACAATGGATACAACTTCAAACAGTCAGTTTATAGAGGGTAATTTAGTATCAAAAAGTTATGAGGATAAATTTTTCACAACATCAAGTAAGTTTTCAACTGGAGAAGAACTTAATTCATTTATGACTTTTGGTTCTGTCGATAAAGAGATGTTAAGTAATATTTTTATTACTTATGCATTTTGCTATGCAAATAAAGGAGAGACTTCATTTGATAAAACTAAGAATTATATCAACTTCAAATTTAATGAAGAGGTTTTTCCTAAAGTAGATTCATCAGCAATCGAGTGGGGTACTGTTTCAACTATTGATGACCAGTTGAAGAGTTATGTTAATTTTTTACTTAATCCAGTAGAAGGTGCTAAATATGTAGCAACTCTTTTAAGAAATAAGCTTACAGCTATATTAATTGATGGACACGAACATATAGTCGGTGGCACAGACTCTAATGTTTCAACTGGTATGACAAGATATTTAGGATTTAGTGGTTATGCAACAACACCTAGCCTAAGTGATGTATCTTGGTTAGATAGTCTACTTAAGTTTTATAATAGTATTATAGTTTACTTTATAATTTTTATGTGTTTACTGTTATTATGTTATGTATTAACAGGTCAGCTAACATTACAGAGAAGTATAATAGGGGTAGTTATTTTTGGTTTATTAGCCTTTGCCCCACCTTTAGCGATAAATACTACAGTAGATATTTCAAATAAAGTTGCTTCACAAATTTATAGTAATAAGTTTGAGTATTGGGCTTTAGTCCAGATGGAGCAGTACTTAGGTGATTTAAAGAGTAAAATAGAGGCAGCAGACTCAGGTAATACGAATGACTATATTGCCCAGTTAATGAATATTGAGAGCAATTCTGTATCTTCTTCTATATCATATACTGGTACGAAGTTAAAATGGATGACTCCTAAGAAGTATAATGATTTAAATGAGGTTAAGACAGAAATTGATAACTCGAATGTAGGCAGTACATTTAGCAGTGCTTTTACTAATTTGATGATAAATTCAATAGCTAATAGTACTTCATCGGAGAATTATTCAGAAAGTGTAGGACAGACTTATTTGTATCGAGATATGTGTGATATTTATCTCTATGGTATGGAAAGTTATCATATGTATAAGGGTTATTGGAGTGAGTCAGATTCTTTATTGCAGTACGATTCAGCAAGGATTTCTTCTACAGTTAATGATACTTCTACGAATAATAAGACAAACTTTATTGGTACTTTGACTGGAACTAAGAATTTAGTGGATTCTTTCAAGAATATACAGACTTCCAATAATAACTTATATTTGTATTTAGCTGTAAATGAACAGAAATTAAGTAATAATGTGAACAGCACAGCAGGGGTAGCTATCGCTGACACATCTTCTCTGAACGCTATAGATAGAGGTTTTCTGTACGATACAGTAGATGTAAAAAATAATGGCACAAGTATAAATTATTTTATGTCAAATACATTAGCTACTACTTACTTGGTAACATACAGAAATACTTACATGGATATCAATAATAATTTAAGTAAGTTACAAAATATTGTGGAGGGTACATCAACTGTTGATATTACTTCGACAAATATGCGTAATGGTAGTATTTTATTTGGTCTAGATACCAGTATTTTTGATATGTCTATCAATGATATATCTAATGGGGGTAGTAATCTGAATACTCTAACTACAAAGAACTTAGATAAACTTAGTGGTTATTATTATTCTTTGTATTGTGAGTCACCTTATTATTTCTTTAATTGGAACATTCGTGACCAGTTTAAAGCATCTGGATTAGAGAATTTTAATAAGAGTAATTTAGCTCAGTCAGCAGGCGATGGAAAATTTAGTAAGATGCTTTTAAGAAATAATCAGGAGTATTTCTTTAATCTTGCTGAAAACTCAGGAGATGGCTATGGTGAGTTACGAGACTTTATGAATTTCCATGATTTATTCTATTATGTTATTCCAGCTTTGAAAGATGGCAATGATTTAGTAGATATGTTCGACCAGTTGTTCGGTATGTACACATATGATGATTGTAGCCTGACTCTCAGTGCAGATGGTAAGTGGCATTACAATAATCAAGAGTTCAAAGATGCAACAGACTTCGTTGATAATGTATTAGACGAAAACGATATTGATGAAGATGGAGATAAAACAGAGAAGCTTTGGAATGCAATGACTGAGGAACAGCGTTATAAGTTTTGGCATGATTATAATGTTTGGACTATCTTTAATAACTATGTAACTTGGTTAGATACTATGCAGGATTGTAATTACGCTAAGTCTGAAACAATCAGTGTCATGGGCGATAAGTTTGTTGTAAGTAATCCATTAGACCCTACTTCTTATTATCAGACAGATGATAGAGGTAATATGACTGCAGGTCGTTATATGGTATTTTCAGAGTCAGAGATGAAGTACTATGGTTTGAGCACTGCAGATTTAACTACAGTTGAGCAAAAGATTATCTCTATTCAGAAGAGTGTTTATAATACTTCGTTAGATTTGATGAATTACTATACTTTATCAGATGAAACTCTTATCAATGCATTTTCTTTAATTGAGCTATTCGAGTTCAATAAGGAGTTTAGTCAGGAAAGTATTGTAGGTCAAGATTATATTCTCTACCCACAGGGTTACGAGCTAAAGGCATTTACATATGATGCTTATTTAAGACTTATTGTTTCAGAAGCAAGTGGCGAGAGTCTTATGTCAGACTCTGAGGATACATCAAGTATTTATCAAAGAGTTGCTAAAAATACGAGTTTATTCTTTGGAATTTTCCTCGTATTAAATGATTTAGTAGCTGTATATATTGTACCGATGCTTAAGTTATTTATAATTTGCTTATTGTTCTTAACAAGTTTACTTATTATTATAGGAGCAGCAGTCAAATTAGAGTTTAATTTCTTTAATGTTTTATGGAAGAGTTTGCTTGCACCGTTGCTTTCTTATGCAGGTTTGAGTTTAGGTCTTGCTTTCGTAGTTAGTATGTTTATGTCAAATGGAACAGAAGGGGTAGTAAGTTCTACACCAGTCATTAGTCTTGGTGACCCTACAATGGCTTTGATTTGTATGTTAGTTTTGAATGTATTCTTTACATTTATGTATTTTAAGATTGTAAAGAAATGTATTTCAGATTTCAAGACATACTTTCAAGCAGTTGCTAATAGTATCGGTTCAGCAGTTACAGGTGTTGTCGGTGGTACTATTAGAGGAGCATTAGCTAGTAAATTTAGAAGACCTACAGTTACTACAGTTGCTTCAACAGCAAGGCAACGTGGTATTGATAATAACCCTAGAAATGGTAAATATGGTTTAGGAACAAGTGCTTTTGCAGGGGTAGGAGCAGGTTTAGGCATGAGTGCCTTATCGAAGGAACAGCAACGTAGTATTGAAAATGCTAGAGATAGAGCAGATGCTTCACTTGGTATGAATAAATACAATAAAAAGGTTTATGCCAATGCCAATGCTAGAATTGATAAACAGCAAGCTAAGTATGATGCAATTAACCATAAAGCAGAAATAGCTAAAAACTCTAATATGTCTGAGTACAAGAAGAATAAATTGGAACAGGCTAGACGTAGACAGGAGCTTAAGCTTAATAGAGCAAAAGGTTATGCAGATGATATTGCTAAAAAGGGAGTTCTTAGAGCTAATGCTAAACGTATAGGCTCAGCTCCAGCAAGAGTAAGTGGTAGCTTAGGAAAAACTATTGGTCGAGTTCAAGCTTTTAACACTAATGTAAATAGTAATGTTACTAGATTTGGTGGAGCAGTAAAATCTCTCGGCAGTTCTGACGGAAGAAAGCAACTTGGCTCAAGATTTACTTCAAGTATGAAGAAGGGGACAGGTAGTTTGAAAACATCTGCTTCACATGTAAAAGGTAACTTCCAAGCTGGTAGAAATGAGTATAGTAAGAGATATACAGACTCAGATGCTAGGGGTAGAGCCGAATACTACAGGACTATAGCAATAGCAAGTAAAAAACAGAAACAGCGTCAGGCAAAACAGAATAAATATGCTAAATAATCAAGAAGCTCTATCTATTGCAAAATAGATAGGGCTTTTTTAGTTATAAAAGTTATTTCAGTTTATTATAAAATTTCCAAATCTCAAATTATATTCTTTTGACAGCAGAAATTATGTCTTTTGAAGGGTGATGATGGTTTATATGAATTTACGAGGTGTGAAAATATTATTAAAGCCTACTAAAGAGCAGGAACAGAAATTTTTTGATTCAGCTTTTTATGCAGATTTGATGTTCAATACAGCTTTGCAATGGAATATAGATTATTACAACTCTGAAGGTAAGTTTTACAGCTATTTTGATATGTTAAATAAATTACCAGCTTTTAAAAAAGAAAATCCAGATTTCTCTATACCATCAGTCATTGCACTACAAGGTGCATGTAAAGATGTGAGAAATGCTTTAGATAGGATGAAATCAGGAAACAGATTTCCAAGATTTAAGAAAGCAGGTAAGTATTTATCTTTCTTAGTGCAAAATGGTAATTTCCCTTACATTCGTGCTAATTATGTTGAGTTACCAAAGATGGGAAAAGTTAAGTGTAAACATTGTCATTGGCTAACAAAAGACAAAACAGAGTGTCAATATATATACGAATGAAGACTTATAATTCAAGAGTTAAGTATGATGGAAAGTATTGGTTTTTAATCTTTGCAATAGAAGTGGATATAACTGCTGATAACACTACAGATGAAGTTGTAGGTCTTGATTTAGGTATTGAGAAAACAATTACGACTTCTTCAGGGGTAGTTTATTCAAACATTAATAAAACTCGTAAGGTGTTAATTTTACAGCGTAGAAAGAAAAGACTACAACGAAAAATAGCTAGAAAATATGAGTTAAATAAAGAGGGTAAAAGATTTATCAAAACAAAAAATATTAAACGCCTTGAAAAGCAGGTGCGTTTGATAGATAGAAAGCTAAGTAATATAAGAGAAAATTACAATCAATCAATAGTAAATGACATTATATCTAAGTATCCAAAAAGAATTATGATTGAGGACTTAAATGTAAAGGGTATGATGAAAAACAGGCATCTTGCACGAGCTATACAAGAGCAACAGTTTTATCGTATCAGACAACTATTAACAGAAAAGGCATTAAATACAATAAATATTCAAATAGGGGTAGTTAACAGGTTCTATCCATCCAGTAAGTTGTGTCACACCTGTGATTTTAAAAATAAGTATTTAAAGGTGTCAGATAGAATATTTAGATGCCCTAATTGTGGTTCAGTAATTGATAGAGATTATAATGCAGCATTGAACTTGAGAGATTGTGATGATTATAAATTAGCATTTTAAGTCAAAAAAGACTTCATAAAATTCTACCCAAGTTTGATGGGAAAGTTAAGCCTTGATAAGGCTGCTAAAGTAGCTTTGGCAAAATAGTTAGTCAGGATAGGAACTGTCTAAGACAGGGTTCAATATATTTTTTCTAACTTCGCAAGGAGTATATTAAAAAATAATTTTTTGAAAGGAAGTGGTCTTATGTTAGATTTCACAAAAAATAATGAGGAGTTTAGTGATGTAGGTCAGACAATGACTGCGAAGGAGGTAGCAGCATTGTTTGGTAAAACAGTAACCACAATATATACGTGGCGAGATAGAGGTATCATTAAACCTATATATTCTTCTCCATCCCATCGTGGAGAGGAGTATTCAAGAAATGAAATCTTGGCACTTTACAACTCAGGTTTTCGCAGAGCATAAGGAGATAATCATGATTAAAGATGTTAGTGTTAACGAAAGTAGTTTATTTATTACAATAGAAACAGGGGATTTGCTGGTAATACCAATTAAGTCGGCTCATGCTGTTGAGACCGCTTGTTGTAGGAGAAATCTTATCTATTGTGCTGATGAAGGGGTAGTCGATAAGCTAAGGGTTATTGCAGAGCGTAATATCCCTAAAGAGGCTATTATTTCTTACTTTCAGGGGTAGCTATTTTTAAGTTATAAAAGTTATTAAAGTCTTTACTTCGCTTTCCAAATCTCAAACTATACTTTGCAAAGGGCAGGAAATCTGTCTTGAACTAGATTTAGAAAAGGAGTGATATTTTTGTCAGTTATTTATTGTGAGCATTATAGACAGCAAAATGATGCAGATATTATCAAAGTATTTTGCAAACCAACTAAAAATTTTCCTATAGGCACAAATTATTTTTATGCACCAGCAGAGTATGAAGATTATATAATGTCAAAATGTTGGTATTTAATTAAAAATAGTGGTTTTTATGTAGGAAGGCATATTAAAAGTGGATTTGATACTACTTTATCTTATCTTCATATCGAAGTAAAAAACTTACTAAATGAAGATACTTTTGGCTACGATGTAAATCATAAAAATTTATGTGAGTTTGATGATACTTTTGAAAATTTAGAAACTATAGAGCATAAATTAAATCAAGTATGTAAGATGAAGCAGGGTTACGGTATTATAGATAATGCAAAAGCTCATTATTTTACACCTAGTATAAGAATTGATGGCGAGTTGATTTTGGGTAGTTCTAAGCATGATGAATTAAGTGTGTGTTTAGCTCAGCGAGATTTAGAGTTATCTAAAAGAAGTTATAATGTAGACCCACTAAATTACTTCAGGGGTAGTGATGATATTTTAGATTTGCTTCGAACTGGGAAAATTGATAGTGAGGAGTCAAAAGTAATGTTACTTCAGAAATATGCAAGAAATGTTTGGTATATTGCAAGATATAATCTATTTGAAGAGTGTGAAAAATATCATATTGATATTGCACCTTATAGATTAAATGTGGGTGGTTATTTAATTGATTCTAGTGGGAATTTATTAAATCCTTATAAGAATAAAAAGGCAAGTGTTTTTAATTAGACATTTGTTCTAGTTTCTACTTCTAGTTAGCAAATAAATTATTTAATATTTTTAGGAGGTGTTTGTATGAACCGCACAGTCAAGAAAGTGTTCATGTTAATTGCATTGTTAGTTGTTATTTTTATTGCTTGGCAGTTGGTGTTTAATGATGGAGGTATCTTAAAAACAGGATATAACGCCATTGTTAAAGGTATCAACGGTCAGTGGGCTAAGGTAGCTGGTTCAGGACAGAGTTTACTGCCTGAGTGGGGAAGCACAGGAGCTACAGATAATGGACAGGGCTTCGATATCGATACAAAGTAGTCAACTGAATATTCTAGTTGTAATCAGGGGTAGCTATCTAGTTGTTGAGCTACCTCTTTTCTATAGAAGGGAGATTGATAATAAATGAAGTTCTGGAAAATAAGTTATGGAGTAGCATTCTTTTTACTTCTAATAGGGGTAGTTAAACACTTTCTCCCCGATACATCTTACAATAAAGTAAGTGATTATATTTATGCACAGGATAATATTTCTGACAACGAAATAAATCAGGTAGCCACATATATTAGTTACATGCCACCAGTAATCAGAAATAAGTTCACAGATGAAGATTGGAAAGTTTATATAACAAATGATATTGAAAGTAAAGTAGTCGGTAGAACTGTGATAGAGGATAAAATTGTCTATATTAAGACAGGTTTTGTAAATCAGGAATTATTACATGAGTTCTTCCACATTTATCTTTATGAGCATCCATTTGCTGATGATTTTAAAAATATATACGAAGAAGAAGCAGAGCAAATGATGAAAGCTTATTACGGTGACGATTCAAAGTATAAGTATTCAGATATTACAGAGTTTTATTGTAGTGCAGCCAATGTAGTTTATTGGGTAAAAGAGGACTCCTCAGGGGTAGCTCCTAAGTCTTTTGCCTACTTTACAGACCTGTTCAACAAACTATATAGTGAAGAGCAATAGCAAATTATATATTTGGAAATAAAAGTCAGCATTAATAGCTGGCTTTTTCTTTTATTTAGAGGTAACATACACAGCAAACTACAAGGAGGAGAGCAAAAATGTGTTACATTGAACTTAGCAAAGGTAGATATTATAAAGGTTTTGATTCTTGTATCAAAATAAACGAGAAAGAAGTGATTGTTACTGAAATCAAGGATAATATTGAGTACACCTATATTTTAGGTAAATGTGCTTTTGAAGAAGCAAAAGCTTTTCTCAGGGGTAGTCATAAGTCAGGCTATGCTCTTAGTCGTTATAAGATGTCACAGGATATTTATAATGCAAGACTCATAAGATTTGTAAATCAGGTAGCCACAAACTATAAAGACTTTACCATTACAGACCCAAGTAAGATAGTTCAAAGTAAGTTTGCAATCTTAGGTTATTTCAGGGGTAGTCTTAAGCTTTCTTCGAAGCATTTTCTTACAAAATAATCAAAACCCACGCAACAAAGAACTCCAGTCTGTAGAGAAACAGTGATATAAAATTCAAAACATCCAGTTAATAATCTTTACAACAAGTCTTGTACGCAAATATGTTACTAACTGCAATTTTAAATCACAAGAAACCATTAAGTAAGCATCTATCTATACGAGGTAGTCCTTATTTCTTAATATCAAAGATTTCATAGATTAAAAATAATATATGATTTTATGTAGATTTTTTTGGAGTAAAACAGGTTAAGTTTTATCAAATATTTTTGACTTCTTCAGGGGTAGTTAAGTTGATTTGAAAGGTATCGTTAAGTTGTAACACCTAAGAAATCCCACAACCAAAATCCAGTTTGGATATGAACATATTTTGAGAAATAATAGTTATCAAGAAATGTTCACAAGCAAAGTCCAGTTTGTATGTGGGACAAATCTAAGTCAGAATAGGCAACTAAGAAATCCCATAACCAAAACTAAGTTTGTATGTGGGATACTTTTTGAGTTGGATTATTTAAGAAATGTGCATAAGCAAAGCTGAGTTTGTATATGAACATTTTTCAAGATTATAGCAACTAGCAACATTATATTTTACCTGTAAGCAGGAAGTATAGAGGTAAATCCCAAAAGCGTAATTTTTAGTGAGAACATAGCATAGTAGTCGAAATAGCAGGAGAATATGAGTGGTTTTCAATTATTTCAGGGGTAGTTATTTTACTAATCCTATAGCTTTACATAGAATATGCATATCAAAAATCAGTAATAAGGTTGAATTCATAGGAGCTATCCCAAATCTGGAGCTACAGTGTGAACATATATCAGTAGTCAAATTGATTTAGATTTTTAGGTATCTTCAAGCCATTCAGGGGTAGTTGTTTTTTTCAAGCTTAAAAGACTACTATAAATCATTCATTTTAGAAACTAACCATAAGCAAGATTTCTCAGGAGCTATCTCAAATCTGGAGCTACAGTATGAACATATACCAGTAGCCAAATTTGTTTTAATTTTAATCGTAAATTGAGTTGTATTTCCAAAGTTTTTTGTTATTGAAAATCCCAAAAGCATTAGTTTCTTTGTGAACATATATCAGTAGCCATTCCATAGCCAACCTTAATAAATTTTCTTGCATATCTCTTATTTTTTGTAGTTCAATCCCATCTTTAGTCCAAAAATCAGCCACAGTATAGTTTATATAAGTGAACTTTAGAAGCTAGGTCAAGGGCAATATTAAGTAAATTCTTGTAGATATATAAATTCTAGGTCTTTCAGGGGTAGTTATAAAGGCTTTCGGCATACACCCTACGATTTTGTGCAACAGCACTACAATCTCTCAAATTAAGCAAATATCAGTATTTTTCCCAATAACAAACCCCGATATTAAAATATCAAAATATGTTCTTCAAACGCAGGGAGTATGTTTTTGTATTTCTAGTGACCTTTGATTTTATTCAGAGTTTTGCACAGTTCTGTAGAGGAAAAGGTATCTACCACACAATCAAATCAAGGAGGAAGGTGATAGAAATGGTAGTTGAAAGAAGAGAAAGTGAAAGAATTTTAGTTGATGAGGATTGCATCATCTTTATCAGGGGTAGAAAACATCTATCTTTCGGAGGTGTATTTAATGGCAGTACAAGAAATTAAACAATTTAAACAACAAAATGGAATTGATATTTTAAAGATTATCTGTAAAACAACTAAGAACTTCCCTGAAGGTAATAATTATTTCTATTGTGATGCTAAGGATGAAGATATTGTTGACAATTATACTTGGAGATTAAATAAGCGTAGTATGAATATTGATGTAAGAACTTCTGTAGGTACAATATACAATATACAGAGATTACTTTTTCATCAAGAATTAGCATATAAGTATTTAGGCTATTATCCAGATTGTATTGACCACATAAATGGAGTTGATTTTGATAATACAAATAACAATTTGAATGAAGTAACTCAACGTAAAAATACATATAATAGACCATCGAAAAATTATAATAAGTCATTTGAATATAACTCTTTTCGAGCACGTATTACTGTAGATTGTAGGGTATTATACCCTTATAACAGTGTACATACAGAGGTAGAAGCTTGTCAATTAGCTTATCAGGCTGAGACAAATTATCTTAGAAGTATCTTACAAGATGATTATTATATGTATGATTTCCTTAAAGATAGACGTGATGATTTAGATATTCTTGACTTAGAAAGAACAGGGGTAGTAAGCTCTGATGAGGCTACCTATAAGCATGTTATAAGATACGCTAAGGATAATGCGTGGTATTATTACCGTTACAATTTAGCTGAATATTTTAAGGATAATCACATACCTGTTCCAAGTTTTAGAACAGATGAGGGAGGATTTATGAGGCATCCAGTTACAAATGAATTACTTTGCCCTTTTAAGTAATATAAATCAGAAGGTGTTAATAAATGAGTCGTATATTATTAGATAGTACTCAAGGAGAGCTAGAGTTTTTAATATTTAAGGAAAGTATTTATAGATTGCAAAAGGAGGTAAGAGAGGTGGTTGTAGAGCTAATCTTACATATTGTGCATCTACAGGGGTAGTTCAGTCCTTGCTCGATACTTTCTACGCTTACAACCCGAAGATAGGGTGTTATTAATTAAAGAAGCCAGTTAATAATTTGGAAACGAATATATTGTGTGATTATTGCAATAACAAATTCGATAATGATATTAGTCAATATTTAAGTAGCGAAGATGCAAAGTTTTATGTAGCAAGTCATTTAGAGAAAGGTTGTAGGTTATGAAAAAACAGGTGATTATAGGTCTTTTAGGGGTGATGTTGTTAACTGGATGTAGTTATGATAATTCGAGTATTTCAGGGGTAGTTCCAGTTGCTTTTGATTTACAGACAGTGACAGGTCAAGATTACAACATACAGGCTTGTAAAGATGAATATTATCAGAGAGTTGTAGATATTTTAGATGAAACTTTTTCAGAAACAAGTAAGTCATATTTTACAGGCAGTAACTGGCAGGTCAAGGTGGTTGATGAGCCTTTAGGCTCTGGAGCAGGTTACATACAGTCAGGAAAATGTGATTACAACAATAAAATCATCACAGTCTATAGTCTGGATTTAGAGTCATCTTTGAAGCACGAATTAGGTCACTATTATAGCTACATATATAAAACCTACATACAGGATTGGTCAGGTGTAGGAGATGAAGAAGCAACGGCTGAAGCCTTTGCTAGGGGTAGTTCTGAAGTCACTGAAATTAAAGAGGCAGTTGATAGCTTTAATACAGTTGTTGACTTTTTCAGCATAGAAGAGGTAACTGGAAATCTTAGAGGTATAAATGGGAGTAGTGATTTCTTAGCAACCAGTGAAGTAAATGTAAATAAATTAATAGATTTGTGTAAAGCAATGTCTGATGAATTGAGGGGTAGCATCTCTGAAAGCTATTATGTGATATTAACTACGCAGGATATAACAACAGAAAATCCTCATTATATAATAGTTAATGCTAATTTACCAGTAGAGCATCAGATAGAATTTATAAAAAGAAAGGCGATTAAATAATGAGTTCATGTAGAGAAAATATTAAGGTTTTTGAAAACACTTTGTGTCTATGTAACACAGTTTACAAAAATGATACAGCAGAGGCAATGAGAAACACCGAGGTAATTTTTAACGGTGCAAGTCTTATTAAAGAAAAAGGAAATAAGGAACAAAATATAAGAGTTGTGACAGCAGGAAGTGTTTCAGCTATTGAAGGGGTAGTTGCAGGTCGCAGAGTTGCAGCACTTAATTTTGCTGATGCACTCACTCCAGGCGGTTTAGTTTGGGAGGGAGAAACTACTCAAGAAGAGGACTTATGCAGATGTAGTAACCTCTATCCTTGCATCAGTCAGGATAAAGTCTTTGATAATTACTATGGTTATAATCGAAGTCTGGAGAATGACATCTATTCAGATAGGTTGATTTATAGTTCAGATGTTTTATTTTTCAAGGATGAGACTTATTGGTGTTTATCAATACCAGTTAAGTGTGATGTGATAACTTGTCCAGCTCCAGTAGAGTGTAATGACATTAATATTTTTAAACAGAGAATAAAAAGTATTATTGGTTCCGCTCATTCAAAAGGGGTAGACACCATTATACTGGGGAGTTGGGGTTGTGGGGCTTTCAATAATGACCCACGACTAGTAGCCACTGCGTTTAAAGAAGTATTAGATGAATATAAGTTATTCGATACAGTTATTTTTCCATTTAAATGTAGTAAGTTTGAACCAAGTTACAATTATAAGGTTTTTGAGGAGGTGTTGATATGTCAGAGTTAGAAGATAAGCAGAGAATATATGATTTAACAAGTGAATTAGAGGCTTTAAAGCCTAAAGCTGATTCCTATAAGCAGATGGTTACAGATATTGTAGATACTGTTGCAGGTTATGTAGAAACAAGTGATAATCCTGCAGATGCTTATGATGTAGTACAGGCAATAGCAGATATTATAAAAGATGGTTTGAATATTACTATTGAGGATTGCTTAAGGGGTAGTTTTGATTTTATTTTGCGTAGAGAAATGGTTAAAGCATCTAATAGGATAAGTTACAGTTTAGCTCATAGTAATGAGCATTTTATCAGTTCTTGGGACTTAGCTACACTATATGAAGTTGAATTAGAGTTTGGTGATGAAGATTATTCAGTATTTACAACAGAAGTAGGTGATATTAGTGAGGTATAAGAAGGCTACTAAGAAACAGGTAAACAAAATCAAAGATTTAGCCGAGAAAAATCAGTTGAGCATTGATAATATAAATAAATTAAGTCAAACCGCAGCGAGTCAGTTGATTAGAAGCTTGGAAAGGGATTGCAGTAAAGTATAAGAAAGCAAGTAATTGACAAGTTAAACGTATTGAGACTTTAGCAGAGTGTCAGGGGTAGTTCTCTTAGAGCTACCTCTTTTATTTGAGTTTTTAACATAAAAGTCAGACAACTCCAGATTAGTCAATCTCAAAATATATCTCTTATAAAATTGAAGGGAGATGTTTTGCTATGGAAAGATATTATACAACAACTGAATTTGCTCAGGCAGTAGGTGTTGTCAAAAATACTGTAGTGAACTGGGAGAGAAAAGGTCTTTTAATTCCTCATCATGTAACACCAACTGGTAGACGTTTCTATTCTCAAGAGCAATTAGATGATTTCTTCCGAGGAAAAGGAAGTGAGTCTAATGTTTAAACTTGTAGATAAGAAAGGTAATAAGTATTTAGTCCTTGATACTGATGATGGAGTTATGTATGGGTGTTTTGGGAAGATTTGATAAATTTTCTTCAATCAGGGGTAGTTCAAGGTCTTACCCCTACTGAGTGGTGAGATATTTTATGAGTCATGATTTATTTCAAAATTTATTATAAGCAGGAGGCAAAGAAAGATGTTAGATTTCAGTAAGGATTGTAGAAGTCAGATTTACGAGATGAGTAATGAGGAGTTGTTTCAGGAAAATATACTGTTACTTGTTGCATTAACTAATAAAGCTGATGCTCAGGTAGTGCATAACAATCTACTAACTTTCATAGAGGAATTGAAAAGGAGAAGAAAAAATGCTTAATATTAAGGATTATATAGACAAGTTCAAACCAGCAAGAAATATCAGTTATTATGCTTTTGTATGTAAGATACCAGTAGGTAGTGTTGTGATTGATAAAATCAGAAATAGTAAAGTCTTTGATTTAGTAGGTCAGAAGCAGGTACTTACACCTTTAGAAGTAAGAGAGATTAGCATGAAAAATGCTAATCTTTTTCAGTTAATCAGGGGTAGTATTATTACAAACGCTCAGTTTGTTATCAATATTGCAGGGAACATAGAAGTTATTACTGCTCAGGAGCTAATGTCTAAATATGAATTTCCTAATGGTACACCTATCACTCAAAGTAGATTACTTACTAAAGCATATATTTGTGAAAATCAGCAAGGTATTAACACACCAGTAAATATTACACTGAATAGAGCATATAAGCTTAAAATTTCTAATCCAGAAAGCAATATTGTAGCGAATTGGTTTAGAGTCGTAGCTAAGGACTCTGTTATTGAGCAAGAAGCTATGTATATTAAACGAGGAGAAATGCCTGAGTTTAATATGTATCTTCCTTTGGATAACAAAGATTATCTTGTAGTTGTCGAGAATGGAGAAATTTCAACTGCAAAGTTTTTATCAGTTGAGGAATTCAAATATAAATATGATTTACATGGTTGGTCTAAGATTTTAGGTAGTGATAGAGTTGCAATGGTGCAGCCGAAGCCCTTATTTACTTTGACTGAGAGTACTCATGGAGTTAAGACTTTTGCTGTAATTATTGAAAATATGATTGCTGAGTTGTATAAAAGCTCTATAGCAATCAACTCAGGGGTAGTTACTGATTTTGTCACAGAAACTTGGTCTAAAAATGTTATAGCTATTTCATTTAATATTACTTGTGGAACAATATATGCTTTAGCATATAAGAAGACAGGTAAGTATAATTTAGCTTTTGGAAATGAAGATGTTTTCAATGGTTTTAGTCAGAATGTAGAGCAGTATATAGATTACCTAGAAAAGAACCATTTTGTCACTTTATCTCTCAAGGATTTCAAGGTTTATAGAGAGTTATTTATTGCAATCTTAAGTTTATTCAACTCATCTGCTATTGCGAACTATAAAATGCCATTATTATCTAATGAAGAAAGGCAAAGTTTACGAGAGTACACTGGTATAGAATATCAGAATATAAATATGTATCTTCGAGGAGAGATGTCAACTGATGTATTTGGTAGTTACTTACATGCAATGCATATTTCAGAATACTTAGATAGATGCCAAGTATTGAAGAATTCGTGGCATTTTAGAGGTATGACTATTTCTAATAAACTTCTTCCAAGCGAGCTTAAATCAGGGGTAGTTATTCCAAGCGATAGCTTTGTTTCAACTACAATAACATCTCCAGTAGCTTTTGATTTCGCAGCAGATGGCGGAAAAGATGAAACGTCATTCCTTTTCTTATTTAAAAATACTACAAAGAAGCATGGTGCTTTCATTGATTTAATATCTGAGCATAGAGGTAATGAGTATGAGGTTCTATTCAATATAGGAACTGGCTTCAAACTTATAAAGCGTCTTGGTTGGTATCATGAGGAGGATGCAAAGCCAGCACAGGTTTGGCTTGTTGAAATTGTAGAAGATAAAGAGGCAGGTATCCGAAAATATCAATACAAACAGGATGAAGCAGAGAAACTTGTTAGTATGCTTCAGTCATCAGAACTTATGAAAGCTTTCTATATTAATGAGGTCGATGAGCAAAATACAGGGGTAGTAAAGGTTATTTTATACCGCTATAATGTAAACGATTTAGCTATTTATATTACATTGTATAAGGGAGTTTTTACTGTTGAATTCTCTGGAACAATCAATAGTAGGTACCAGTTCTCTATTAAAGAGAAAGGTTACAATCATTTATTCCAGTATATATTTGCTATAATAAATCAAGAAGGGCTTAGTAGTAATTTCAATGAAACTGCATTATCTTCATTTTCTGAGCAATTTATGTTAAATCTTTTGAGTACATTTACAGCAAATAATTTTATTATATCTTCCCAGAGAGTCAACATTGGTTATATGCAAAATCCTTTTACTGGTGATGATTTCTTACTTCCAGAAGAAGCAGATAGTGAAAGCTCTGAAATTAGAAGTTCAGAGTTTACAATTCTTACATCTGAGCTAAAGACTTTGAATGTTAGTATTGATTTGGAAGTTCTGAAGAGTTCTGCAGAATTACAGGCTAGTATAAAAGCATCTGTTGATAACGGGAGAGTACTTACAAAGATAGTTACAAGACCATTAAACGAGCGAAATAATATGTATTATGATGTATATACTGTATTAGTTCAAAAGTTTTCTCTTGATTCTACAAGGAGATTGAAGCATATATTTAGCTTAGTTTCAGGATACTATGAAAAATACCTTGAGTTTTCTGGTAGTAATGGTATTTATCAAGTAGGTTTTGAAGATAAGATGTTTAATATAACTCAGACAGGGGTAGTTATTCATGTTTCTTACGAAGATAGAGGTATCGATTTAAGTTATTATGATGATGTATACTCACTTGCTTCACAGGTGCAGACACTTATCTAAAATAGCAGAGAAGTTCCTTTTGCAGGGACTTCTCTTTTTTTTAGGTTAAATCGTTAAATAGTTTCGCAACTAAATAATAACTGGGATTCGTCTTTATTCTATGTTATACTACCCACTGGAGGAATTATATGAAAACAGATTTACAGTCTATAAAGGATAAAGCAATAGCATTATTATATATTGAACCTGAGCCGATTCCTGAGCTACCTTTTCTTGTGAGACACCCATACTTTCAAAATAATGTTACGGTGTTACCTAAGAGTCAGACACTTGTAGATATAATACAGGATAAAGAAGCTCTAAAGAAAGTAACTGAATTAATGAGAGAGCAGATAGAAAACTGTAGTAGTGTTATGAAAATATTCATGCTTCTACTTCCACAGTACAGGCTTACTTTCTTTAAGTTTGTGAATGAATATTTGAGTGATGAAGACTTCAAAGATATGTTGCTTTACTCTTGGATACTGGTAGAGAAACCATCTAATGATGTGAATGTTACTAAAGAGGAAATGTTGGAGTGGTTTAAAAAGTTGAATTATATTTCAGACCTTTCAGGGGTAGTTACAATATATCGTGGTGTAGATAATGAGTTGGGTCGCAATGGTATAAGCTGGACTCTTGCTAAAAGTAAGGCTGAATGGTTTGCAACTCGATTTACAGATAATGGTATCGTATATTCTGCCAAAGTGAAAAGTAAGGATATACTTTATTACATATCTGAAAGAGGAGAGGAAGAAATCATTGTAGATCCAAAGAAATTAATGCAGATGGAAAGGGTTAATTAAAAATTACAAGTTAAATAATGAATGACCGAGTCTTATAGGTGTAACAGCTTATAAGGCTTTTTTGTTGCATTTTTTACAAGATAAGTATGTAAGGTAATGCTTGAATTTGTGTAGTTATATGTGACTTCAGAAAATTTTCTCATTCTTGAGGGGTAGTAATAGCTCTAGGCTTTGTAACTGTATATTTTAGTGGAGATAATTAAGTAAGTTTGATATTTGATAAGTTTTATATAAAGTTATTAGATTGAAATGGTATAAATGCACTGCTTTCAAGTTTTTTATATAGTGTATTTATTATTAAACGCATTGGTTTTAAAAATTGAGTCATTGTCAAAGGAAAATAAGTCAAGTCACTGCGTCTAATAAGTTTATCAATGTCACTTTTTACAGAAGCAACTCGTTTCACTTCAGATGCAATTATATCAATCAACGAACGCAGTGCTTTTATTTTTTGTGTCGGTATTATTTTTTATGAACGCATCGTCTTTGTATTTAAAATCATTATTATAAAAAGTCAAACGCAGTTCTTTCAATATTTTTATTAGTTATATGACTTTTTAAATGCAGTTCATTTAAAAGTAAAAGCTATTATATAAAATTTTAAACGCATTGCAGTTTTCAGTGATTAAACTTATTGATTTAGCCTTTAAAAGAGGCGAGTTCTTATTTGAAAGGAGATTTTAAACTATGGCAAGTAAGGAATTATTTTTTTCACAAAGACAATTTGCAAAGATTACAGGTATTTCTACAGTTACATTATCAAAAATGGTTAAGAGTGGTAATATAAAACTTCAGCCTGATGGTAAAATATCTAGTAATGAGATTCGTAAGTTAGTTATTATGCAGCTTAAAAAGAAATATACAGATAGTGTTTTTTTGTTTCATTTAGGTTCTAAGGAAGGTTGTGAAAAGACAGTTGAAAATTTGGTGGAATTTTGTAAAAAGCCTAAGAAGAAAGGTGATAAACCTTTAGTTTATTATGTAACTATTGACAAGTTGGTAGATGAGATTATATCTTATGAACCAGATAGTATTAGTAAGGTAAATCTTGAGAAGCATTATATTGAGCATATTTGTAAGGACTTTTTAAGTAAGTACAAACAGACTATGCAGTCAGTATTTTTATCTAGGTCAGCTGAAAATCTTTGTACTGAGCCTGATACAGTATCTTTGAATGATTTACCAAATGGTGTAGTTTATGATTTAATTATGCAAGGTTGTTCTGATAGATTTGATACAGAGAATAACTCAGGGGTAGTGAATACATTAAAAACTTTAAATGATATACTTGATAAGAAGGTGGAGTCACTTATTAATTCTTTACAATTGACTGATAAGGATAATAAACCTTTATTTAAACGTAGTGATTTAACTCCTGATATTTTAGAAAATGTTACATCGTTTTATGATTTTGTAACAAGTAAATTAGTTCCTATGAAGACTGTATTAAATCAGCAGTGTTTTGCTTTGCCTAATAAGATTGAGAGTATTTATACTTTAGAGTGCGAACGTTTACAGTCTGGCAACTTAAAGAGTAATATTGATGCTGTATTACATAATAATAGATTTCTTACAGCAATTAACCTACCTTTTGAGCATAGTATGCAGGATGAGGGAATGATTTTACTTTATGTTACAAATGTTTTGGCATCAGGTTTATTTTCTGAGATTGTATTTACATGTACACGGGAGCAATACGAAGAGCAAATGCCTGATTTATTAAAAGCATTTTTCAATAATTATGAGTCAAGTGGTGTTAAATTTACTTTTGCATCTTAAGGAGGGGTAGCACATGTCAATGAGGGCACAATTAAATATAATGACAGATGATGAGGAGCTTTTTGATGGTTTAATCAAACCTTATAAGGAAGAAAAGTTGTTGAATAATCTTATCCTAAAATGCCTAAGTGCTTATTATTACAATGAGGAAGTAAGAAATCTTATAGAAGGTACGAGTCTCGATGATAGTGAAGAGACTACTAGCACTCAGAGTCTTGTAGATGGTATTAGAGCTGATGTTGCTACACAGAAGTTTTTAGCAGATGAATTGCAAAAGACAATTGAAGCTGGTACAGAAGATGTATCTGAAATTCTAAATCGTACTGACAAAGCAACAGAGAAATCAGGGGTAGCTAAGACTACTCAGACAGAGTATGGTGCATCAGCATTAAAGATAGAGCAACATAATTGGAGTATAGGTACTAACCAGTCAGAGCCAGAGCATAAGCAATCAGAAATTAAGTCTGATGATACTTTGAAGATTCTTGTGATGGCGGTATCAAAACTTGCAGAAGCCGATGGAAATAAAGAAGTTGTTGATTTATTAAATAATCAGGATATAACAAAGGTAGGTGATTCTTCTCTTGAAAGTGATAAAAATGATTCAGGGGTAGCTGATTCTTCTTTCAGAAATGATATTACTAAATTAGCTTTAGAGCTTGCAACTACAGGTAATGATTTAACTTTAGTTAAGGATATTTTAAATACTTGTTTATCAGCTGTAAATGATGCAGAGAGTATTAAATCTGTTCAGAAAGAAGATGACTCCAAACCAGTTGAGCAAGGTCAGTTACCTGTAGATATTGAGGTTGAAAATCCAAATGAGTCTAAGTCAGGGGTAGTTAAATCTTACGCTACAGTTCAAGAAAAGGCAAAGGCAGAAGCAGAGCAGACAGCTAAAGAAAATAAAGCCTTTCTTGGAAGAGGTCATTATAATATGTCAGCTGATGCAGTTATAGTTCCATCTGATTCCATCGAGCGAATACAGGTTGCAACTGATAATTTAAATCAAGCTTTGCAACAGCATAACAAAGCAGTAGCCAGTTTACAGGAAGTAGCCATGTAATATTTCCTTACAATGTAATAAGTTTTATGAGGAGAAGCATCCAGTTTGGGTGCTTTTTCTTTTGTTCTCTTATAATCAAACATCTTTGTAACTCAACATTTTGTTGTAGTTATCTTTTATTTTTCACTTGTAAGTCCAATAGAGAGGTTTTGATTAACCTGTGTAGTTTTGAGGTTTTTGAAATTGCTGATTGTTTCAGGGGTAGTCAATGTGCTTTTGCACTTTTGTTAAGTTCTATTTCTTAGCACTTGAGCTGAAATTATACTCACTATGAAAACGATACAGGTTTTCGTTTCGCTTTTGGTTTTTCTGAAACGACATGACCCTGCATTTTTCCTATTTTATTTTTAGAAAAATTAGAAAAATTAAGTAAATTTGAAAGGAGATTTTAACTATGACTAAGGATGAGTTGGCAAATTTAAATAAGTCGGGTTTAACCAAACATTCAACATTCAATAATAATGTTTTCATGTTTTTAGCTTGTTTTGAGGAGCATTTGGAACATGCAAGAGTATATTCAGGGGTAGTTGACTTAAGTGAGGGTGCTACAGACAATAAGAAACTCTCAGTTGCTGAACAAGAACATCTGTTAGAAGTTTGTGACAGATTTCTTGAGGCTTTTCAGGGGTATCTTCTTAGTGGAGCTTGTAGTACAAAACCAGTTGATACAGATATTATTAAGTTGAAATTTAAAGGAGTAAAAAATGGAGAGGTTTGTGAGAAACTTGGTTTAAAAAGTTCTACATTACGAGTTCGTTGTAGTCGTTTGACTAAGAGAGTTTATCGAAAGGTATTTGCAAGTGAAAATATTACAGAAGCTATTGCTAAATGTGTAGATTTAGATGCTATCGAGAAAGCCTATAGACGAATTTGTAAAGAAGATTACACGTTTTTAGTTAAAGATATTTTTCCATATGAGTATAGCAATAAAGTTGATGAAGTTATTGCTTCAGGGGTAGGCTATAGAAATTCATTAAAGACTACTGAAACTGAGTATTTAAAGGCTTTGAGATTTTATTTTTTATATTCTAAGGATGTGTTTAACTGTTATCTTAAAGCTATTGACCCTAGAATGTTGGCTCTGGCAAAGAAACAGCTTGAAGCAAAAGAGGTTTCTGATTTAGCAATGAAGTATAAACAGGCTTTAGACCATTCAGCAGAGTTTATTTTGAACAATGAAAAAGACTTTATAAATGCTTTAATTGATGGAGAGTTAGATGAAGAAACTGAAAGACAGGAGATTTTAAAGACAGCTTTTGTAGAGCCAGTCATTGAAGAAGATGAGGTTGTAGAGCCAGTACAGATTTATTCAGGGGTAGCTTTTAATCTTCTTATTAGCAAGGAGTTATCTGATGAGTTTATAAAGGCAATTAAAAAATATGAAACTTATGAGCGAAAGTGTTTAGATGAAGGAACAGTTGATAAGTATTATGAACGTGCTAATTCAGACACGAGAAAAAAAGCTAAGTTATTTTTTGAGTCTTTGACAACTAAAAACTTAAAATCAATAGAGGAAATTTTACGACAGGCTAAACAGTTAAATCCTTATGATTTTGTGTATTTATTAAAAAATGATTATAAGATAGGTGATTAATATAGGGTTTTCAGTAAGTTTAAGCAATTTACAGGTTTGTGCAGTATTTAGAAGTAGTTTTTATTTCAACTAATGCAGGGGTAGTTCTTCGGAGCATCAGTTTAGAAAGGTAGGTTTTATTATGATAAATAGAGGCTTTAGTAGGTAAGGCAAAGAAATATTACGATGTGAGACTTGCAATAGATGTAAGTATTCTGTGGTTTTGTTTCCAGATAAGCATAAAACTAAGTGTACTATAACAAAGCGTGATGGCAATATTATTAGAGCAGAAGTTTGTGAGCATTTTGAATATCGTTGCCCAGAAGTAAATAATACATTAGCGGATGATGGTCTTAGATATAGGAGTAAACAGGGAAGAGAGCTTTTGACAGAGTCACAGTGGAATAGCTATGGTTTTGTTCTTAAAGACAATGCTGTTGGTGAGCCTATGCATCCAGTGAGGGCAACAAATAAAGTATGTATTTATTACAGTATAGACCAAGTAGAAAAATGTTATTAGTATTTTTCAGGGGTAGTTCTTCGGAGCTACTCCTTTTTTATACTCAGAAAAAACGTGTTTCTTCATATTTATATATGTATATATCTTGGCACTTGTCTTTTTTCTATATGATTCCCTTGCTATGAAGCACAACTAACAAATACCCTGCTACATTTTTGTACAGATTAGCGACTGGAATAGCTTTTCTTTCAGAGTTATAGTAACACACGCAAAGAGGTCGTATAACGGTTAAATTTTGTCGGAACTTTGTATAAGGCTCACACAGGGCTTGTATTTCTCAGTGGAGAGTAGTTCCAAGCAGTGCAGAAAAAGCCCACACGAGCCAATATACGAGGTTGGTTTCAAGGTCTTAAAATATGTATTAATCGACCTTTGCGATAAATGCGGTGTTTGTGCAATCGTACCTTTATCAGGGGTAGTTAATCCGCACTCCTATGCGTGTTTATACGACTTCAGCAAATCATAAGAAGAAAGGAGTTGCCTGTTATGAACAAGAGATGTGTTGCTCTTACAGATGAGCAGTATCGTGAGAGTATCAGCTTATTGCGTTCAGGATTTATTCTTGATGAAAGACTTATCAAACCCAATGAGAGGATTGCAGCAGTTGAGGTTCTCCAAGCTACCTTAGGTTTACGACTTGGAGATACATTAAAACTTAAAATGTGTTCCTTTATCAAGGATGGTTCTCGCTACCGCTTAGATATCAAAGAGCAGAAGACTGGAAAAATGCGTACATTTACAGTTCCTATTGAGGTGTACAGCTTTATTCAGGATTATGCTATTTCCAACAACATAGGAGCTGATGCCAAGCTCTTTGATATTTCTGAGAGACAGGTGGAACGTCATATGAATAAGGTATTTACCAAGATGGGACTGCCTTTAAGACAATATGGTACGCATAGTGCAAGAAAATTATTTGCCACTAAGGTCTATGTAGAAAATGATTACAACATAGAGCTGGTGAGAGTATTGCTCCAGCATTCCAGTGTGGTTACGACACAAAGATATATTGGTATCCAGCAGAAACAGGTTGAGGATGCCCTTGCTGGTACAGTTGTAAATTTAGTTTAGGAGGTGCAGCAATGACAGTAGAGGAGGCAATAAAAAATTTTATTAATGAAAGCGAGCAATATGAAATATATGAAAATTATTCAGGCAGAGGTATGTTTGGCAGGACTTGTCTTGGTGTCATAGTTCAACAGAATGACTCATTCATGGACTTTATTATTAAGCTCACAAAGTATCTGGATGACAATGATGTTGATGATGTAGATTTCAAGCTGGAGGGAGCTACATACGATAATCTTGGCTTGGATACTATAGTTTATTTTCCAAACATAGGAGGTAGTCATGACTAAGTTAGCAAAATGGCATGTTGAAGAAATTTTAGAAAATTTTGTGTTGGGAGGCTTTCCTGTAAAGGATGATGATAGGTTCTTAGCTTGCTCATCTATTCTTACATCTATGATTGATACTGTTGAGGTTGATGAGCCTAACAAGGCTTTTATTTTCCATACAATGTCTGGCAGTGAATACCTTTGTCCATTCGAGGATATTAGATGGACTTCCAGATTTGCTGAATTTTCCAAAGATAATCTGGAGCGTTTGAAGGTTGTTCCAAAATTTGTAGATGAAGCAATAAAATTAGCCCATGAAAAAGAAAGTTCTTTTGTTACTTGGTTAGAGAAGGAAATCTTTAATGGAGATTTATTCATAGAAATAGGGGCAGGTGGTATTTTGAATGTTCATTTTAAATATGAAGATAAAGTTTACCGCATAAGTAGTCAGATACACATGGGTATGTTTTCAGACTCATATTTATACCGCTTGTCAGGGGTAGTCGACTTCAGGCATTATGCGTTTGTGGGTGGTTCAGTAAACACATATCATATGAGTGATTCAATCAAGAGATTGATCGTAAACAATATAGGCAGCAGACCTGTAACCATAGACAATGTAGTTTATAAGCATGGAATAAATGTTACTCTTGTAACTGAAGAAAATCATCCAGAGGGTTTGTTTTCTCCTGATGTATTTAATGGAAAAGGTTTGTTTAGTAATTTTATAAAGGAAGGTGATTCTAATGTTTAAAGTTATTCTTTATCATCCGGGACAATATGGTGTATTTAGTGATGATACATATCATGTATGCGAAGATGTGTATGCTAGATTTGAAATGCTTGTAGGGAATGAAGAATTTCCTTTTCGAGATGAGGCATCTATAGCTTTTCTTAAGAAGAGAAATTGCAGTTTTATAGAAGGTGATAGATATGCGATTCGTGATGGAAATGATATTAATAGAGTTTTTCCTATCACATATATCAATAGGTGTGAGCAGGAAGGTCTTATTTTAATTAGCAATTCACAAAGGGGTATCTATACGCATACAAAGCATCTTGACCGCTTAGTTATTAATGCCTTAAAAAAATTAGATATTGATATCCTGCTTGCAGTATGTGTGGATGAGGATGATGTTGATGGTATTTTATCTGCAGTAAAAGATTTTGAAGCAGTTAATTTTGATTATGGTGACAACTTATTTACTTTCTGTCGTAAGTTTGAGTATGACTGGAAAAGAGACTTGCCAGATATAGCTCGACTAATAGATATGAAATATCCAGAGGGTTGCGAAATTATCTTAACTTACAGAGAGTGGTTCGAGGCTGGTGTAATTTGCGACAAAAAGATATTTGCAAAAACATTTTTAAAGAAAAATCTCAATAGTAGAAGACTGGCTATTATGTTGATTGATTTTATGAAAGACGAGTCAGTCAGGTTGTCAAAAATCAATTCAACAAAGAACCCAGATACTAGACTTCTCTTTGATGACCTGCCATCTGTTGCAGATGATGTAAAGAGGACATTTTATCTAATTATTGATATTGATGAAACTATCCGCAGTGAAAGAGATATAGTTGATTATTGTATCTATGGTGGTTGGATAAATAAAGAGTTTATCGAGGTATTAGGTAAGGAAGAAGTCTTACCTATATTTGAGGATTTGATTCCAGATATTCTGCGAAGGGAGATGATTCTATGTGGTTAAGCTACCATATTCCTTGTTTCTACTTAAACAGGGGTAGTGTTTGTGCCTGTTTCAATAAAGATTTTAAAGCACAGCTTTTAAAAGGCTTAGAAAAAGAGGAAGTTGTCTATATTAAGCTGGAAACAGTCAAAGTAAAAATGGGTGACGATTTTGTTGATGAGGAGATTTTAAGTTTTTACACAGATGATACTAATACACATGAAAAACTACAGACTTTCCTTGATATTTTTGATGATGCAGTTAATAAGTATGAGTCAGATTTAAAACAGGATTGTTATTTCTTCGAGTTTGATGGTTGCATGCTATATGTGCATTGTTCAGGGGTAGCTACGAGAAAACGTAGTCGCATTACACCAGTAATTAGAAAACTTGAAGAAGTGTGGAGAGAGCATCCAGACCTGCGTTTAGGACAGCTTTTGATTGATTGTGCTGGAGATAAGGATTTATTTAACTTGGAAGATGATGAGCTGATGGAGGCTATGAGAAGGTTTGGTGATAATGATGACTTTGGACAAATCTTATGATATTCTTGAGAGGTATTTTTTGTTATTAGATGATGTAAGTAATATGGCAGGTTATGATGTAGACTCTGAATATACAGGGATTGAGCTTGAGAAGGTATTAAGCGAGCGACCATTCTTATCAATCAGGGGTAGTTCTTTTCTTAAGGAGCTTTTAAGCGATGATATTGGAGAGTCAGTTGAAGAAGCCATACATACAATATTGAATGAAAATCTATGAGTTAATTATTAAGTAGTAAATCTTTGTAGGTTTAGTAAATAATACCATAAGTTTTGATAAAGACCAGTGAGTTATTCATTGGTCTTTTTCTTTACATTTTATTGGAGTTGTTTTACACCCATTCAGGGGTAGTTAAGTTCGGTCTTAATACGGAAATAAATAGGTTGATTAGTTGTTGAAGCAGAGTTATAACATGACACAGCTTATTTAGAAGCCTTGATTGCTTATAGACAGGCTGAGTTTTACTCAATACTGAGTTCGTTTTTGAGTCACCGCATTAACAGTATCTTTTATTTTTGGAGGTACTGCGATGTCAGGTATTGAAGAGTTGCTTTCTAATAAGCAAGTTGCTTTTAAGCAGCATCTATTAAAAGTTCTTCTTAAGGAGGAACTTATCACACAGCCAGTATATTATAAGGCTTTGGAATTATTGAAAGAGGAGGAAAAGTCGAATGGGATTGTTAAGTAAGTACACAAGTTTACAGATTGGTAAGCTCGATAAGAAACAATTTATGAAAGAAGCCAATTATGATGACATTTTTACTGATTTTGGTATAGATTTAAATGTCATGGTTATGTGTCGTGAGTCTACTGCTCATGAGGAGCAACAGAAGGCTTTATGTGACCAAGTAGAGCGAATGAAAGCTATTATTGATAGCCACAGGCAGTTTAATCTTGTCGAAGATGGTATAGTTATTGAGGATGGCAAATCAGGTTTAGCTATGGATATTCGACCAAAGTTTAAAGCTACTATTGAAAGAGCTGTATCTGAGGATATAGATATTATTATAGTACAGGAGGCTTCACGTTTTTCTCGTAATGTTGGCGATTTCTTTTATAATATGAATATTCTGCAGAATGCGGGGGTAGGACTTCTTATTATGGAAGGCGAATTTTGGACATACTTCATGTCACCGCATGACTATCCTAGACTCGCAAATGAGGTAGCAAAAGGACAAGCTGAGTCATTAACTACTTCAAAGCGAGTTTTCAGAGGAATTGAAACCTATCGAGAGCGAGGTCAATTGGTTAGTGGTAGTATGTTTGGTTATGACCTTGTGAAAGCTGTTGACCGTAAGGATAATACATATAAAATTAATCCAGTTGATGGTGCCACTGTTCAGTTGATATTTGATATGTATGTAAATAAGGGAAAAGGAACAGCACTTATTGCAACATATTTAAATGCAAATAATTATCCAACCCATGACCGTAAAGGTGAGTGGTCAGCATCGAAAGTTCGCAGGGTTTTAATGCATGAGAAGTATGCCAATCTTATATTATATGGAAAGTTTAAGATTATTAACACAAATACCAAGAAGAAGGTTGCCACGCATATTAAGCCTATAAGATATACTACTTATGATAAAGATGGTAATGTTATTCAGGAAAGAAATGTAGTTTATGGAACATGGGAACCACTTGTAGATGAGGAAACGTGGTGGAAAGCTCAGGAAATTCTTAAAACTAGGTCAGAAGAGTATAATATTACTAAGGATGGTAAAACTATTAGGCAGAATTGGGGCAGACGTCAATCTGTCGATGCTTATGCAAATAAAGGGTATTGCTCATGTGGTTATACTTTAACTCATGTATTAAGACATAAAGCTACAGACGAAAGATACTCTCAGTATGCTTATGAATGTAGATGGCAGAAAAACTCTGGTACAGAGAGTTATAGAAAGAAACATGGATTAAAACCATCCGATTGCACCTGCAAACTGCCAGCAGTTACTGATGTAGCTATGAAATTGATGTCTGTAAAGGTTTTTAAATATTTGCTCACAGATATACGAGATACTATTGAGGATACGATTAGAATTATAGAGATGGCAAATGAGCAAGCACTTGTTAATTTAACAAACTCAGGGGTAGCACTTGAGGAGCTTGAGGCTACCTTGGATAAGTTAAATAATAGATTGAGTAGGTTTGCAGATATGTATGCTGATGGCGATTTGACTAAGGAGCAGTATAGAGCTAAAAAGGAGTCCACCGAAAATGAAATTAAGCATACAGATGAACTTATTAAGTCTAGAAAGCTTGCAATTAGTGAGCAGAAAAAGAAAAAGTTAGATGTAGCGTCTATAAAAGAGCGACTAAATACATTTGTTGATTTGAATGGTTATGGAGTTTCAAATGAAATGATTGAGTTCTTTGTAGAGCGTATAATTCATAGAGATAATAATGAATTTGTATGGGAATTAAATCTTACAGGTCAGCCAAGCAAGCCTAATAAATATAAAATTAAGGAGTATAGTAAAGAGTATAGCGATTCATTAAAAGATGATAGTAATTTCAATATTATAAAGACTTTTGTTATTTCTCTTGATGAATGTAAAGAGTTTTGTGAGACAATGGCACATCGTCAATTCAAGGGAGCTTACTGGAGCCAGATTACTGTGAAAATCGCAGTTAAATAGTTTTATATGGAGTGTTGTAGCTAAAAGTTGCAAGACTCCATATTTTTTGTTATATTTTAGAAAGAGGTATATGTGTATAGCCTTGTAAAGAAAATTTATGAAAAGAGGTCTTTGCTGACTGCCTATACCTTAGAGGCTTATGCTGACTGAAGGAGACCAGGCGGCTAAGCTTGCTAATATGGGTGAGGAATAAATATATAATAACTAGTTGTAATATATGCAGTAATTGCAGTTGTGGCTATGCGTGTAATCGTATTTGTAAAAAGACGTAAGACAGCTTAATTGAAACACATCTATTAATACATCTGATATGGGGCTGTCGCTTTAACGATTGAAAATCGTTGAGGAGAAGCCTCTTTTTCTTAATAAAACCACACCAAGGTATGCCGGATTAGCAGTCAATTCACTGATTGTAGCAGAAGCAGTGACCAGTACAACGGAGGTGCATTCGGGTCATAAAACGGCTTGCAAACCAAGTGGAAAGATGGTATTCTTTTCATTGGCAGTGGAAAGGTTGATCCTGTATGATTGTTTGGTGTTGCAACTTAACAATACTACTTTTAGGACTTGCTTTCCACAGCTTTTTGCTATAGAAAATCGTTATGCCACAGCATTTGCAGCTGGCCATCGCGCAGCGATTTTGTTCAATGCGAATTTTCTTCGAGTGGAAGAAGGGCGATAAGCCATACTATTCTGTCAATAACGACAAGAATAATGCGCTGTACGAGCAGTACAGAGAGCTGGCGGACAAGGAAGATAAGGTGATTTTCGGAGGGCGTCTTGGCGGATATAAGTATTACGATATGGATAAGGTTGTCAAAGCAGCGCTTGAGATGTGTGAGAGTGAGCTGGGGGTAGAAGCTATAGTGATAGTCGATGGACATATATACATAAAAATTTGTAAAAGAAGAGGAAAACATAATGAAACATGTATTTGTAATTGGTTCAAAGGGGATACCTGCACAATATGGTGGGTTTGAGACATTTGTTGAGAAATTGACAGAAGGACAACAGTGTGCAGAAATAAAATATCATGTTGCTTGTCTTGCGGATAATAATAACGAGTTTGAACATAATGGAGCACATTGTTTTAATGTGAAGGTTCCTAATATCGGACCAGCAAAAGCTGTGTATTATGATATGAAAGCGTTCGAGTATTGTAATAGATATATTAAGAGAAAACAGATAGATGATGCAGTAGTATATGTGTTGGCATGTAGAATCGGACCATTTATTAATTATTACAAGAAACAATTGATTAAGTTAGGAGGAACTTTATATATAAATCCGGATGGGCATGAGTGGAAAAGAGCTAAATGGAATTGGTTAATAAGAAAGTATTGGAAATTGTCTGAAAAACTCATGGTAAAACATGCAGATTTACTGATTTGTGACTCTAGGAATATAGAAAAATATATACAGGATGATTATAAAAAGTATAATCCCAAAACAACGTATATTGCATATGGTGCAGATGTGTGTAAATCACGTCTGCAGGACAACTCAAAGGAGTGGTTGGATTGGTGTGAGAAACATCATGTGAATGCAAAAGAGTATTATTTGGTAGTAGGACGTTTTGTTCCAGAGAATAATTATGAAACGATGATTCGTGAATTTATGAAGTCACGAACAAAAAAGGATTTTGTTTTAGTTACGAATGTCGAAAATAATAAGTTTTATGATGTGCTAAAACAAAAGACAGGCTTTGATAAAGATAATCGAATTAAGTTCGTTGGGACAGTGTATGACCAACAACTTCTTAAAAAAATCAGAGAAGAAGCTTATGCATATTTTCATGGGCATGAAGTTGGTGGAACTAATCCAAGTTTACTTGAAGCACTTGCATCTACAGATGTAAATTTACTTGTAGATGTTAGCTTTAACAGAGAAGTGGCAGAAGATAGTGCAATGTATTGGAGCAAAGATGATGGGGAATTGTGTAAGCTTATAGATAAAAGCGATAATATGTTGGATGATTACAGAGCTTTTTTGGCACAGAAGTCAACTGAAAGAATCACAGATGAGTTTAGTTGGACGAAAATAATAAGTGATTATGAGAAAATTTTGAGAGTGTAAAGGGTTAATAATGAAAGTATTATTATTAGATCAAATAGCAAAGGTGAATTACAAATATTCATATTCTCTAGCACAGGCTTTATCGGATAGTGGAACAGATATTGAAATGGCTATTGATTTAAAGCAAGAAGATGAAGGGGTGTCTGTTAAAAGATATAGACTGTTCAATACAGATGAAAAGAATGTTGGGAAAATCAAAAAAATGATTAATTATATTAGTTCATACAGAAAAATAGGGAAAATTATAAAAGCTGATGGAATAACGGTTTTGCATACTCAGTGGGTGATTTTTTCGCCAGTAGACTATTATTTCTTGAATAAATTCAAGAAAAAGAATTGTGTAAAATTAATTACGACGGTTCATGATATTCTTCCATTTAATGAGAAGTTTTATGATAAGTGTTTTCATAAGAAAATCTATGAACTGAGTGATTCTATTATAGTGCAGGCACAACAGAACTTGGAACGCATTAATAGTATTTTTAATAATTTACAAGATAAAACATTTATGATTCCACATGGGCATTTTTTAAAATATGCGAATTTAATTGATAAAGATAAAGCAAGAGATGTATTAGGTATATCAAAGGATAAATTTGTGCTGTTGTTTTTTGGGCAAATTAAAAAAGTAAAAGGTGTTGATTTGCTACTTAAAGCTATGGCAAATATATATAAAAAAAGAGATGATATATATTTGGTTGTTGCAGGAAGTGTATGGAAGGATGATAGGGAAGGATATGAGCAACTTATAGATGAGCTTAATATTCGTGAAAAGATAAAGTGGGATATAAGATATATTCCTGATGATGAAGTGAAGTTTTTCTATTCTGCAGCAGATGTATGTGTTTTGCCATACACAGATGTATATCAGAGTGGAGTGATTCAACTGGTATATGCGTATAAAAAAGCGGCTGTTGCAAGTAAACTGCCAGCATTTACTCAATTTGTAAAAGAGGATGAAACAGGTTATCTTGCGGAGATTAATGATGTAGATAGCTTACAGGCAGCAATTGAAAAAGCATATAATAATAAAGCTAATTTAAATAGAATGGGGGAGCTTGGGCATAGTTTAATTGATGCAGAGCTTGGATGGGATAAAATAGCAAAGCAAGTACAAGAATTATATTTGGAGGATTAAAAAGGTGTATAGTGTCAAAATAAAAGTTAATAAGAATGTAGTGAGACTAGTTTCACTAATTCTTTTGACGATTCTTATTATACCGATATTTAGAACAGTTATTCCGTTTGTATTACTTCTGTATTCTATTGATCTTTTTCTGATTTTTACAAAAAAAGATAAGTGGGCTATATATTTTTTTATTATGTGTTGTATAATGCAGAATTTAGTGTGCATTATATTTTCCGAATATTTAAGCAGTTTCGAGACACAGTTGATTGTCTTTGTAAAGGAACTGTTGGTATATGGCTTTGTTTTTGTGAGGGCGTTCAAGAATATATGCGGATATAAGAGAATTCGTAATATAGATATAGTTGCGCTTTTATTTGTTATTATATCTTTGATGTATATGTTTTTTTCGAGCGTGAGTTTTACAGCACAGATATTAGGATGGAGACAGTTAGCTGTTCCGATAATGTGTTTTTATTTCGGGAACTTCGCATCAATAAAATATGAAGAAGTAAAAGATATTTTTCATTTTATAATACGTGTAACTGTTTTATTAAGTGTTATTGGTATAATAATGTATTTTTTACCAAATAAAATATGGGATTATATGGGATATCAGCAATTTTGGAGAAATAAGACAGGAACAAATGGAATAGTCACGTATTCAAACTTTTATACGTATGATTTAGTTAATATATTTGGAAGATTAAAAAGAATGGTATCAATTACAGCAGATCCGCTTGCAACCGTACACTTGCTTTCGATTGGATTAATATTGATGTATTTTAATCGCAAACAATATTATATGTCCAAGTTATTTGTGATTATAGGGATTGTGTTAGGTGTTTCAAAAGGTTCGCTTGTAATAATTGTAACAACAATTTTAGTATATATTTATTGCTGTAAATCAACAAAGCTGCTCAAAAAATTTTTATGGGTTGTTGGCGTATGCACTGTTGTGGTATTCAATTCTCATATGAATGAGTATGTGGATGGTTTAACGGTTAATACTGCGGTAGGTAATCATTATTCATCATTTCGCTATGGATTAGAGAACATGACATTGTTTGGTAATGGTTTGGGTATGGCAGGGTATACTGCAAGTGCAATGGGCTCAGTTATTGTAGAAAAGGAATATTCTGAATCGTTTTTTGCCGTATTATCAGCACAGTTAGGTTTAGTAGGTGTTTTGCTTTTATATGGATTCCTGAGTATGATTTGCTTTAACATGGCAAAAGAATACAAAAAAACCAAAGAAATTTCATATGTATTGGGAATTGCATGTATTTTTTCAATCATGTTAGAATCAGTAGTTTCATCTTCATCAATATCAATGTTGGGAAGCGGGGTATTTTTTGTTGTAGCAGGATTGATTAATAGGTGCAATTTTGTTGAAGAGGAATGATGAATATATTGTGTGTTTTTTTGGATATACAGATATTTTTGTACGTTATTAGAGATGGATTTATATTGTCAATTAGGAGAATGTGAATTATGAGAGTTGGAATTTTAACATGGTATTATGCTGCAAATTATGGTGCGAAAGCACATTCATTAGGTTTGCAGAAGAAAGTAATAGAATTAGGACATGAGTGTGAGCTTATTGATTATAAACCTAAAGGAATGAAGGTTCTTAATTATAAGATGAGCATGGGACGAGAATATTCTGGAGGGAATATATTAAATTCAATTAGAGGATTTCAAAGATGCCGTAAATTTATAAGAGGGAACTCTAGATATATTACAAGTAAAACGGTTCATTCTGCGAAAGAGATAGACCAGTTAGGTTATGATTTGATTATTTTAGGAAGCGATGAAGTGTTTAATTTAGAACATCCGTTATTTGACCCAATATATTATGGAGTTGGATTAAAGACAGTCTGCATGACATATGCTCCAAGCAGCGGTCAGTGTAATGAAGATATGGATATTACGGATGAGATGAAAAAAAGTCTTATGCGTATGGTAAGTATTTCTGCAAGAGATATGCATACAAAAAGTTTAATACAGCATAATGTGAAAAAAAATGTGGATTTAGTTGTGGATCCTACATTCCTGTATGATTATAAGGAGTATGAACATAGTTTACCCGTGGATAAATATATTTTAGTGTATTCATTTAGCGAATGGAAAAATTATGGGGCTAAAGTGCGGGAATACGCTAAAGAACATGATTTAAAGATAGTATCAATTGGCAGGAAGATATGCTGGGCTGATAAAAGCTATGATATTATTGGACTTGAAGAATGGCTGGGAGCTTTTGCATCAGCTGAATTAGTTATAACGGATTCATTTCATGGAACAGTGTTTGCACTCAAGAATAAAAAAGAGTTTGTAATAATGGGAAGGGAAGATAAGCTGAATAAAATTAATGATTTGATGGAATTATTTGAGTTGAATCGAAAATTTTATTTTGGTAAGGAAAGTATAGATTCATATTTATCTGAAAAGTTAGATTACAGCGCAATCGAAGAAAAAATAAAAGAATTAAGTGATGAATCTGTGCAGTATTTAAAAGAAGCATTTTGTAAAGTAATGATAGCTGAAAGAAGGTAGCTGAATGGGCGTAGCTGAGATTTTGATTGTTGTGTTATTGGGTCTTACATTTGTTAGTTTTTTTGTAACAGCGTTGTATTGTCGTGTGCAGGAGAAGATGGATGTAAAAAGAAAAAAAAGAAATGAAATTAAGACTGATAATAAAAGTTTTTCGGAACAGGATGAAGGGAATAAAAAGCTCTTTTTAAAAAGGGTTTATTGGACTTTATATGGATACTTATATGGTTTGACTAGATATAATATAATAATGGTTGGTAAATTACCAAGTTATCATCTTCGTAATTGGTTATATAGATTAGTATTTAATATGAAAATCACAGGAAAAACAGTGGTTTTTGGCGGATGTGAATTTAGATCACCATGGAACTTTTATGCAGATAACTGCGTTATTAGTAATAATTGTATATTAGATGCTAGAAATGGAATTAAAATTGGTCAAAATGTGGTGCTAGGTTCGGGGGTTCATATCTGGACAGAGGAACATGATGTGAATGATAAAAGGTTTAGGGTGTTGGAAAAAAACGCACAGCCTGTTGTTATTGAAAAAAATGCGTGGATTTGTTCTGACTCCACAATATTACCGGGAGTACATATAGAAGAAGGGTGTGTGCTCGCTTCTAAAGGATGTGCAACAAAGGATTGTGCTGCGTTTGGAATATTTGGAGGGGTTCCGGCGAAAAAAATAGGTGATAGAAATAATGAGATAGATTATGAATTGTCAGGAAAGTCATTTTATCATTTTTGGTAAATAATAAATGTTGTCAGGGAGATTATCATGAAAGAAAATAATATAATAGCGAATACACCGACATTTCAATATATACAGTTAGAGGACTGTTGTGGGTGTTCCGCATGTAGTATGATTTGTCCTAGTCGTATAATTGAAATGCAACAAGATAAAGAAGGGTTTTTATATCCGGCTGTTCAGAAAAACAAGTGTGTTTCTTGTGGACTTTGTGTGAATGTATGTCCGGTAATAACAGGAAAAGAAAAGCAAAATAAGAAGCAGGGAACATTAGGCTGCTTTGCAGGTAGTGCAAAAAAAGGTAAAGCTGTTTTGGAAGGATCTTCTGGGGGTGTGTTTGAAACACTTGCTAAGATATTTTTGGCTAGTTATGAGAATGCATATGTCGTCGGAGCGGTCTGGAAAAAAGATTTTACAGGAGTTGAACATATAATAATCAGTAATGTTTTAGAATTGGAACCACTTAAAACATCAAAATATGTACAAAGTGATAAGGGGGATGTATATCGTCAGGTAAAGGAGCTTTTAAAAGAAAAAAATCATGTTATGTTTGTAGGAGCGCCTTGTGAGGTTGCTGGCTTAAAGAATTATATAAGGGTAGAAGAACCTAATTTATTATGTGTTGATTTTTTGTGTAAGGGACCAACATCGCCATTGTTTATAAAAGATTATGTAAAAGCGGAGGAAAAGAAAAAGGGAGCACATATTACATATTTAAATATGAGATATAAATGGGAAAAGCTTGATATATGGATTCCTCAGTTTATTTGTATTAAATTCAGCAATGGAAAACAAAAACTAAAAGAATTTTATAATACATATATAGGTCATGCTTTTCGCATAGTTCAAAGAAACTCCTGTTATAATTGTAAATATATTGGATTTGATAAAGTGTCTGATATCACATTGGCAGATTATCATGGGGCACAAAGAAAAGAAGAATTTTTTAATCCTTTGGGAACATCGTTGGTTATGGTACATACAGCAGAAGGAAGTTATTGGGTTGATAAAATCATGGACTTGTGCGATTTTGTTCCTGTTACAGAGGAAAAGATACAGAAAGATAACCCATATATTAAAACTGGAAATAAAAAGAATCCAATGAGAGATGAATTTATGGAAATATATCAGAGAAAAGGGCTGAGAAAAGCTGTTCTAAAAACAACATCTATAAAAGACAAGTTGAAAATGGTATTACCATGGGAGTTACAAAGGAAGTTTATTAAAACAAATCGGAGAAAATAGGAGACTAGTCATGAAAATTTTAATGATTGGAGGAACTGGGATCATAAGTTCCGAAATATGTTCATTGTCAATTGAACGCGGACATGATGTAACAATAGTAAACAGAGGGAAAAGAAAAAGTCTTATCAATGAAAAAGCACATTTAATTGTAGCTGATGTTAGACAAGAATCTGCAGAACAGATTAAGGAGAAAATTGGACAGTCTTCATATGATGTAGTTGTTGATTTTATATCATACAATGTCGGACATGTAAAAAAGATGTTGGATGTTGTAAGTAATAAATGTAAACAGTATATTTTTATATCATCGGCAACGGTATATAAAGAAAAAAATAATCATCATTATATTGAGTCGGATGAGATTGGAAATGATAAATGGGATTATTGTTTAGAAAAATCGGAATGTGAATGGTATTTAAAAAATCACAGAGAAACATTAGGTTGTCAGTATTCAATTATAAGACCATATGTAACATATGGCAAGACAAGATTCCCATTTCAGATTGCTCCGATAGAATATTATACGATCATAAATAGAATAATGAATGGCAAGCCTGTTTTAATAAGTGGTAAAGATACAAAATGTACAGTGACAAATTCAAAGGAATTTGCAATTGCGGCGGTAGGATTGTTTATGAATCCAAAGGCGTATGGAGAGGCATTTCATATTACAGCAGGTAGTGAAACCACGTGGGGGAATATTGTCGAAACGATAGGAAAGAAGTTAAATCATAGGGTTAATTTAGTCGATATTCCGATTGAGTTTTTGCAAGGCAAGAAGAATATAGGAATTGATATAGCGGAATTATCGGGAGACAAATCGAGAGATATGGTATTTGATAATTCTAAAATTAGAGATGCTGTTCCTGAATTTAAGGGAGAAATCTCCTTTGATAATGGAATTGATGCAACAATACAATATTATAAAGAGAATAAGAATGCACGAAAGATAAATTATCTTTGGGATGCACGTGCTGATAGAACGCTGATTGATTATTATAAGAAAAACAATATTCCATATGAACGAAATACATTGGTACAAAAATCAAATGAACAATATGGGATGAAGGATAAAATTATGTACAAAATTGGAAAATCAGATTTTATTTACATTTTAGCTGTAAAAATTAGAGAATTGACAAAAAAAAGAAAGTAATAGAAATAATCAGAATTAGGAGGATGACTATGGAGCCTTTAGTGAGTATATTAACACCATGTTATAATGGGGAAAAGTTTATATCTAATTATGTGAACTCTATTTTTAAGCAGGATTATTCCAATATCGAAGTAATATTTGTGGATGATGGTTCAAATGATGCAACGAAACAATTGATTTTGGGTTATGAAAATGAATTTTTAGCAAGAAAAATATCGTTCCAATACATATGGAAAGAAAATAATGGAGCTGCGTCAGCAATTGAAAAGGGAATAAAGAATGTGAAAGGAAAATACTTAACATGGATAGATGTTGATGATTCCATGCACAGTGACTATATTTCAAAAAAAGTAAGGTTTTTGGAAGAAAATACGGATAAGGATCTTGTGATATCAAGATGTACATACATAGAACAAAGCACAGGAGAAAAGGTGGGATGTTCGTGGAAGGACATTCCAATTGAGAGAAAAGAACTTATTCATAGGCTCTTGCTTAATCAGAAATTTGACTTTGAACCTGGTAATTTTATGGTTAGAATGAGCAGCTTTGACGCCATGAATCCTCAAAGATATATATATATAAGCGATAAAAAGTATGTTGGACAGAATATACAGCTGTTATTGCCTATTGTGTATTTAGGAGAAACGGGATTTTTACAAGAAAGTTTATATGATTATTATATTCACACATCTAATCACCACTTAAGATTAAAGGGAAAAAAAGAAAAGTTAGAAGCAATTGAGGAAATTGAAAAGACATATAGACATACAATAGATGCAATGAGCATTGATAATAAAGAAAAGTTAATGAGAGTGGTTTTTTTGGGAAGTGCTTCTAATAAGTTAGGACTTGCAATTCAATATAAAGATAAAGAATTGGGGAAGAAAGCATATAGATTTTTAAAACAAGAAAAACATCTTGGGAGAAAAGACAGAATTAAATATATTATTTCACAAAATGGCTTATTGTGCGAAATGTTTGTGAGATTTAAGCGTTAGAAAATTAGTATATTAAGAGGTAGATTATGAAAATATGTACAGCAACATATCATCGCGCTCATAACTATGGAGCAATGTTACAGGCATATGCCTTGCAGCAGAGTCTGATTTCTTTGGGTTATGAAAATGAAATTATCGATTATACAGAACATAAACCTCGATTATTTAACAAAATATCACTCTCTTTAAAAAAGGATAATTTGGTTTCGGTTTATTATAATATCAAGATACTTTTAAAATATAAAAAGTTTAAGTCAGGGTATGAACGCTTTGAGAGGTTTTATCGTGATAAAATCATAAAAACAAGGCCATATTATAAATACGATGAATTACAAGACATTAGTTGTGATTTGTTGTTAGCCGGAAGCGACCAGATATGGAATTTTAAAAATAGGTCAAGAATCAGTGAATTTTATACATTCTCATTCAACCATGAAATCAAGAAAGCAACATATGCGGTTAGTATGGGAGGATATTCACAATTTAATGACAGTATTAAAAAAGAGTTTAATAGTCGCTTAAAGGAGTTTCAATATATATCAGCCAGAGAACGTGATGTGATAGAGTACATTAATAAAGAAAAAATAAATGTGCAGAACAGGATTAATATTGACCCGGTATTTTTACTGGGAAAACAGGAATGGTCAGCTCTTGCGGATGAAAGCGAACAGTCGCATGATTTTGGTGAATACATTTTATGTTACGAGTTAATTCCGAACCCGGTTATGGAACACATTGCCAATAAATTAAAGGAACAATATGGATATAAGATAGTTATTGTAGCACCGAATGCGTATTCTAAGATGAAAGGTGATTATGTAGTAAATGATGCAGGACCGATGGAATTGGTAAAGTTAATCAGAGATTCTAAATATGTAGTCAGTACATCATTTCACGGTATTGCATTTTCAATTATATTTAATAGACCATTCTATGCGGTATTTTCGGCACATGCACCAGGCAGAATAAAGAATCTTTTACAGATATATGAACTTGATAATAAAGGCATCAGTAATAGTGACGGCAGATTAGATAATACGTATAATTTTTCAAGAGTAAATGAACTTATTGAACAGCAGCGCAAATCGGGAATAGAGTATTTAAGTTCTTTGAAATCATTATGATTTTAATAGATTGGAGTATATATGAAAAAGGAAATCAAGAAGATTGTAAAAAAAATACCATTGACAAAACAGATTGCATATCATGTAAATTGCAAGAAAAATGCGGAATTATATGATGCAGTTTTACAATTAAGCAGGGAACTGCGTATAAGAGGTGTACATTTTATCTTTTGTGAACCTCCGGTGGACGAAAGATTGGTTAATCTGACAGCATTTGAAAAGGAAAGGATTGACAATTGGGTATTTGACTTTAATCATATTGAAAAAGACATTGATAAATTGACCCGTATCTACGGAGATGCTTTTGATGCAGATTACCTGATTCAGTTATATGATGGTGCAAAGGTCATCACAGTAAATGGAGAAAAGACAGTAGCGGATTTCTCAAGCAAGTACGTTAATATTATTAATGGACGTCGTCTGACAATAGGGCAGCCGGATAAATTTCATAATAAGATTAATATTTATGGACCATGTACAGTTAGAGGTACAGGCGTAGAAGACGGACAAACTATTGCAAGTTTTTTACAGATGAAGATTAATAGTAAGTATCCGGACTCATATTGTGTAGTGAATCAGGGTATTGGCTGTGGTTCAACAATCTATGACGATATTCAGAGAATTAAAACAACGATATTCCAAGAGGGCGATATTGTTGTATTGTGCCAGCATATAAATGAAAGCTTTATGAGATTTTGCAAAAAAAAGAACATTCCAAGTATTGAAACATCACTTGAGTTTAAAAGACCTCATGAGTACGGCGAATGGTTTACAGATACAGCAGTGCACACAAATAAAAATGGAAATAAAGGAATTGCAACTTGTATACTCAGAAAAATGGAAGCGATGGGAATTCTATGTCAGGATGCGAAGGCAAAGAGAAAGAGTTTTGTTTTAAAAGAAAAAAACGATGTCAATGAGAATATACAAAATCAAGAGTTGGAAGAGTATCTGGATTCATTGAAAAAATACCGTGTACAGGGATATGAAGATAAGAAAATAGGTGCAATTGTAATGAATTGCAACCCATTCACCTTAGGACACAGATATTTGATTGAAACAGCTTCAAAGCAGGTGGACACACTCTATATATTCGTTGTAGAAGAGAATAAATCATTTTTTGAGTTTGAGGACAGATATCAGCTGGTAAAAGCAGGAACACAGGATCTTGAAAATGTTGTTGTCTTACCAAGTGGTAAATTCATTATATCAGCACTTACATTTCCGGGATATTTCTATAAAGATAATAATAAAGATGCAGTTGTTGATACATCTAAAGATGTTGATTTATTTGGTAAGTATATTGCAAAAATATTGAATATTAAAGTCAGGTTTGTTGGTGAAGAACCTATTGATATGGTTACAAGACAGTATAATCGCAGTATGCAGGAAAGATTACCTTTATATGGTATAGAGGTTATGGAAATAAAGAGAAAAGAAATGGGGGCCCAGGTTATCAGTGCTTCAAGAGTGAGAAAGTGCTTGGAGAATAAAGATTTTGAAGGTATAAGAGAACTTGTACCTGAAACAACATATGAATATCTGGTAAAGAAATATTCATAGACGATTAGAAAGGAAGGAACGTACATGCATAGTGAAGAGGAAATGCTGCGGGCAGTTGCATGTTATACAAAAGATAATGACATACGAATGCAAAGTACATCAGGAGGGGTATTTACTGAACTTTCACGGGAGGTTCTTAAAAAAAATGGTGTAGTATTTGGTGCAAAATTTGATGATGAGTATAATGTGGTACATTCCTTTACAGAATCAATAGAAGGATTACAGGCATTTAGAGGCTCCAAATATCCCCAAAGTAAGATGGGAGAAGCTTTTATTAAGGTAAAAGAGTTTCTGGAAGATAACAGATTAGTGTTGTTTTCAGGAACGGCATGTCAGATTGAGGGCTTGCATAGCTATCTTAACAAAGATTATGATAATCTGATTTGTATTGATTTCATATGTTTTGGAGTTGCTTCACCCAAGGTATGGAATACATATCTGGAATCATTTTTTGGAATAAAAAATGTTAGAGAAATTAAGTTTAAAGACAAAAAGCATGGATGGAAGTCATGGGATTTCATGGTAAGAGGAAAAACAAGAACGATACGGGAAAGAGGCAATCATAGTATATTTATGAATGGATATCTGAATGCTTTATATTTAAGACCGTCTTGTTATGAATGTTGCTTTAAGGGAATGAATAATAGGAGAAGTGATATTACAATTTCTGACTGCTGGGGAATTGATGTGATTGATGCCGAATTTTACAATAGCAAAGGAGTTTCAGGTATATACATTCATACCCGGAAAGGTAATTCTTTATTTAATGCTATTCAAGAAAATGTTGTGTATAAAGATATGAAACCTGAATCTTTATTAAAGTATAATCCATATGCAATGAAAAATATTTCAAAGAGCATTAACAGGGAGGAGTTTTTTAACAGCTTATGCAATGAAGCGGTTAATAAGAAAAAGCTGTTAAAAAAATACTATACGATGAGGGGCATAAAGAATTCAATACGTAGAAAAATAGTTATTCCAATGAAGAATATATTATATTGCCTCAAAAACAGAAAAGCAGGAGAGTGAAAACAAATTGATGCAAAATAGTAATAAACAGATTGCGTTTGGCACAATAATGTCATATTTGTCAATTGTAATAAGCTGTGTCGGTGCGATAGTAGTAACGCCATTTATAGTTAAATGTCTTGGTGATAGTTCATATGGAGTTTACAGAATTATAGTATCACTTATTGCGTATATGTCTATTCTGAACTTCGGCTTTGGAAGCTCAGCAGTGCGTTATATATCAGAGTTTCGTGTTAAGAATCAGAAAGAAAAAGAGGGCGAGTTTCTTACAATTATAAAATATATGAATTTTTTTGCGATTTGTATATGCGTAATTGTCGGAGTTATTATATATAGTTTTATTGGGGATATATTTTCAAGTTCTCTGACATTGGAAGAGATTGATCTGGCAAAAGAATTGTTTAAAATATTAATTATTGGTGTGATTGTATCTGTTGTGAATGATATATATGCTTCAATTATTAATGCTTATGAACAGTTTATTTTTGTGAAAAGCATAGACGTTATACGTAATATTTTAAAAATTGTACTTGTTTTTATGATTTTATCATTTAACAGCAGTGCGGTTTTTCTTACAATGATTGATTTGGCATTAAATGTATTTGTGCTTTTAAGTAATATGTATTATGTTCGTTTTAAACTGAAAATTGTTATAGCTTTTCGATTGCCGAATTTAAAGACTATAGATTTTAAATTCTATAAAGAAGTGTTTGTGTTTGCCTCGTTAGTTCTGTTGAATATTATTATCAATCAGCTAATATGGAATACTGATTCTATAATTATAGGAATGCGTCTTGATTCAGTAAGTGCGGCTATATATGGCGTTGGAGCTACGATTTCCAGTATGTTTTACAATATGTCATTGGTTATTGGTAATTTATTAATGCCAAAAACTGTTTTTATGGTAAAAAGTGGTGCTACCAAAAGTGAATTGACGGATTATATGATTAAGGTGGCACGGATTCAGGCATTCATCATATTTTTTATCGTTTCAGCTTACTTTGTTATGGGAAAACAATTTGTTCAGCTATGGATGGGTAACAGTTATTCAGATGCATGGATATCGTCTCTGTTGGTAATGATTGGAAGTGTATTTGCTTCTTTATTGGTTAGCGGACATGCAATTCTTAAGGCAATGAACAAGCAGAACTTTTTTATGGGAACATATTTTATTATATTCCTGCTCAATGCAGTTATAACATATGCATTGGTTGTTCATACGGGGATTATTGGTGCTGCAGCGGTTACCATGGTAACCTTTGTGGGGGGAACTATCTTTATTTTAATTCCCTATTATCATATTAGCATTAAATTAAATATGAAGAAATTTATAAGCAGCATGTGCAGGGATATTCTTCCGGCGACACTTGTGGTGGCTTTTGTTATGTGGAAATTCTATCAGTATGTTGATATTTCTTCGTGGGTAAAATTTTTCGTTATGGCAGCTGTATATACAGTGGTATATTATTTGGTAATATATTTTTGCGGAACAACAAGGAAGGAAAAAGATATAATTCAAAGCATAATAATACGGTTAGGAGGCAGAAAAAAATGATGATATCATTGATATGTATATTGATAATTGCTGGATTGATTATAATGTTTTTGTCAGCTAATTATCTTTATAAAAAAACTACATATTATAAAAATATTAGCGAATTTGATAATGTGTTAGATAAAGATAAGCCTATTCCGAAGAATTTGGATATTGTCAATTTTGGGAGTGTGCATGGCAGATTTGCATTTGAATATGAAGAGGATGAACATGGATATAATTTTGCAATGTCTCCGCAATCATTGTCATACGACAGCAGAATATTAAAAGAGTATATATCGCATATTAGTGAAAATGGTATTGTCATTATAACCTTACCGGTTTGTGTGTTTGCACTGCTGGATTATACCGATGATTCAAGGAATGCAAAGTATTATTCTTTCTTAAGTAAAGAAAATATATTAGGTTATTCTAAGTGGAAGGATATGAAATACCATAGATTTCCTATTCTTAATTCAGGTATGAAGTGGCTTCATATTGTTAAAGATTCTCAATATAGAGATTATATGGGACAGAGATTATCAGACATAACAAAACAGCAGGCGTTATTAAACGGAGAAAACCGAATTAAAGGCTGGTGCAGACAGTTTGGTTTAAAAGATACGCAAACAGATAATATACCGGAAGAGGTTAAAAAGTGTTTTGATAAAAATGTTAAGGTTGTTAAAGATATGATTGAACTTGCTCTGGAACACAAATTAAGACCGGTTATTGTTTCTACGCCACACAGCGATGCGTTGAATAGACATTTTTCGGATGAGTTTGTGGATGCAATGTTGTATCAGAATGTAAAGAAGGCTAATAAAAGAGGCGTTCCGTACTTTGATTATAGAAATCATCCGGATTTTCAGAAGCATTATGACTGGTTTATTAATGGGTGTGACTGGCTTACAAAAGATGGAAGAGAACATTTTATGGAATTGTTTTATCAGGATTTATCAAAATATTTAGGAGATGAATAATATGGGAATCAAGAAAGTGATTAAAAAAATTATAAGACCAACAGTTGTGTATAATACAGTTGTGCAGAATCCGACAGCAGGAAATCTTTTGCAGGGGAAGGTTGCGATTGTAACAGGAGGCAGTAGCGGACTGGGACTGGAGATATGTAAGGCATTTCTGGCTGAAGGTGCGACGGTTGTTATGACGGGGCGCAACGCTGATAAAATCAGAAGAAGCTGTGAACAGTTAAACTCTGATAGAATATATGGATATGAGTGGGATGTTAAAGATATTAGGAATGCAAAACAGCATATATTAAATGCATTGGGATTGTGCAAAAATATTGAGAATCCAACATTAGATATATTTGTTAATAATGCAGGAACATTGACAGCACATGATTGGCAAGGAGACTTTTTCGCGGTTACAGAAGAAGATTTTGATACTGTGTTTGAGACGAATATGAAGTCAGTATTTTTCATTTCACAGGCGGTTGCAGAACTTATGTTACAGCAAAAGAATAATCAGATTAAGAAAATCATTAATGTTACATCAGAAACATCATTGGTAGGTGCGGTAATTCCGTATGGATTATCCAAGTGGGGAGTTACCGGACTTACTAAGGGATTGGGAAAAAGACTGGCTTCACAGGGAATAATAGTAAATGGTGTTGCACCTGGTATTATGGCAACAGATATGGTCGGATGGAAAAAAGACGAGATTCTTGTGAATTATCAGCCGAATAAAAGAGTTGGACAGCCTAATGAGGTCGCAGGCTTAGTTTCGTATTTGGCATGTGATTTATCAAATCATATTGTTGGACAGATTATTTCTATTGATGGCGGAGATTGCCTATGAAAAAGATAACTTTGTTCGAGCGGAAAGAAGAATGCTGCGGATGTACAGCGTGTTTTGCGGTTTGTCCGAAAAATGCAATTACAATGCAGGCTGATGAGGAAGGATTTGAATATCCGGTTATTGATGAATCCGTATGCATAAAATGTGAGATGTGTATAAGAGTATGTCCTATTAAAAAAAATAAGCAGATAATGTAGGTGTTTAATTGCAAAAACATATATTACAAGAGAAGAAAGAATTTGTTGCAATTGATATGGCAAAAGTTATTTGCACACTGCGAGTGGTTGCAATTCATCTGAATCCTTTGCGAGATGTTAATAATATTGCTAATTATTTTCTGGTAAATGTTATATCAAGAGCAGGAGTACCATTCTTCTTGAGACTAAGGTTAAGAATGCCGGAGCTGAAAAGCTGCTGCTAGTCGTATCAAGGTACAGCATGGGAATTTATCTGTTCCATGAGATGAATCTGACGATACTTCGGAAAATCGTGCAGAAGGTTGTTCCGCAGAATTCAATTACAATATTTATGGAGTATTTTCTGATTCCGTGCATTATCATTGTATGCTGCATTGTCCTGTGCAAGCTTCTGGAGCGGTGGCTGCCGAAGGTGTATGGGATTGTGACGGGGAGTAGGTAAAGGTGAAAAGCAATGTACTATGTTTATTGTTAATGTAGTATGTTGCTTTTTAGTGCGACAGCCCCATATCAGATGATTACAATATTAGCACAATCCATATCTTCGCCAAGATTGTATACACGACCGCTTGTTATGCCGACTACAGTAGGGCGCAGTATATAGCTGTTGTTGTTGCTTACAACCTTGGCTTTCTCGCCATTGCTTAATTCCACGATTGAGTCAACAGGGTACAGAATAATACTCTCAAGAAAGCTTTTCATAGCCTTGATGTCAAGCTCCTCTGTCATAGACATAATAAGCTCGATTGCATCTTTCTGGGAAAATGCTTTCTTGTAAGGACGTTCTGTGACAAGTGCATCATATATATCGGCAACTGCAAGTATTCTTGCATAAGGAGTTATTCTTGGAGCGTCAAATCCAAGAGGGTATCCATTGCCGTTAATCTTTTCATGGTGCTGTAGGACAGCCATACATATATCGTTATTAAATTCATTACGTTCCTGTAACATATGGTATCCAAATACAGAGTGCTGTTTCATAACAGCGAATTCTTCATCTGTAAGTCTGGCAGGTTTGTTAAGTATTGAAGCTGGTACTTTAGTCTTTCCGATATCGTGTAGAAGTCCGGATACACCAAGCTCATATATCTGCTTATCAGGCAGACACTGTTGTTTGCCGATAATCATAGCCATAGTTGCCACGTCAACACTGTGCTTGAAAGTGTATTCATCACTTGTCTTGAGTGTGCTTATATCAATTGCTATTGCATTGTTGGCATTAATAGCGTCCATCAGGTTAGAAGCGATGCTGTCAGCAGTGTCTGAGAGTTTTTCAGATTCTGTGTTAGCATATATGTATTGAATTCCTTCAGCGACACGGTTCTTGACACTGTCAGAAAGCTTTACCTTGGCAGGGTCATCTTTGTGGAGTCGTTCAATATGTTTCTTAGCCTCAGGAGTTATCATCTGCTCGATATTATCAGGTTCAGGTTCACCCTCCTGTATGTATACGTTCATAATGCCCATTCGTAAAAGAGAGTCAATTACATAATCGTCAAGAATAGAACCTCTCATAACGAGGTTTCGTCCTGTACGGTCCAGAATTGTCTGGTCAAGCTTCATTCCTGGTTTAAGCTGCCTGGTTCTCATAAAATGTCTAGTAATCATATTACTCCCCAATTCCTAATATAAATACTTAATTAAATGTCAAATCTTAGCTTAATATGAGTTTATTATACTATAGAATACCTGCTTTTTCTATAGAAGAAGTTCATTAATTTTCCACAAATATTAAAGAATTTCGCAGAAAATGCCAGAACTTTAAAGAACACAATGGCAGAGATGAATTCAGGAATTAGTGATATTTCAACTACAATAGATGAAAGTACCAAGGGTATTTAAGAAATTCTAATATATAAATTTAATATATAGCAGCTTCGCACTATACTTAATCCTCCAAATGTAATATAATAGTTAAGATTAAGATAATTTAACTATATATTACGTTTGGAGGATTTTTATTTTGAAAAAGTCTAATGCAACAGCATTATTGCCGGTTTTAGTATTTCTGGTGCTATACCTTGGACTTGGCATTATATTTGAATATATATGTAAGATACCAATGGGATTTTATAACATACCTATTATTGTAGCATTTCTTGCGGCAATACTTGTAGCGTGTATACAGAACAGAGATGTATCTTTTGATGAAAAGTTACAGATTATGGCAGGCGGGCTTGCTGATAAGAATATTATAACTATGCTTCTTATATTCCTGACAGCAGGTGTGTTTGTAGGTGTTGTTGGAAGAAGCAGTGCAGAAAGTGTGGCATATTTTATGCTTAATCTTATACCAGCTAAGTTTGCAGTTGCAGTGCTTTTTATTGTTGCATGTTTTGTGTCAACAGCGATGGGTACATCAGTTGGGACGATAACGCTTATAACACCGATTGCGGCTGCGGTATCAGAGGCTTCTGGATTTAATATGGCACTATGTGTTGCATCTGTTATGGGCGGTGCGATGTTTGGTGATAACCTATCATTTATATCAGATACAACAATTGCGGCGTGCAATGGACAGGATTGTGCTATGAGAGACAAGTTCAGGGAGAACTTCTGGATTGCATTTCCGGCAGCGGTTGTCACACTTGTAATTATACTTATACTTTCATTTGGAACAGATATTTCAGGAAGAGTAACACACGAGTATAATCTTGTTCAGGTAATACCATATGTATTCGTGCTTATTGGTGGAATAGCAGGAATAAATGTATTCGTTGTGCTGCTGATAGGAATTGTAACAGGAACATTTATTATGCTTGTGACAGGTCATATTGGTGTATTTGAATTAATAACAAGTATGGGTTCGGGCGTATCTGGAATGTTTGAAACCTGTATGGTTGCCATTCTTGTGTCTGCTATGTGTGCCTTAATAAGGGAATATGGCGGATTTACGGCACTTCTAGGCTGGGTTAAAAGAACCTTTAAAGGAAAGAAAGGCGGACAGCTTGGTATGGGGCTTCTGGTCGGGGCTATGGATATTGCAACAGCGAATAATACAGTAGCGATAGTTATGGCTAATCCAATCGCTAAGGAGATGGCAGCAGATTATGGAATATCCAATAGAAAAGCAGCTTCGCTTCTTGATACATTTTCGTGTGTATTTCAGGGGATTATTCCTTATGGAGCACAGATGCTTGTTGCTATATCAGCGGTTAATGAGCTTGGTTATGAGATGTCAGCATTTCAGATACTTCCGGTTCTTTTCTATCCGATGATGCTTCTTATAAGCTCGCTTATATGGATATTTATAATTCCTGCAGACAGATAAACTTAACTGGTAACTTTTAACTTCACGCCAATTAATATGGAGGATTTTCTCATGGCTAAAGACACTAAGGATGGTAACAATTTAAACGAAAAAAGCTATGTTAATAAAAAGTTGCTGCAGTGCTACTTGATTATATCAATGGTACTTTTGGCGGCATATATAATGGAACTTGTTAAGGGAAATAGAACGGCAGGATATGTGTTTGTATTTTCGATTATTCTTATTGTGCCGGTTATTATGGCAGCATTCGCATATAAGAAAAATGCTGAGAGTAAAATAGTCAGGTCAATTACGGCAATAGGCTATGGAATATTATATGCCTTTGTATTATGGACATCAGTAAGTATTCTTTCATTTACTTATGCAATTCCTATGATAATTGCAATATCTATGTTTGCAGATAAAAAGTATACCTTAAAGGTTGGTATTGCAAGTGCACTTATTAATATTGTATATATTATTATCCAATATGTTAATGTTGGAATAACAAGCAGTGATATGGTTGATTATGAAATACAGATTGCATTTATGACACTTGTTGTAGCATTTTCTTATATTACAACAGATGTACTTGGACATATATCAGCTTATAAGCTTGAGACAATTGAAGCAGAGAAGGCTAAGACTGATGATATGCTTGATAAGATAATCAAAGCTAATGATAACCTCTGCAAAGAGATTGACAATATCAATGATGAGTCAAAGAATATGCAGGAACAGGCGGAAGGAAGCCAGCTTGCAGTATCACAGATGGTATCAGGTGCTAATGAGCTTGCAGGAACAGTGCAGAACCAGCTTGAGATGACAGAGAGTATTGGGGAGCTTACAGAGAATGCAAGAACGATTATTGAGGATATCAAGAAGCAGTTCGATACAACAACAGATATTACTAAGACAGGCAATATCAATATGGAACAGCTTGAAAATGTATCAAAGAACAGCAGTGATATTGGCAGTGATGTAAGTGGTGCTATGAATGAGCTTACAGCTAAGACAGAAGAAGCTAAAGTGATTCTTGGAATGATTAACGGAATTACAAGACAGACAGCACTCCTTGCACTTAATGCAAGCATAGAAGCTGCGAGAGCAGGTGAGGCAGGAGCAGGTTTTGCAGTAGTTGCACAGCAGATTAAGCAGCTTGCAGAGGAGACACAAAAGTCAACAGAGGAGATAGAGAATATTATCGTAGCACTGGCAGAGCAGGCTGAGAAAGCTGGGTTTAGTGTTAATAATCTTCTTTCGGCCAATGAGAACCAGATGGAATTAGTGAACCAGTCAAAGAAATCATTTGATGCGATAAGAGATGACATAAGGGATATTCAGGTAAAGATAGACGAAGAATACAATTATATGGATAATATCACAACAAGCAACAATGAGATTACACAGCAGATAGAAAGCCTTAGTGCATTCAGTGAAGAGCTTCTTGCCAACACAGAGAATACACAGGAACTCAGTAATAAGACTATTAATGGAAGCAGGAATATTAATAATCTTTTAGATGATGTAATGAAAGAAGTCAGCATTTTGCAGATGATAATAGACAGTAAAGACGAATAGAGAATAGTACTGTAACGCTGAGTTAAGTTGCAGGAAGGAACGAGGAGTAAAATGTCAAAGAACAATATTATACTTATAGGTATGCCGGGAAGCGGTAAAAGCACACTTGGAGTTGTACTTGCCAAGAAGATAGGATATTCATTTATAGACTCTGATATTGTGATTCAGGATACATATAAAAAGACGCTTGAGCAGCTTATAGAAGAAAATGGCGATACTGGCTTTATTAAGATTGAGAATGATGTGAATTGTTTAATATCTCCAGAGCATACAATTATAGCAACAGGTGGAAGTGCTGTATATGGAGATGAGGCTATGGAGCATTTTAAGCAGATAGGAACAGTTATATATTTAAAAGTTTCAGAAAAAGAGCTTGAGAGCAGATTAGGGAGCCTTAAAGAAAGAGGTGTTGTATCCAACGGCAAGTCTACAGTAGAAGAAATCTTTGAGGACAGAAAAAGGCTCTATGAGAAATATGCAGATATAACAATTGTTCAGGAGGGCCGTGATATAAGAATGATTGTTGAGGATATGTATAAGAAGCTTACAAAGCTGATATAAAAGTGAGAAATAATTGCAATAATTATAAAACTATAGAAAAATATCTCCTTTTGTGGTACTATTAAAGATAGTAACATACGGAGGAGGTATTTTTTTAATGCAGGATAAATATAAATACACAGATGTGAGTGAAAGAAACAGAAGAATGAATAGGTTCTATATAGTGGCGACTTCTATACTTGGTTTGATGTTTCTTTTTTATCTGTGGATGAAGCAGTTTAATCACAATATTCCATCAGTAGTTGTGTATTGTAACACAGCACTTATTGCTGTATTTGCAGCTGTTAATGTCATAGTTTACAGAAAGAATACAGCGACAAGATATTTAAAGGTTATGTCAACTATTGAGATTGGAATAGAATATCTGTTAATTGGTGTGCAGACAGATGCAAGCTTTATCAGTTATGCTATTCTTGGAATATTTATACTTCAGATTCCTTATTATGAGAAGAAGTCGTTGAAAAGAACTGCGGCAGGAATGTTGATTTTATACATAATTGTAACTGCTGTGCAGGCTTCAAAGGGAATATATGGACAGGACGTTAATGCAGTATGTTCAATATTTATGATAGTGCTTATAGGTGTTGTTATATTGGAAGTTGGTAAATTAACAATTCTGTTTAATGATGATGCTGTTAATTCGGCTAAAGATGAACATAGCAGAATAAAAGAGATTTTAGATAATATAATTATGGTATCAGGTGTTGTCAGCAATGAAACTAAGAAGAGTGATAAGCTTATCAATGAACTCGTTGATACAACTAATACAGTAACTAACAGTATGAAAGAGATATCTGCGGCAACTAATATGACAGCGACAAGCATAGAAGAGCAGAGCAGTATGACAACAACTATACAGGAGGCTATTGAACATACAGGAAAGGCTTCTGATCAGATGGTTGAGCTGGCTGTTAATTCTAACGACAGTATACAGAAGAATATTGTTGTTATGGACGAATTAAGAAAGCAGTCTGAGCAGATAACAGATACTAATAAGTCTGTTACTGAGTCTATGCAGAGATTACAGGAAAAGACTAAGAACGTGGAAAATATTGCTGGAATGATACTTAATATATCAAGCCAGACTAACCTTTTAGCACTTAATGCTTCAATTGAAAGTGCAAGAGCTGGTGAAGCAGGAAGAGGCTTTGCGGTTGTTGCTGAGCAGATAAGACAGTTAGCAGAACAGACAAAGAATTTTACAGAAGATATTACTAAGATAACTAATGAACTTAATGATAATGCAGATGAAGTTGTTGTATCTGTTAATTCTTCCGTTGAGGCAACTAAAGAGCAGGGCGAGAGAATAATTGAAGCGGCACATACATTTGAACAGCTTAACAAGAATATAGAAACACTTATAGAGCATATTGATGTTGTTAATAAAGAAATAGCAGGTCTTTCAGACTCTAATAATAAGATTGTAGAGAATATTTCACAGTTATCAGCAGTTACGCAGGAAGTAACAGTCAATGCCGAGCAGGTACATAATATGAGTGAACAGAACCTTGAGTATGCAAAGCAGGTTAAAGAAGCTGTTGGCAATATTAGAATTACATCAGAGAAAATGGAAATAGAAGAATAAAAGTATTTGGATGTACAAAATGATTGTTATAAATTTATCGAAAATTATACGAAAAAACGATTAAATTGTTGAAAAAAATATTAAAATGTTGTAAAATATTGATAACATATAATCAATTATTTGATCGGAGGCGTGTAATATGTTGTTTCAGATTTATGGCGAAGGTGCCATTTACCAGTTATTAGGCTGTGTTCTTGTCTTTGCAGGACTCGTTATCTGTAACGAACTTGCAAGACGTTCTAAATTTGGTGGATTGTTATTCTTTATTATAATTCCAATCGCACTTACAATCTATTTTGTGGCTATCCAGATAGGAGCTGCACAGGGTGCTTCATGGGCACTTAATAATACTACATATAGATATATGAATGGATGGTTCCATTATGCTAAGCTTTATGCCGCTACAGCAGGCTGTATCGGATTTATGATGCTTAAGTATAAGTGGAGCATAGGTAAGACAGAATGGTTTAAAGTATTCCCATTCTTAATCGTTGCCATTAATATTCTTATCGCTGTTTGTAGTGATTTTGAATCAGCAATCAAAGGTGGAATTAATGGCGGCTGGTGGTTCTCTAACGAGGGTGTATGGCTTTACGGTGGCTGGTGGAACTGGCTTAACGGTATCGCAGGCTTAATCAATATCTTCTGTATGACAGGCTGGTGGGGGATTTACTCATCAAAGAAGCAGGATGATATGTTATGGCCAGATATGACAATATGGTTCATTGTTGCATATGATATATGGAACTTCACATATACATATAACAACCTTCCAACACATACTTGGTATTGTGGTGTTGCATTACTTCTTGCTCCTACATTTGCTAATGCGTTATGGAACAAGGGTGGCTGGATTCAGAACCGTGCTAATACACTTGCAATATGGTGTATGTTCGCACAGGTAGTTCCATTATTCCAGGTTGACGGAATATTTGCTACACTTCCAGTCCTTTACAAGTACACAGGAGCTAAGTCAGGAATGGAACTTACACATTATACATTAGAGCAGATGAATGCCGCAGGTGCATATCCAGTTGCTCAGGGTGTAATGGCTATTCTTGCAGTAGTAGCTAACGTAATCTGTATCTCAGTTATCATTAAGAGAGCTATTGAACAGAAGAAGAATCCATACAAGAACGAAATCTTTGCAGGAACTAGAGATTTTGAACAGGCTATGGATAGAGCATAATATATGCGGGTTAATATATCAGTATTGTGATAATTATATATAGATATTGATATATATGGATACATTAAGTATCAAAAGATAAAACAACAAAATACAATGATTATATGAAGATAAGAATACCTTTCTGTTGCAGGGACAATCCTTAACAACAGAAAGGTATTTTTGCATTATAATTATTGCCGTAGTTATATAGTAAGTTGCTAAAGAATACTTTGCTGTGCTATACTAATAATATTAATATGCACCTTTGATGGGTGTAGGAATGGAGGCACATTATGATTAAAAAGATTAGGGGAATTAAAATCGAACTTATAATTATATCAATAGCGTTATTTGTGTTAGGTCTTTTCCTTACAATATTTCCTGAGGTATCACAGATTATCATATGCAGGGCAGTAGGAATTGCATTATGCGTATGGGGAGTGTTAAGGCTTATGACATATTTCAGAATGTCAAGGGAAGATGTATTCGTATCATTCGGACTTGTACAGGGTATATCATTACTTGCATTTGGAATATTCTTTGTTATGAGACCAGAAGCTATTGCAGTATTTTTTGGAACAGCTATTGCCATAATAATTATTATTGACGGTATATTAAAGCTTCAGTATGCAATAGAATTCTATCATATGGAAGCACAGCGCTGGTGGATAGAGGCAATTGCTGCAGCATTAATGGTTGTTATGGGTGTTGTTGCATTATTTAACCCATTTGGTTCATCAACTGTACTTATGATGTTTGTTGGAATTGTGCTTATGGTTGAGGGCCTGAGTGACCTTATATCTATTATAAGAATATCTTCGTTTATTAAGAATTTAAGAGGATAGTGTATTGTCGGGAGGCGGAATAGAATTTGTCTCTGGCATAATTAAGATTAATACAATTATTGAAGTGGTAATCGTAACTGCTGTTATTAATGAATTATTATAATGAAATTATATTGCTGTGGCGGCAGCCAGGCCTTATAAATGTAAAAATATGGAGGAAATAATTAAAATGTCGGATAAAGTAATATACGCAGCTATACTTGGAGCAGGAACAGTAGGACTTGGAACATACAAATTATGTGAGGCTATGAGTGATGAGATAAAGCATAAGACAGGAGCAACACTTGTTATTAAGAAGGTTCTTGTAAGAAATTTATCTAAGAAAAGAGAAGGTATTCCAGATGAAATTCTTACAGATAAGTGGGAAGATATAATTAATGACAAGGATATCAGCATTGTTGTTGAGCTTATGGGTGGAATTCATCCAGCTAAGGATTATGTTCTTGAGGCGCTTAAGGCTGGCAGGCAGGTTGTTACAGCTAATAAGGATCTTATTGCTGAGTATGGAGAGGAAGTTGGCAATGCGGCTAATAAAGCAGGAGCAGACCTTCAGTTTGAGGCGGCTGTAGCTGGTGCAATACCAATTATCAGACCATTAAAGCAGAGTATGACTGGTAACCATATCACAGAGATTATGGGTATTGTTAATGGTACGACTAATTATATTCTTACTAAGATGACAGAGAGTGGAATGGACTACAAGGAAGCTTTGGCAAAGGCTACAGAGTTAGGTTATGCAGAAGCAGACCCGACAGCAGATGTGGAAGGATACGATGCAGGAAGAAAGATAGCTATTATGGCTTCTATTGCATTTAACTCAAGAGTAACATTTGCTGATGTATACACAGAAGGTATTACTAAGATTTCCGCAGATGATATTAAGTATGCCAAGGAATTTGGCTATGTAATCAAGCTTTTAGGTGTTGCCAAGAATACAGAGGACGGAATTGAAGTAAAGGTTCACCCAATGCTCATACCTAATAATCATCCTCTTGCAAATGTTAATGATGCTTTTAATGCTGTATTTGTACACGGTAAGGCTATGGATGATGCAATGTTTATGGGACGAGGTGCAGGACAGATGCCGACTGCCAGTGCAGTTGTAGGTGATATAATTGATGTATGCAGAAATATAGTACACGATTCCTGCGGAAGAATTGGCTGTTGCTGTTATAAGAATCTTGAAGTGAAGGATATAACAGATACTAAGAGCAAATTCTTCTTAAGACTTGAAGTTGCAGACAAGCAGGGCGTTCTTGCCAATATTGCAAGCGTTCTTGGTAACAGCGGTGTAAGCATAGCACAGGTAGTTCAGAAGAGCGGCAAAGACGGAGTTGCTGAACTTGTTATTATAACAGCAGAAGTTCTTGAGAAGAACTTTAATGATGCTATGGCTGTATTTAAGGGACTTTCAGCAGTTAAGAATATAGCTGGTGTTATAAGAGTGTATTAAGATTAACAGAAAGGCAGTTAATAATGGCGGCTAAATATTATGCAGTAAGAAAAGGCAGAAATACAGGAATATATAGAACATGGGATGAATGTAAAAGTCAGGTGTTCCAATATGCCGGAGCTGAATATAAAAGCTTTACAACTGAACAGGAAGCTCTTGAATATATTGGCAGGCTTAAGAATAATGATGTCCAGAGTGAGAGCTATGCGTATGTTGATGGTTCTTTTAATATAGTAACGGGTGTCTATGGATATGGCGGATTTCTTGTATATAATAATGAAAAATATATCATTACAGGAAGTGGCAGTGATAGTGAAATGGCTTCAATGCGTAATGTAGCCGGTGAAATTCTTGGAAGTATGGCGGCAGTAGAGAAAGCAATAGAACTTGGCGTTAAAAGTGTAGATATATATTTTGATTATATGGGAATAAGAGCGTGGGCACTTGGAGAGTGGAAGCGTAATAAGAAAGGTACTATAGCTTATTATGATTATATGCAGTCAGTAAAAGATAAGATAGCCATTAATTTTGTTAAAGTTAAGGGACATTCAGGTGTTGAAGGTAATGAGGAAGCCGACAGGCTGGCTAAGAAAGCTGTAGGAATATTATAAATAGATAAAAGATAGACAAAAGATTGTCAGATAATAATTGACATATAACATTAATATATGATATTATTTATTCGTGTGAGTCAGGAAGTATATGATTTCATACAAATATGACCACTTGTATCTTAGGTGTGCAGTAGTTATACAGCATATCAGGATAAAGTTAAGCCTAACGGACAGGCGGGTCGGTTGCCGGTGTGGTAGAACCACATTATTATTATTGATTGAGCATTAAGCTCTGTTTTTTAAGTTGATTACTTTATAATCTGTGCCAAGCACATCATCTTGTGAAACGGTCAATAAAGAGTGACGCATATTTGTATGACATAGACAAGTCGTCTATGAAATATATTCGCTGATTTCGTATATATTATGACATTATATTGTATAGTTACAGATATATTTTAATGTAATGATGTTGATATTATATTATGACTAATAAGGTGGTAAGTGTGTAAGCACTGCCACCTTTTTTGTGTAATTTAGGAAGCTTTGTGTGATTAAGAAAAACTGCACTGTTTATGAAGTTTAATTATAAGATTTTACATAATTATGGAAATTTTCTGGCAGTGCTTAAAGAAATTATTTTTAATGTATGTGAGGTAAGGGAGATGTCTAATGATCAGACAAGAGCGCCAGTATATGAAGCACTGGAAAAGCTTAGAAGAAAAAGAGTAGTACCATTTGATGTTCCGGGTCATAAAAGAGGAAGGGGCAATCCTGAATTAGTGGAATTATTAGGAGAAAAATGTGTTGGAATAGATGTTAATTCTATGAAGCCATTAGATAATCTGTGTCATCCGGTATCAGTTATAAGGGATGCAGAAGAATTAGCGGCCAGGGCATTTGGTGCAGAGAACGCATTTCTTATGGTAGGTGGAACGACATCTGCTGTGCAGGCGATGATATTATCGAATTGTAAGAGAGGAGATAAAATAATACTTCCAAGGAATGTGCATAAAAGTGCCATTAATGCTTTAGTGTTATGCGGTGCAATTCCTGTATATGTTAATCCGGAGGTTAATCATCAGCTTGGTATTTCACTTGGTATGAATCTGGAGTCAGTACGAAAAGCTGTAAAAGAAAATCCTGATGCGGTTGCAGTGCTTGTAAATAACCCTACATATTATGGAATATGCTCTGATATATGTTCAATAGTGAAGCTGGCACACGAACACGGAATGAAAGTGTTAGCTGATGAGGCACACGGAACACATTTATATTTCCAGCCGCAATTACCAGTTTCTGCTATGGCAGCAGGGGCTGATATGGCGGCAGTATCTATGCACAAATCGGGTGGTTCTTTAACACAAAGTTCGATACTTCTTACGAATAAAGGTGTTAATGCTGATTATGTCAGACAGATTATCAATCTTACGCAGACGACAAGTGGTTCATATCTTTTGCTTGCCAGTCTTGATATTTCAAGAAGAAATCTTGCCTTAAGGGGTGAAGAGTCATTTGCAAAGGTAATGGATATGGCAGAATATGCACGCAGGGAGATTAATGAAATAGGCGGATACTATGCGTATGGAAAAGAACTTGTTAATGGAACAAGCGTATATGATTATGATGTCACCAAATTGTCAGTTCATACGCTTGGATTGGGACTTGCTGGAATTGAAGTATATGATCTGTTAAGAGATGAATATGATATCCAGATAGAATTCGGAGATGTAAGCAATATCCTTGCTTATATATCTATCGGAGACAGATTACAGGATATAGAAAGACTTGTCGGAGCTCTGGCAGATATAGCCAGAATATATAAAAAAGACAGTACTGGAATGTTAAGCGGAGAATTCATAAGTCCAATAGTAGCCAGATCACCTCAGGAAGCTTTCTATTCTGCCAAGGAGTCCCTGCCAGTTGAGAAGACTGAGGGAAGAATATCAGGAGAATTTGTTATGTGTTATCCTCCGGGAATTCCGATATTAGCACCGGGAGAGATGATTACAGACGAGATTATACAGTATATTCTGTATGTTAAAGAAAAAGGCTGTTCAATGCAGGGAACAGAAGACAAGAGCGTTAATAAATTAAAGGTTCTGGTATAGACAGATAATTGTGGAAGAGCCATATGAAAGTATATACAGGAAATGAGGATTATTTAATATGGAGATGTGGTTTTCAGAGCTTCATACAAGCAATGTGAAGCTTTCAATGAGAATAGAAGAACAATTGTGTTCGGTGGAGAGTGACTGTCAGAGGATTGATGTGCTTGTTTCAGATGAATTTGGTAAATTTCTTGCATTAGACGGAGAGATACTATTTTCTGAAAAAGACGAGTTTATATATGATGAGATGGTAACCCATATTCCGATGGCAGTCCACCCTGATGTAAAGAATGTATTAATAATCGGTGGAGCCGATGGCGGAGTTGCAAGAGAACTTATCAATTATAAATGTATAGAAAGAATAGATGTTGTTGAACCGGATGAAATGCTTGTTGAAGTATGTAGAAAGCATTTTCCTGAGCTTACCTGTGGACTGGATGATGACAGGGTTAATGTGTATATTCAGGATGCATTAAGATTTTTAAGAAATAAGACGGGTGATTATGACCTGATAATTAATGATGCGACAGATCCATTTGGATATACAGAAGGTTTATTCACCAAAGAATTTTATGGAAGCTGTTATAAAGCACTTAAAAGTGATGGCATTATGGTATATCAGCATGGAAGTCCATTTTATTCAGAAGATAAAGATGAATGTGTGAAAATGCACAGAAAGGCATATCAGGCATTTCCTGTAAGCCGTGTATATCAGGCACATATACCAACTTGTTCATCAGGCTATTGGCTGTTTGGATTTGCTTCCAAGAAATATCATCCGCTTGATGATTTCAGACCGGAGGAATGGAAGAAGTTAGGTATAAAGACAAGATATTATACAACTAATCTTCACAGGGGAGCATTTATGCTTCCGGGTTATGTAGAGCAGATGCTTGAAGAAGAAGAAAATGAGAAGAAAGCCTGAAAAGAGTAATAGACAGTGTTTAAAAAGAAAGCGTTAAGATAATTAATAAACAGGGCTTAAAGAATGGAGGATAATTATGAGCAGAGTATTAATAATAGGTTGTGGTGGAGTTGCAACAGTGGCAATTAACAAGTGCTGTCAGAACAGTGAAGTATTTACAGAGATATGTATAGCAAGCAGGACTAAAAGCAAATGTGATGCTTTAAAGGATAAATTACAGCCTGATACAAAGACAGTAATTACAACAGCAAAGGTTGATGCAGATAATGTAGAAGAACTTGTGAAGCTTATTGAAAGCTATAAACCAGAGGCAGTGCTTAACCTTGCACTTCCATATCAGGATTTAACAATAATGGATGCCTGCCTTAAGACAAAGGTGCATTATATTGATACTGCTAACTATGAAGCAGAAGATACCGAAGATCCTGAGTGGAGAGCCATATATGAAAAAAGATGTAAGGAAGAAGGTTTTTCAGCTTATTTTGATTATTCTTGGCAGTGGAATTATAAGAAGCAATTTGAAGAAGCTGGAATAATGGGACTTTTAGGAACGGGCTTTGATCCTGGTGTAACAAGTGTATTCTCAGCATATGCACTTAAACACTATTTTGATGAAATAGACACAATTGATATTCTTGACTGCAACGGCGGAGATCACGGCTATCCTTTTGCGACTAATTTTAATCCAGAGATTAATTTAAGAGAAGTATCAGCACCTGGCTCATATTGGGAAGATGGACACTGGGTAGAAGTACCAGCTATGTCTATTAAGAGAGAATATAATTTTCCACAGGTTGGAATGAAGGATATGTATCTTTTACATCACGAGGAGATAGAATCGCTTGCTAAAAACATTCCGGGAGTTAAAAGAATAAGATTTTTTATGACATTTGGACAGAGCTACCTTACACATATGAAATGTCTTGAGAATGTTGGAATGTTAAGAACTGACCCTGTAAAAGTCAATGGTGTTGAAGTTGTTCCTATACAGCTCTTAAAAGAACTTCTTCCAGATCCTGCTACGCTGGGAGAAAGAACAGTAGGAAAGACTAACATTGGCTGTATATTCAGGGGAAGAAAGGATGGAAAAGAAAAGACAATATATATTTATAATGTATGTGACCATCAGGAATGTTACAGGGAAGTTGAATCACAGGCAATATCATATACAACAGGAGTTCCTGCAATGATAGGAACAATGATGGTTGTCACAGGAATGTGGAATAAAGCAGGTGTATACAATGTGGAAGAATTTGATCCTGATCCATATATGGAAGCACTTAATAAATGGGGACTTCCTTGGGTAGTTGAGGAAAATCCACAGCTTGTAGAATAGAGGATATAAGAGTTGATGACAATAGATGATATTACAACACCAGCATATATTATAGATGAGAATATTCTGGTTCATAATCTTGAAATTTTAAAATATGTTGAAGACAAAACAGGATGTAAAATATTGCTTGCACAGAAAGCATTTTCAGCATTTTATGAATATCCGTTAATTGGCAGATACATAAGTGGCACAACAGCAAGTGGATTGTATGAGGCAAGGCTTGGCAGGGAAGAGATGAATAAAGAAAATCACGTCTATGCTCCTGCTTACAAAGAAAAGGATATAGATGAACTTGTAAAAATATGTGACCATATAATATTTAATTCCATAGGGCAGCTTATGCGTTATAAGGAAAAATGTATAAGAAGCGGTATCAGCATAGGACTTAGAATTAATCCGGAAATATCTACGCAGGGTGATAATGCAATATATGACCCTTGTGCGTATGGTTCAAGGCTTGGAGTAACTATTGATATGTTAAACAAGGCAGATGAGGAAGTTCTTAATGGAGTTGAGGGACTTCATTTTCATACTCTCTGTGAGCAGAATTCAGATGCACTTGCAATTACACTTAAAGCAGTTGAAGATAAATTCGGGCATATTATGAAGAATATGAAGTGGATTAATATGGGCGGTGGACATCATATAACAAGAAAAGATTATGATATAGATACACTTATTGGCTGCGTTAATCACATAAAGAGTGAATATAATGTACAGGTGTATTTAGAGCCGGGCGAGGCTGTTGCTCTTAATGCCGGTTATCTTGTTACAGAGGTGTTAGATAAGGTTGATAATGGAATCGAAACGCTTATACTTGATGCTTCTGCCGCGTGCCATATGCCAGATGTCCTCGAAATGCCATATACACCACCACTTCGGGGGGCACAGATAATTAAAAATATCAAAAAATATAAAAATGTTACTGCTGGTAAAGATATTCAGGAAAATGAAGATATTAGGAAGTATAAAGATAAAAAAGAATACAGAGAAAATGTATACAGGCTGTCTTCATATACCTGTCTTGCAGGAGATATTATAGGTGATTATAAGTTTGACAGTAAGATTAATATAGGGGACAGGCTTGTATTTGAGGATATGGCGATATACTCAATGGTAAAGAATAATACATTTAATGGAATACCACTTCCAGCTATAGCGGTAATGAAAGATAAAGAAGTGCGGGTTATTAAAGAATTTGGTTATGAAGATTTTAAGTGGAGGCTTTCGTGAGAATAACAGATACTACACCTATAGAAGATGGCTATTATATGCCGGCAGAATATGACAGGCACAAGGCTACAATTATGATATGGCCTGTAAGGACAGGCTCGTGGCCTTATAATGCTGTAGCTGCACAGAATGTATTTGTGGATATTGCACATATAATATCCAGACACGAAAAAGTGTATATATTAGCAGATGAGAAGCACTATGCACAGGCAGAAGCAAGATTTATGAAAATAAAAGACGCTGTAACAGGAGAATGTAATAAAGCCAGTGAAGATATTAAAGCTGCCTGGAATATTGAAGTAGTCTGCATCGAAACAGATGATGCGTGGGCAAGAGATGTATGTCCCACGTTTGTAAAAAACGGACATACAGGTGATGTACGTGGGATTAACTGGAAATTCAATGCGTGGGGTGGCGATTATGACGGACTTTACAAGAATTGGGAAAAGGACGATAAAGCAGCTCTGCAATTCTGTAATATGACAGGATATGATTGCTATGATGCCAATCCGTTTGTGCTTGAGGGAGGTTCTATACACAGTGATGGTGAAGGTACGGTTATAGTAACTGACAGCTGTCTTTTAAGTAAGGGAAGAAATCCAGATATGGGCAGGGAACAGATTGAGCATAATCTTAAGAAATATCTGGGGGCAAAGAAAATTATATGGATTCCATATGGAATATATAATGATGAAACTAATGAACACGTTGATAATGTGTGTGCATTTACCTCACCAGCTAATGTAGTTCTTGCGTGGACGGATAATGAGGAAGATCCTCAATATGCAATGTCTTTGGCTGATATGAAGGTGCTTGAAAGAGAAACTGATGCCAGAGGACGTAAGTTTAATGTTCATAAACTGCATATACCGGATGTCCCAGTGTGCATAACTGATAATGATTTAAAGGGTCTTGTGTTTGAAGCAGGAGAAGATATGCGTGAAGCGGGAGAGCGGCTTGCGGCCAGTTATGCTAACTTCTATATAGCCAATGATATTGTGCTTGTTCCACAGTTTGGCGATGTTAAAGATAAGCAGGCAGTAGATCTTATTCAGAATCTTATGCCAGAGTATGAGGTTATTGGTGTGTATGCAAGAGATATAATTGTTGGTGGAGGCAATATACATTGTATTACACAGCAGATACCGCAATAACAGGATATATTAAAGTGGTATATATGTTACAGATTAGTGCTGCTGGCACAATTAAGGTATAAAAAGAAGTCAAAGCGTAATAGGTTATAGATTGGTTTTAGTGTGACAGACACGGAAATGAGGTAATATGAGCAGAAAAGTAAAAGCTGCGGCAATTCAGATGCGGTGCAGTAATAATGTCGGCGATAATATAAAAAAAGCTGATGAAATGACAAGAGAAGCAGTAAAAAAGGGAGCTAATATAATTCTTCTGCCAGAATTATTTGAAAGACAGTATTTCTGTCAGGAGAGAAGATATGAATATTACGCCTATGCCAAAAGCGTACAAGAAAATGATGCTGTCCAGCATTTTACACAGACTGCTAAGGAACTTGGAGTTGTTATAATTGTAAGTTTTTATGAAAAAAACATAAATGTGTTGTATAATACAGTTACGGTTATTGATGCTGATGGAAGCAATCTTGGAATATACAGAAAGACACATATTCCAGATGACCATTACTATCAGGAGAAATTCTATTTTACGCCGGGTAATACAGGATTTAAGGTGTTTAATACAAGGTTTGGCAATATAGGTATAGGAATATGCTGGGATCAGTGGTTCCCTGAAACGGCAAGAGCATTAGTGGTAAAGGGTGCAGAGATATTATTCTATCCTACAGCTATAGGAAGTGAGCCTATACTTGAATGTGACAGTATGCCTCATTGGAGAAGGTGTATGCAGGGACACGCCGGCTGTAATCTTGTTCCTGTGGTGGCAGCTAACAGAATTGGAATAGAAACAGTAGACCCTTGCGAGGCAAATGGTGGACAGAAAAGTTCACTCAAGTTCTATGGTTCATCATTTATAACAGATAATACAGGTGAAGTCATATGTGAAGCAGGAAGAGATACAGAAGAAGTACTTGTTGCACAGTTTGATTTAGATGAATATATGACAGACAGATTATCGTGGGGATTATTCAGAGATAGAAGACCGGAAATATATAACTGAATTGGAGATAAACGTAGTGAAGAAACTTGTTATAGGTATGCTTGCCCACGTTGATGCAGGTAAGACAACATTATCTGAGAGCATATTGTATACATCGGGAGCTATAAGAAAGCTTGGAAGAGTAGATAACAAAGATGCGTTTCTTGATAATAATGATTATGAAAGACAGCGTGGAATAACGATATTTTCCAAGCAGGCAGTATTTACCTACAAAGATTTAGATGTTACATTGCTTGATACACCCGGACACGTTGATTTTTCGGCAGAGATGGAGAGAACGCTCTGGGTGCTTGATTATGCTGTTCTTGTTATTAACGGAATGGATGGGGTTCAGGGACATACAGAGACACTTTGGGGACTTTTAAAGAGATTAAAAGTCCCTGTGTTTATATTTGTCAATAAAATGGACCAGCAGGGAACAGACAGGCATAGAATATTAGAACAATTAAAGAATAAGTTATCATCAGGATGTGTGGATTTTGACAGGCTTGATTATGAAGAGCTTGCTGTGTGCAATGAAGAAGCATTAGAGCAGGTGTTAGAGGAAGGCATTGTTGATGATAAGCTTATAGGAAATATGATAAGCCAAAGAGAAGTATTTCCTGTAATATTCGGCTCTGCATTAAGACTTGATGGAGTGGACAGACTTCTTGATATTATGAATAAATATTGTGAGGTATCTGAAAATGGTGATGATAAGCAGTCGGATATGTCAGCAAGAGTATATAAAATATCAAGAGATGACAGGGGTGAAAGGCTTACACACATTAAGGTTACAGGCGGAAGCCTTAAAGCTAAACAGCTTATTAATGGTGAGAAGATTAACCAGATCAGAATATATTCAGGTGAGAAGTACACTTCGGTAAATGAAGCTGTATGTGGAAGTATATGTGCAATAACAGGGCTGGAGGGCACCTATGCAGGACAGGCATTAGGCAGGGAGAATAATGATAATGCACCGGTGTTATCCCCTGTGCTTAATTATAAGATTAATCTTCCAGCAGGAACAGACCCGCTTATGATGCTTCCTAAACTTAAGATGATTGAGGAGGAAGAACCACAGCTTCACATTGAATGGAATGAGAGCTTTAAAGAAATACATGTGCAGGTTATGGGACCTGTTATGATAGAAGTCCTTCAGAATATTATTAAAGAACGTTTCGATTGTGATGTGACATTTTCTGAAGGAAGCATTGTATACAAGGAAACCATAGCTGATAAAGTTGAAGGAATCGGACATTTTGAGCCTTTAAGACATTATGCGGAGGTGCATCTTATATTAGAGCCGGGTGAAGCTGGGAGTGGTATGCAGTATGAGCTTGATTGTAGTGAGGATATGCTTGCCAAGAACTGGCAGAGGCTTATATATACACATCTGTGTGAAAAGACACATAAGGGTGTGCTTACAGGTTCAGCACTTACTGATGTTAAGATAACGGTTGTTGCAGGCAGGGCACATAACAAGCATACAGAGGGCGGAGATTTCAGGCAGGCTACATACAGGGCAGTAAGAAATGGACTTATGCAGGCAGAGAGTGTGCTGCTTGAGCCATTTTATGAATTCACGCTAATACTTGACAGACAGTATATAGGCAGGGCTATGACTGACTTTGAGAGGATGGGTGCACAGTTTGAGATTAACGATAATGGTGATGAAGCAGTAATAAAGGGGGCTGGTCCTGTTGCCACTGTTGGTAACTATCAGGCAGAGGTTAATGCGTACACTAGGGGAAAGGGAGTATTAAGACTTAAAATGTCTGGCTACAGACCTTGTCATAATACAGATGAGGTTATTGAACAAATCGGATATGAAGCCGAGAGAGATACAAGAAATCCAGCAGATTCAGTATTCTGTGCGCACGGTTCAGGTTTTAATGTGCCTTGGTATGAAGTCAAAGATTATGCACACGTTGACAGCGTGCTTAATCCAGTGGGAACTAATGAAAATGTAGTTCTCACACCAAAAGAAGCAGCAAGAACGGTATCTGATGAATGGATTGGAACAGATGAAGTCGACAGAATACTGGCACAGACGTACTTTGCTAACAGCAGGGGTGATAATGAAAGACGTAAGATGTCTAAAAGAAAAGCCTCTGATGAAATGGGAAGATATGTAACAGCCTCTGGCAGTGGAAGCTATAATAATGGACAGTATAAAGCTTCGCAGTCTAAGAAGCAGACAAATTCAATATCGTATCTTCTTGTAGACGGCTATAATATAATACACGCGTGGAGCGAGCTTGAGGAATTGTCAAGAATTAATATGGACAGTGCAAGGGATAAGCTTCTTGATATAATGTGCAATTATCAGGGTATGAAGAAGTGTGAGCTTATCGTTGTATTTGATGCTTACAGGGTATCAGGACATCATGAAGAATATATGGACTATCATAATATTCACGTTGTATACACGAAAGAGGCAGAAACGGCAGACCATTATATAGAAAAGTTTGCACATGAGAATGGAAAGAAATATAATATAACAGTTGCTACATCAGATGGACTTGAGCAGGTTATTATCCGTGGAGCAGGCTGTCTTTTGTATTCAGCAAGAGAATTTGAGAAAGAGGTAAAAGCTATGGAGGAGCATATCCGCAGCGATTACCTTAACAGGACATATTAATTAATGGAAATCGAGGTTATGGATTATGAGTACATTATGGGTTATAGGAGATTCAACAGTAAGCAGTTTTGAGGATAAATACTACTATCCAAGATATGGTTATGGAACAATGCTTGATAAGTACCTTAATGATAATGTCAAGGTTGTCAACATTGCATTATCTGGCAGAAGCAGTAAGAGTTATCTTTCAGAGCCTGAATATAATACGCTTATTAATGGAATGAAGCAGGGTGATTATCTTTTAATAGGTTTTGGACACAATGATGAAAAGACAGAGAAGGAAAGATATACAAGTCCTGTTGGTGACTATATGACAGAAGGAACATTTGCTAATACTTTATATGTTAATTATATCAGGAAAGCAAGGAATGCAGGCTGTTATCCTATACTTTGTACTCCTATTGTAAGAAGAAGTGCATCTGGCGAATGGAAAGCCACAGAACTTCATATTACACAGGACGTTGCACAGTATAAAGGCGGAGATTATGCACTTGCAGTAAGAGAATTAGGAAAAGCCGTTGGCGTTCCGGTTATAGATATGACACAGCTTACCAGGGATGAATATGAAAAGTTAGGATCTGATAATACAATATATCTTCATGCGTGGCCATCTAATAATAAGCTGAGCGTTGATAATACACATACTAACATATGGGGAGCAAGGGTTAATGCTTATATGATAATGTCAGCAGTGAAAGAACTTAATATAAGTGGTCTGTCGGAAAATGTTGTGAACATTGATAACAACCCATTAGATTATAAAGAAAAGTTTCTTGTATCTAATAAAGATTATGTTCCAGTTGTATTCAGCGATAAGCTTCCAGACAGCAGATTGTTTAAGGATTATGGAGAGTACAAGGCGGCTGTATTTGGTGATGTATTAGGAGAAGTTGATGATACAGACTTTACTCTTGGAACAGATGCTAATGGAGATATGAACATAGCTGTCAGAAATAACAGAGGCAAGATATCTGCTGTAACAGACGGCATTGCTATGTATTATAAAAAAGTTGATATAACAGAGCATTTTACTCTTACAGCAACAGTTAAGGTTAATAAAATATTTGCTAATGACCAGGTATCTTTTGGGCTTATGGTAAGAGATGACTGCTATATTGATAAGAATATGCCTGACATATTAGGAGATTATGTTGCCGCCGCACCATTATTTATAACAAAGGGTGAGAAGGCGACAGCTACATTTGCAAGACGAAGCGGACAGCTTGTGCTTGGAAAAGATACGAATGAGGTTATAAAAGAAGGTGGGGAGTATGAGCTTATGCTTTCATCTTCTTCTGACGGATATGCGGCTAAGTTTGGAAAGGGTGATGTTATTACAGGCGGATATGATTTTAAGCTTACTGCAATTGACCCGGCTCATGTATATGTAGGAATGTTCGTATCAAGAAATGCAGATGTTATATTTTCTAATATTAAATATACAAAGAATGAATAAAATGTTATAATAAATCTAACAAAATATAGAACATAGAAGAAGGCTGTGTTTCATATATTAAACAGGATTGTGTTAATTGAATATTGGACTGGGGGTATGCTTATGAGAATAACATTTTTAGGAGCAGATCACGAGGTGACAGGAAGCTGCCATTATCTACAGGTGGCAGACAAGAACATTTTAATTGATTGCGGAATGGAGCAGGGCAATGATGTGTATGAGAATCAGGAGCTTCCAATTCCAGCGTGTGATGTTGATTATGTGCTTCTTACCCACGCACATATTGACCATTCAGGACTTATTCCACTTCTTTATGTGAATGGTTTCAGGGGAAAGATATACTGTACAGAGGCGACAGTACAGCTATGTGACATAATGTTAAGAGATAGTGCACATATACAGATGTTTGAAGCTGAGTGGCGTAACAGAAAGGCTAAGCGTTCTAATGGCACTTTAAAGGAATTTATTCCATTATATGATGCAAAAGCAGTATATGAGGTTATGAAGCAGTTCGTTGGTCTTGAATATGAGAAGATTGTAAAGATTGATGATAATGTGAGCATAAGATTAAGAGATGTAGGACATCTGCTTGGTTCTGCCAGTATTGAAGTATGGGCATCAGAAGATACACCAGAGGGCAGGGTTGAAAGAAAGCTTGTATTCTCTGGAGATATAGGCAATGTTCATAAGCCGATAACCAAGGACCCTGCAACAGTTGCAGATGCAGATTATGTTGTTATGGAGTCAACTTATGGCAACAGAAGCCATAATGGAACACCTGATTATGTGGCTGAGCTTGTCAAAGTATTCAAGCGTACATTTGACAGAGGCGGTAATGTTGTTATACCATCATTTGCGGTTGGAAGAACACAGGAGCTTTTATATCATATAAGAAAGATAAAAGCGGATGGACTTATGGACAGGGATTTTGATGTGTATGTCGACAGCCCTCTTGCAATTGAAGCTACAGAGGTGTTTAGTAAGAATGTAGAGCAGTGCTTTGATGAAGATGCGATTGAACTTGTAAGACAGGGGATTAATCCTTTATCTTTTCCGGGGCTTAAATATGCCATATCAAGTGAAGAGTCCAAGATGATTAATTTTGATACTAATCCTAAGGTAATCATATCAGCATCTGGTATGTGTGAGGCCGGACGAATAAGACATCATTTAAAGCACAATCTGTGGAGACCAGAGTGTACGATACTTTTTGTAGGTTATCAGGCCAATGGTACAACAGGACGAATTATTGTTGACGGAATTGACGAGATTAAGTTATTTGGTGAGCCAATTCAGGTAAAAGCAGAGATTGCACAGCTTCCGGGTTCAAGCGGACACGCTGATAAAGACGGTCTGATTCATTGGGTGAATGCATTTACCAATAAGCCAAGAAAGGTATTCGTTGTACACGGTGAGGACAGTGTGTGTGAAGAATTTACACAATGTCTTAAAGAAGAATATGGTTTTGATGCGTATGCTCCATATACCGGCACTTCATTTGACCTGATTACAGGACAGATGATTGCTGAGGGCAATAAGGAGAAGAAGAGCAGAAGAACAACAGTTAATAAGCGTAATAAGAGCGTATTTGACAGGCTTGTTGCGGCTGGTAAGAGACTTATGAGTGTTATTGCACACAATGAGGGCGGTGCGAATAAGGATCTTGCGAAGTTTACAGACCAGATTAATTCACTTTGCGATAAATGGGACAGATAAGAGAATAATTTAAGATGAAATAATTATAAATATAATAATAGTAAATTATTATTAATAATATAATTATATATAATTTAAGCGATTAGATAAGAATGGAGATTATTATGAAAAAAATGCTTTTTGTATTCAATCCTAATTCTGGTAAGGCTCAGATTAAGAATTCTTTGTTAAAGATTATTCAGATATTCTCCAATGCGGACTATGAGGTTACTGTGTATCCTACGAAAGCAGCACTGGACGGATTTGAGAGAGTTAAAGCTGATGAAGGACGATATGATGTTATTGTATGCAGTGGCGGCGATGGTACTCTTAATGAGATTGTCAGTGCTGTAGCAGGATATAGTACAGTTAAACCACCGATAGGTTATATTCCAAGCGGTTCTACTAATGATTTTGCCAGGAGTCTTGGAATACCGTCAGATAAGATCAGGGCTGCTTGCAATATAATCAATGGTGAAAGCTTTCCATGCGATATAGGAATTGCCAATGACCATAAATATTTTAATTATGTGGCAGCTTTTGGTGCATTTACAGATGTTGCCTACGAAACACCGCAGGATCTTAAGAATGTGTTAGGTCATCAGGCGTATGTTATTGAGGGTGTTAAGAGATTATCTAATCTTAAGGCTTGCAGAATGAAGATTAAGAGCGATGAACTTAATGTGGAAGATTCATTTATATATGGAATGGTTAGCAACGCAAGCTCAATAGGCGGAATGAAAGGCCTTATAGCAGAAGGAGTTGATTATCAGGACGGAATGTTTGAAGTTACCCTTATAAGGGAGATTAAGAATCCTATGGATTTACAGGCAATAGTTAATGCTTTTATAACACAGAAGATAGATGACTGCGATATGGTATATACATTTAAGACCAAGGATATAACATTTGAGTCAAAGGAAGAAGTTAAGTGGACACTTGACGGAGAATTTGGAGGCATACATAATAATGTCAACTTAAAAGTCTGCCAGAAAGCGGTGGATTTCATAGTTAAGAAAAGAAGGAAAAAAGAAGAAAAAGATTTATTAAATTAATAAGCGGATTGATAAAGTTAATTAAATTAATAATTGTTTGTAAAAAATATGTCGAAATATTAAATAATTAAAGTGATAAAAGCTATCAGCAAGGGTATATGGCTTTTATCACTTTATTTTTTTACAACTTTAGTTTTAAGGGCAGAAAATGGAACTTAAAAGATAAACAATTTAGACACAATTTTAAATTTTATGATAAAGTGATGTTGGAATATGGGCTGATAGAAAGATGACTTGATATATAAAATGTATTAATATGTTTGCGTATAATATATTTTAAGTGCTGATTCAATGAAATAGTCAGATAATAATGTATTAAATTACAAATAATTGAATAATCTGATAATTTAACCAAATAAAAAGTTTACAAGATAAAAAAATAGGAGTATATTAAGCACAAGAAAAACAAGTCTACCACATTTGTGGGTTAAATCAGACGATTGTTAATTATACAAATCATACGATAAGACTTGCATTACAGATTATATATGAAAGGATGAGCAGACTATGGAAAATCAAAATAATCAGCCTGGACTTTACAGCCCACAGTTTGAACACGATAACTGTGGCATCGGTGCAGTTGTAAGCATCAAGGGAGTAAAGACACATCAGACAGTATCAGACGCATTAAGCATCGTTGAGAACCTCGAACACAGAGCAGGTAAAGATGCAGAGGGAAAGACTGGTGATGGTGTAGGTATCCTTCTTCAAATATCACATAAATTCTTTAAGAAAGCAGTTAAACCTCTTGGAATTAAGATTGGTGAGGAAAGAGAGTATGGTGTAGGTATGTTCTTCTTCCCACAGGACGAACTTGCAAGAAACCGTGCTAAGAAGATGTTTGAAATCATCGTTGAAAAAGAAGGTCTTGAGTTCTTAGGCTGGAGAGAAGTTCCAACATTTCCTAATGTACTTGGTAAAAAGGCAGTTGACTGTATGCCATACATTATGCAGGGCTTTGTAAAGAAACCTAAGGATGTTAATAAGGGAATTGACTTTGATAGAAAGCTTTATGTTGCAAGACGTGTATTCGAGCAGACAGCAGAAGATACATATGTCTGTTCGCTTTCAAGCAGAACTATTGTATACAAGGGTATGTTCCTTGTTGGACAGTTAAGAACATTCTTTAAGGATCTTGTAGATGAAGATTATGAGTCAGCTATTGCACTTGTTCATTCAAGATTTTCAACTAACACTAACCCAAGCTGGGAACGTGCTCATCCTAATAGATTTATTGTTCATAATGGTGAGATTAATACAATCAAAGGTAACGCAGATAGAATGTTATCAAGAGAAGAAACTATGGTTTCTCCATATCTTGAAGATGAAATGTCTAAGATAACACCAGTTGTTAATACTAACGGTTCAGATTCAGCTATGTTAGATAATACTCTTGAATTCTTTGTAATGAATGGTATGCCACTTCCACTTGCTGTTATGATTACAATTCCAGAGCCTTGGAGCAATAATAAAGCTATGGAGCAGGAGAAGAAAGACTTCTACCAGTATTATGCAACAATGATGGAGCCTTGGGACGGACCTGCTTCAATCCTCTTCTCAGATGGAGATATTATGGGAGCAGTTCTTGATAGAAATGGTCTTCGTCCTTCAAGATACTATATTACTAATGATGGTTATCTTATTCTTTCATCAGAAGTAGGTGCACTTCCAATAGATGAGAGTAGAATTAAAGTTAAGGACAGACTTCATCCAGGAAAAATGCTTCTTGTAGATACAGTTAAGGGAGAGCTTATTGATGATGACAAGCTTAAAGAGCAGTATGCAACTAAGCAGCCTTATGGTGAATGGCTTGATAACAATCTTATAAATCTTTGTGATTTAAAGATTCCTAACAAGAAAGTTCCAACACATACTAAGGAAGAAAGAGCAAGATTACAGAAAGCTTTCGGTTATACATATGAAGATTTCAGAACATCAATACTTCCAATGGCACTTAATGGAGCAGAGTCAATTGGAGCTATGGGTATAGATACACCACTTGCGGTGCTTTCTAACAGACACCAGCCTTTATTTAACTATTTTAAGCAGTTATTTGCACAGGTTACTAATCCACCTATTGATTCGATAAGAGAAAAGATTGTAACTTCAACTACTGTATATCTTGGTAAAGATGGAAATGTGCTTGAGGAAAAGCCAGAGAACTGTAAGAACTTAAAGATTAACAATCCTATTCTTACTAATACAGATCTTTTAAAGATTAAGAATATGAAAGTTGAAGGCTTTAAGGTAGAGACAATTCCTATTACATATTATAAGAATACATCAATTGAAAAGGCTATTGACCATATATTCGTAGAGGTTGACAGGGCACACAGAGAAGGTGCTAACATCATTATCCTTTCAGACAGGGGTGTTGATGAGAATCACGTTGCAATTCCATCACTTCTTGCAGTAGGTGCTGTACAGCATTACCTTGTACAGACTAAGAAGAGAACAAGTATGGCAGTTATACTTGAAAGTGGTGAGCCAAGAGATGTACATCATTTTGCAACACTTTTAGGATATGGTGCATCAGCTATCAACCCATATCTTGCACAGGAGAGCATACAGGAGCTTATCGACCTTAATATGCTTGACAAGGATTACTATGCAGCAGTTGATGACTACAACAATGCTATTATAAGTGGTATTGTTAAGATTGCAGCTAAAATGGGTATTTCAACAATCCAGTCATATCAGGGTGCTAAGATATTTGAGGCAATTGGTATTAACTCAGATGTAATTAATAAGTACTTCACTGGTACTGTATCAAGAATTGAAGGAATCGGACTTAAGGATATTCAGGAAGATGTGGAAACACTTCATTCTAAGGCATTTGATCCACTTGGACTTTCAACAGATACAACTCTTGACAGTGAGGGCGCTCATAAGATGAGAAGTGGAAAAGAAGAACATCTTTACAATCCACAGACAATACATCTTTTACAGCTTGCAGCACGTACAGGTGATTATAATACATTTAAGGAATATACAGCTCTTGTTAATAAAGAAGAGGGCGTTAAGAACTTAAGAGGACTTATGGATATCAAGTTCCCTAAGAAGGGAATAAATATAGATCAGGTAGAGAGTGTTGATTCTATCGTTAAGAGATTTAAGACCGGTGCCATGTCATACGGTTCCATCTCTAAGGAAGCACACGAGACTATGGCTATTGCTATGAATATGCTTCACGGCAAGTCTAACTCAGGTGAAGGTGGAGAAGATGAAGACAGACTTACAGTAGGTGCTGACGGACTTAACAGATGTTCAGCTATCAAGCAGGTAGCTTCAGGACGTTTTGGTGTTACAAGTAAGTATCTTGTAAGTGCTAAGGAAATCCAGATTAAGATGGCACAGGGTGCTAAGCCAGGTGAAGGTGGACATCTTCCAGGAAAGAAGGTATATCCTTGGATTGCAAAGACACGTCTTTCAACACCAGGTGTATCACTTATATCACCACCACCTCATCACGACATTTATTCTATCGAAGATTTAGCACAGCTTATATATGATTTAAAGAATGCCAACAAGAATGCAAGAATATCAGTTAAGCTTGTATCAGAAGCAGGTGTTGGTACTATAGCTTCTGGTGTTGCCAAGGCAGGTGCACAGGTTATCCTTATATCAGGTTATGATGGAGGTACTGGTGCAGCTCCAAGAAGTTCTATACATAATGCAGGACTTCCATGGGAATTAGGACTTGCAGAAGCTCATCAGACACTTACAATGAACGGACTTCGTAATAAGGTTATAATCGAGACAGATGGTAAGCTTATGAGCGGACGTGATGTTGCAATAGCAGCTATGCTTGGTGCAGAAGAATTCGGTTTTGCAACAGCTCCACTTGTAACAATGGGCTGTGTAATGATGAGAGTATGTAACCTTGATACTTGTCCAGTTGGTATTGCTACACAGAATCCTGAGCTTAGAAAGAGATTTGCAGGCAAGCCTGAATATGTTGTCAACTTTATGAGATTTATCGCACAGGAGCTTCGTGAATATATGGCAAAGCTTGGTGTTAAGACTGTTGATGAACTTGTAGGAAGAACAGATTTCCTTGAAGCAAGAGAAGATGTAGAGGGAAGCGGAAGAGCTTCAAAGGTTGACCTTTCTAATATACTTAACAATCCTTATGTTAAGGAAGCTTCTTCAATTAAGTATGATAAGAAGAATGTATATGACTTTGAACTTGAGAAGACAGTAGATGAGAAGATTCTTATTAAGAAGCTTTCGGATGCTATGGATAAGAAGCAGAAGAGAAGTGTTGAGGTTGATGTAACTAATACAGATAGAGCATTAGGAACACTTCTTGGTGCAGAGATAACAAGAAGATTTGGTGAGAGCCTTGCAGAAGATACTTATACAGTTAAATGTACAGGTGCTGGCGGACAGAGCTTCGGTGCATTTATCCCTAAGGGACTTACACTTGAACTTGTCGGTGACAGCAACGATTACTTCGGAAAAGGTCTTTCAGGTGGTAAGCTTATTGTATATCCACCAACAGGTGTATCTTATAAGGAAGATGAGAATATCATCATCGGTAACGTAGCACTCTATGGAGCAACAAGTGGCAAGGCATTTATCAATGGTGTAGCAGGTGAGAGATTCTGTGTACGTAACTCTGGTGCAACAGCAGTTGTTGAAGGTACTGGCGACCATGGCTGTGAATATATGACAGGCGGAAGGGTTGTTGTACTTGGTAGAACTGGTAAGAACTTCGCAGCAGGTATGAGCGGCGGTGTTGCATATGTTCTTGATGATGACACAACACTTTATAAGAGAGTCAACAAGCAGCTTGTATCACTTGAACCTGTAACTAACAAGTATGATGTACTTGAACTTAAGCAGATGATTACAGAACACGTTGCTTATACTAATTCTAAGAAGGGTAAAGAAGTGTTAGACAACTTTGGCGAATATCTTCCTAAGTTTAAGAAGATTATGCCACATGATTATAAGAAGATACTTAATATGATTGTTCAGATGGAAGAAAAAGGTCTTAGCAGTGAACAGGCTCAGATTGAAGCATTTTATGCAGCAACTAAGTAAGATAGAAATGTACAATAACAGATATGTATTAGCAGATTATAAGTCTGCTGGTACATATTTGTGAAAATGTGTATTTGAAAGGAGATAATCATGGGAAAACCAACTGGATTTTTAGAATATGAACGTGTGGAAGCTAAAGCAGTTTCACCAAAAGAAAGAATAAAGAATTTTAATGAATTTCATACACCACTTTCAGAAGCTGAGCAGAGATGCCAGAGTGCCCGCTGTATGGATTGTGGCGTGCCATTCTGCCAGTCAGGTATGAATATAAAAGGAATGACAAGTGGCTGTCCTCTTAACAACCTTATTCCTGAATGGAATGACCTTGTATACACGGGCAACTGGGAGCAGGCTTATAACAGATTACATAAGACAAGCAATTTTCCTGAATTTACAAGCCGTGTATGTCCTGCACTTTGCGAGAAGGCTTGTACCTGTGGACTTAATGGTGATCCAGTATGTACTAAGGAAAATGAGATGGCTATAATTGAGCATGCATATGCCAATGGACTTGCTGGTCCTAAGCCACCTAAGGCAAGAACAGGAAAGAGAATTGCTGTAATAGGTTCAGGCCCTTCAGGACTTGCAGTAGCAGACCAGTTAAACCAGAGAGGTCATCTTGTGACAGTATATGAAAGAGCTGACAGGGTAGGCGGTCTTTTAAGATACGGAATACCTAATATGAAGCTTGAAAAGCATATAATTGACAGAAAGATAGATGTTATGAAGGAAGAAGGAATTGAATTCATTACAGAAGCTAATATTGGACAGAATATTAAAGCTAAGAAGATAATGGAAGATTATGATGCTGTTGTGCTTGCTGTAGGTGCTTCTAATCCTAGAGATATCAATGCACCTGGAAGAGATGCCAATGGAATACATTTTGCAGTAGATTTCCTCACAGCTACAACTAAGAGCCTTCTTGACTCAGATCTTACAGATGGCAAATATATCAATGCCAAAGACAAGAATGTTATTGTAATTGGTGGTGGTGATACAGGTAATGACTGTGTCGGAACTTGTATAAGACACGGTTGTAAGTCGGTAACACAGCTTGAAATGATGCCAAAAGCACCAGATGTAAGAAGAGATACTAATCCTTGGCCACAGTGGCCTTTAGTCTGCAAGACTGATTATGGTCAGGAAGAAGCTATAGCAGTATTTGGACACGACCCAAGAATATATACAACAACAGTTAAGGAATTTAAGAAGGATAAGAAGGGCAATCTTGAAAAGGTTGTAACTGTCCAGCTTGAATCTAGGGTTGATGAGAAGACAGGAAGAAGAATGATGGTTCCGGTTGAGGGAACAGAAAAAGAACTTCCTTGTGAGCTTGTTCTTATAGCTGCTGGTTTCCTTGGAACACAGAAGTATCTTACAGATGCATTTGGTGTTGAGGTTAATGAGAGAACTAACATAAAGACAGATGTAGACAAGTTCGCTACTAATGTAGCAGGAGTATTCGCTGCCGGCGACTGCCACACAGGCCAGTCACTTGTTGTAAAGGCTATCAGACAGGGCAGGGACTGCGCTAGGGAAGTTGATAAGTATCTTATGGGATATACTAATCTGTAATTCTTAGTCTGTAAGTAAAGATTACATTTTATAAAACTATTAAAATAAGTAAGAAGCCCGCAAAGACTAGCGTATGGTCTTTGTGGGCTTTTTGAAGTGAAGTTGTATTGCTATATGTGGGATTTTTTCGTATACTTAATATTGTTTAAATTAAAGCCTGTAATTTGATATATAATTAAATTTATATATTGCAGGGATGAGTGTTGTTCAGGTTATTGGACTAAACTGCGGGTTTGGATACCAGTAATGGAATATGAATAAATAGAAAGGTCAGAGATATATGAAGAACAAAGTAAATGGAATATTCAGAAAAGTATGTAATATACTTGAATGGATAATATCGGCAATTCTTGTGGTTGTCGTTGCAGTTATGTGTGTGAGGTTTGTGTTTGATCTTGGCGGAATGTTTGATAGTGCACCAGTGGAATTCTTTGAAACTTTTGTTGCAGATATAATGACGCTGGCGGTTGGAGTTGAGCTTATTAAGATGTTATCACAGCATACGCCGGCAACAGTTGTTGAAGTGCTTATGTTTGCAATAGCAAGGGAGATGGTTACACATCATGATTCGGCACTTAACACAGCATTAGGTGTATTATCTATATGTGTGTTATTTGCTACAAGAAAGTTCTTCTTCTGCAAGAATGATTATGATGATAATAATGCAAAGGAAGAAGCTGATGCCAAGGACGAAATATTAAAATAAACATAAATAAATATAAATTATAAAAAATATATTGGCAAATTAATACCTGATGTGATACAATTCATTAGTATGTACATTGTACGAATAGAAAAGAGACTTCATATATATATTTAAGGAGGAATTATTAACAATGAGTTTTAAAGTTGAGAATATGGAAGAAAAGAATATGGTCAAGCTTGTAATCGAGGCTACAGCTGAAGAATTCGAAGCAGGTCTTAATACAGCTTTTAATAAGAATAAGAATAAGATTAGTGTTCCTGGTTTCAGAAAAGGCAAGGCTCCAAGAAAGATGGTAGAAAAGCTTTACGGAACAGAAATCTTCTACGAAGATGCAGCTAATGCAATTATTCCTGATGCTTATGCTAAGGCAGCAGATGAAAGCGAATTAGAGATAGTTTCACAGCCTAAGATTAATGTAGTTCAGATTGAAGCTGGAAAGCCTTTCATATTTGAAGCTGTTGTAGCTGTTAAGCCAGAAGTAGAACTTGGACAGTACAAGGGTGTAGAAGTAGAGAAGTGTGATACAGAAGTTACAGATGCTGATGTTGAAGAAGAATTAAAGAAGGTTCAGGATAAGAATTCAAGAGTTGTTACTGTTGAAGACAGAGCTGTTAAAGATGGCGATATGACAACAATTGACTTTGAAGGATTTGTTGATGGTGTAGCATTTGAAGGCGGTAAGGGTGAGAACTATCCACTTACAATCGGTTCACATTCATTCATTGATAATTTCGAAGAGCAGATTATAGGTATGAACATTGGTGATGAGAAAGAAATCAACGTAACATTCCCAGAAGAATACCACGCTGAAGAATTAAAGGGTAAGCCAGCTATGTTCAAGGTAAAGGTTAACGAGATTAAGGAAAAGGTTCTTCCAGAACTTGATGATGATTTCGCTCAGGACGTATCTGACTTTGATACACTTGCAGAATACAAGGATGATTTAAAGAAGACAATAGCAGAACGTAAGGCTAACGAAGCTAAGGCTAAGAAGGAAGACGAAGCAATCGCTAAGATTATCGAATCTTCTAAGATGGATATTCCAGAAGCTATGGTTAACACACAGGTTAACAGAATGTTAGAAGATTTCGCTCAGAGATTACAGATGCAGGGATTATCAGTAGAACAGTACTTCCAGTATACAGGTGTAACTGCTGAGAAGATTATCGAAGATATGAAGCCAGAAGCAGTTAAGAGAATTCAGTCAAGACTTGTTCTTGAAGCAGTTGTTAAGGCAGAAGGTCTTACAGCTTCAGAAGAAGAATTCCAGGATGAGCTTAACAAGATGGCTGAGCAGTACAAGATGGAAATCGAAAAAGTTAAAGAATTTATGGGTGAATACGAAGAAAAGCAGATTAAGGAAGATATCGCAATCCAGAAGGCTGTTGATGTTATCGTTAACTCAGTAGTAGAAAAGTAATTAATACTTAATATACGAAAGCAATATAGACGGATTTAAGTGCAGGCTGCCTGTGTGCTACGGCATATAAGCAGCTATTGCCTGTCCGTATGCAGAATTTGTGTCAGTGCGCACTTGACACAGGTTTATATGCGCAATATGTTATATAATCTGTGCGCAGAAATGAGGATTAAGATGAGTTTTGTACCTTATGTCATTGAACAGAACAGCCGTGGAGAAAGATCTTATGATATTTATTCACGTTTGTTAAAAGACAGAATTATTTTTTTAGGTGAAGAGGTTACAGATGTGTCTGCAAATCTTGTGGTTGCGCAGATGTTATTCCTTGAAGCAGAAGATCCAAGCAAGGATATACATTTTTATATTAACAGCCCAGGTGGTTCTGTGTCTGCAGGTTTTGCAATATATGATACTATGCAGTACATTAAGTGCGATGTGTCTACAATCTGCATTGGTATGGCAGCTAGTATGGGAGCATTTCTTCTTTCAGGCGGAACTAAAGGCAAAAGACTTGCTCTTCCTAATGCTGAGATTATGATTCATCAGCCATCAGGTGGTGCAAGAGGACAGGAAACAGAGATCAGAATAGTTGCAGAGAACATTTTAAAGACAAGAAACAAATTGAATGAAATACTTGCAGCTAATACAGGTAAATCAGTAGAAGAAATCTCTCGAGATACAGAACGTGATAATTATATGACTGCACAGGAAGCTGTTGCATATGGTTTGATTGATAGTGTTGTTGAAAAGAGATAGTTGCTTAACGGGACTGTAGCTTTTCGCACAGTCCCGTTTTTTAAGACAATAATACAGTGGGTACATTTGTTAATCAGGTGTATAAAGCTGTTATAGTAATTGTGGAGGAAGTATGGCAGGCAGAAATGTAGATGAAAAGCTAAGATGCTCATTCTGTAATAAAACACAGGATCAGGTTAAGAAGCTTATAGCTGGCCCTAATGGGGCGTATATATGTGATGAGTGTGTAGGAATATGTGCTGACATTCTTGACGAAGAATTTGAAAATGAGGAAGACATTCAGGAAGATGCTGAGGGTATGAATATCAACCTTTTAAAACCTAAAGAAATCAAAGAATTTCTTGATGATTATGTGATTGGACAGGATGAGGCCAAAAAGGTATTATCAGTTGCTGTATATAATCATTACAAGAGAATATTATCAGCCAAAGATGTCGATGTAGAGCTTCAGAAGAGTAATATTCTTATGTTAGGACCTACAGGTTCAGGTAAGACATTTCTTGCCCAGAATCTTGCAAGGCTTCTTAATGTACCATTTGCAATTGCAGATGCTACAACACTTACAGAAGCAGGTTATGTAGGTGAGGATGTAGAGAACATTTTATTAAAGCTTATTCAGGCGGCTGATTATGATGTTGAAAAGGCACAATATGGAATTATCTATATTGATGAGATAGATAAGATAACTAAGAAGTCGGAAAATGTATCTATAACAAGAGATGTATCCGGCGAGGGCGTACAGCAGGCACTTCTTAAGATATTAGAGGGAACTGTTGCTTCTGTTCCACCACAGGGAGGAAGAAAGCACCCACAGCAGGAGCTTATTCCGATTGACACAACTAACATTCTCTTTATATGTGGTGGTGCTTTTGACGGACTTGAGAAGATTATAGAAGCAAGAATGGATCAGAGTACAATCGGATTTAATTCACAGATTAAAGATAAGACAGCAACTGAAGATGTTGGAGAGATGTTCCATAAGGCACTTCCACAGGATCTTATTAAGTTCGGTCTTATTCCTGAATTTGTAGGAAGAGTACCTGTTGTTGTTGCACTTGATTCATTAGATGAGGAGTCACTTGTAAGAATTCTTAGAGAACCTAAGAATGCTATACTTAAGCAGTATAAGGCATTATTAAGCCTTGATGAAGTGGATCTGGAATTCGATGATGATGCAGTTAAGGCTATTGCACATAAGAGTTTTGAAAGAAAGACTGGAGCAAGAGGATTACGTTCTATATTAGAAGCTGTTATGAACGAAGTTATGTATGAAGTGCCATCTGATGAAACGATAGCAAGATGTACAATAACTAAGGATGCAGTTATGGGAACAGGAAAGCCTGTTATAGAGTATAGAACTGATGAAGTTAAGAAAGCACAATAAATATGAATATGATTACAATACCAGTAATTGCGTTAAGAAGTATGACCGTGTTACCCGACATGGTCATACATTTTGATATAAGCAGAAAAATATCAATTAAAGCAGTAGAAGCTGCTATGGAAAATGATGAGAAGGTGCTGCTGTTGACACAGACCGACTCAGCAGTTAAAAGTCCTACAGCTAAAGATTTATATATGACAGGAACTATAGCTTCTGTTAAGCGGGTTATAAGAATGCCTAATAAGTTAGTAAGAGTGCAGGTTGAGGGACTTAAGAAGGCTGTAGCCGCAGGCATTAATACTGAGGGTGATTACATATATGCAGATGTACAGGAGTGCAGTACATTTATAGAAGAAACGGATAAAGTATCAGATAAAGCTATTGTCATTGGAATGAATGAATTATTAAGACAATATGCGGCTGCTAATCCAAGATGTAATAAGGAGATGCTTAATCACTGGCTGGCGATTGACAATGCCAGAGAACTTATGAGCAGTGTAATCTGTGATTTTCCTATGGAATATACTGACCGTCAGAAGTTCCTTGAGATGAATAATATACTTGATATGTATGAATATATTGCAGGGATACTTATAGAGCTGACGCAAGCGTATAGTATTAAAGAAGAAATATCTGGTAAAGTCAGGGCTAAAGTAGATGAGAACCAGAGAGAATATATATTAAAAGAACAGCTTGAAATTCTTAATAAGGAGCTTGGGCAGGATGAATATTCTGAAACTAATGAATTAGAAGAAAAGATAGATAAGCTTAATGCTTCTGATGAAGTAAAGGATAAGCTTCATAAGGAGGTAAAAAGGCTTAAGAACTTATCTAAGGGTTCATCAGAGGTCAATGTTGAAAGAACATATATTGAGAATTGTCTTGAACTTCCTTGGAATAATATGTCAGAGGATAACAATGATATTATTAATGCAAGAAAAGTGCTTGATAATGACCATTATGGAATGAAAGATATTAAAGACAGAATAATAGAGGCACTTGCTGTAAGAAATATAACTTCTAATACAGATGCTCCGATATTATGTCTTGCAGGACCTCCGGGAACAGGAAAGACTTCAATAGCACGTTCGGTGGCGGCTGCCCTTAATAAAGAATATGTAAGGATATGTCTTGGCGGAGTAAAAGATGAAGCAGAGATAAGAGGACATAGAAAGACATATGTCGGTGCAATGCCGGGAAGAATAATAGAGGGTTTAAAGAAGGCAGGAACAGCCAATCCATTAATGCTTCTTGATGAGATTGATAAGGTGAGCAATGATTATAAATCAGATACAGCCTCGGCTCTTCTGGAAGTGTTAGACAGCGAGCAGAATTCACATTTTACGGATCATTATATAGAAATGCCTGTAGATTTATCTAAGGTATTATTTATAGCAACGGCTAATGATTTATCAACACTCAGCAGACCGCTGCTTGACAGAATGGAGATTATAGAAGTATCTGGCTATAGTGTTAATGAGAAGCTTCATATAGCAAAGGAACACCTTGTTGGCAAGCAGCTTCGTAAGAACGGGCTTGCCACATCACTTTTAAAGATATCAGACTCAGCATTAAAGCATATAATTCTTGGTTACACTAAAGAGTCAGGTGTGAGGGAGCTTGAAAGACAGATTGCCAAAATATGCAGAAAAGCAGTAACCAAGCTGTATGAGGCAGGAGTTTTTAATGCTGATGGCACAAGAAACAAAGAAGTCAAGGTGTGCATAAGAATAACGGACAAGAATTTGACTGATTATCTTGGCAATATTAAATATAAGACTGACAAAGCATACAAGAAGCCACAGGTAGGAATTGTAAGAGGACTTGCATGGACAAGCGTTGGTGGTGAAACTCTTGAAATAGAAGTTAATGCAATGCCGGGAAGTGATGATTTGAGGCTCACAGGCAATATGGGAGATGTTATGAAAGAGTCTGCTATGATTGCGTATTCTTATGTGAGAGCTATTACTGAGAGTGGAAAATATAAAGTTGATATGAAGTATTTTGATGAACATATGCTTCATCTTCATATACCAGAAGGAGCAGTTCCTAAAGATGGTCCATCAGCAGGAGTGACAATGACAACGGCTATGTTGTCGGCAGTTACAGGTATACCGGTAAGACCAGATGTCGCTATGACAGGCGAGGTGACTCTTAGAGGAAGGGTACTTGCAATAGGCGGGCTTAAGGAAAAGCTTCTTGCGGCCAAGCTTGCTGGTATGAAGAAAGTGCTTGTGCCAGAAGAAAATGTATCTGATGTAGAAGAGTTAGATGCAGAGATAACTGACGGCTTAGAACTTGTATATGTAAAGGATATGTCAGAGGTTCTTAATAATGCACTTGTATTATAGAGCATAGAAATGAGGATAAATATGGTAATTAAAAAGGTTAATCTTGATATAGTAATAGGTGTGACAAGTGCTATACCAGATACAGAGTTTCCAGAGGTAGCATTTGCGGGCAAATCAAATGTTGGTAAGTCATCTTTGATTAATGCTCTTATGAATAGAAAATCATATGCAAGAACATCGTCACAGCCTGGTAAGACACAGACTATTAATTTCTACAATATTAATGATGCGATGTATCTTGTTGACCTTCCGGGATATGGCTATGCCAATGCCAGTCCTGCGGTAAAGGCAAAATGGGGTAAGATGATAGAGAAATATTTAAGACAGTCTGCTAATCTAAAGCAGGTGTTCTTATTAGTTGACATAAGACACGACCCATCAGAGAATGATAAGATGATGTATAACTGGATTGTTGATAACGGCTTCAGACCGGTTATAATTGCAACAAAGCTTGATAAATTAAAGAGAAGCCAGATAGCAAAGCACGTTAAAGCTGTAAGAGCAGGTCTTGGTCTTAAAGAAGATGATATACTCATACCATTTTCTTCACAGACAAAGCAGGGGCTTGATGAACTGTGGAATACAATAGAGGGCTACATCGGGCAGTAATTATTAAAGATGCACATTATGCAGTAACAACTGGTATGGCATAAAGAGTAACAGCTGGAATATTATAAAAAGTCAGATAATCGCAGTGACAGATATATTAAACTGGTTGTAATTATTTATGAAAAGTAGTATAGTTGTTGGTGTTGTGGGTTGATTAATTACATTTGAAGAATTGTAGGATAATTTACAGGAGGATTATTAGTATATGTTGACAGTAACAATTTTACTTGATTCAGTTGAGAAAGTTCAAAGATTTGTGAGCAAAATAAGCAGATATTCGTGTGGATTCGATGTCGAATGTGGCAATAGCTGTGTTGATGGTAAGTCTCTTGTTGGATTATTCAGCCTTGATATAAGCAGACCACTCCAGCTGACAGTTAATGGCGGCGAGAGTGAGATTGAAGATGTGTTAAGAGATATTAACGAATTTATGCAGTATTAAGGAAGCAGAATTTCTTGGACTGGAATGGAGAAAGAATTGAAGAAGATACTAAGTATATTAATTGCAATGATGTTATCAGTGTCTTTAATGGCCTGTGGAAAAGCTGCTGACAGCCAGACACAGACTAAAGAAGAGGATAATCTTTTATCAGGAAAACATCACGTTACAATTACAGTGCAGGATTATGGTGATATTAATGTGGAATTAGATGCTGACGTGGCACCTATTACAGTGACTAATTTTATTAATCTTGCTAATGATGGATTTTATGATGGACTTACATTTCATAGAATAATCAAAGGTTTTATGATACAGGGTGGTGATCCACTTGGCAATGGAACAGGTGGCTCGGATAATAAGATAAAGGGCGAGTTCAGCAATAATGGAATTGAGAATAATCTCTCGCATACAAGAGGAGCAATCTCAATGGCACGTTCAAGTAATAATGACAGTGCAAGTTCACAGTTCTTTATAGTTCATAAAGACAGTACATACCTTGATGGTAATTATGCCTGTTTTGGTTATGTAACAGATGGTATGGATATTGTAGATAAGATATGTGCCAATGTTAAGGCAACAGATGACAATGGTACGGTTGCTAAGAATAACCAGCCGGTTATAACTAAGATAGCAGTTATTGATTAGGAATAATATCGGATTATAGAAATAACAATGGATTGTAATAACCAGAGTTATAGATTTGGGTAACAATTGTAATAACCTGTGTTACAGGTCTTGATTACAATTGTAAATATGAAATGTAAAAAAGGTGTGATAGGAATTAATCTTATCACACCTTTAAAAATATTAATTAATGCGGAAAATGGGACTTGAACCCACACGTGGTAACCCACACAAGAATCTGAATCTTGCTCGTCTGCCATTCCGACATTTCCGCTAACTATGTTATTGTATTCTAAGGCAGGGATTTTGTCAAGGCATAAAGAAGTACTAGTTAGCAGACACACTTAATTTAAAAAAGATTAAAAATCAATAGTAAGAATTTGAAGATAGATTTAATATTATTTTTAAAAAGTGACAGTTATACAACAAAATTAAAGACGAATTAAAAAATAATAGAAAAAATTGTAAAAAGCTGTTGACAAAGTGTTACGCAGATGATAATATAATCAAGTCGTTGGGAAACAGCGATTAACTAAATAAGCAGTCGTGGCGGAATTGGCATACGCGCTAGACTAAGGATCTAGTCCATATTGCTTGGGTGCGGGTTCAAGTCCCGCCGACTGCACTTTATTGAGGGAAGCTGGTCAGGCTTCCCTTTTTCTATATCAATATATAGATATAGAAAGTAAATATGTATGCAGATTGTGATTATGAAAATATCTGTTTATGCAAAGGCATCAGTGTCTTATATAAAAGGTTAAGTGTATTTATAGGAAAATAATAATATATTACACAGAATATTAATTGGTAAAATATAAAAAATGATAAATAAGGAAATAAGGATATTATGAAAAAAGTATTGACAATAGCGGGAAGTGATTGTAGCGGAGGTGCTGGAATACAGGCGGATTTAAAGACATTTGCCGCACACGGTGTATATGGAATGAGTGTTATTACATCACTTACAGCACAGAATACAACGGGCGTATATGGAATAATGAATTGTAAGAAAGGCTTTACAGCAAGCCAGATAGATGCGGTATTTGAGGATATAAGACCAGATGCGGTAAAGATTGGAATGGTGTCTGAACCATACATAGTAGAGGAGATAGCAGAAGAATTAAGAAAATACAAAGCGGTTAATATTGTGTTAGATCCGGTTATGGTGTCAACAAGTGGTAAGAAGCTCATCACTAAAGAAGCAGAGGAAGTGCTTATTAAGAAGCTTATGCCGCTTGCAACAGTTATAACACCTAATATTCCAGAAGCTGAAAGTCTGTCAGGCATAACTATTAATGACAGATATGATATGGAAAAAGCGGCAGAAATCATCTATAAAAAGATAAATATTAATGATGAAGGACCGGCAGTTCTTGTAAAAGGCGGACATTCCATTAATTGTGCTAATGATTATCTGTATACAGAGATTGGAACAAGCTGGTTTGAGGCAGAAAGAGTAGATAATCCTAATACACACGGAACAGGCTGTACGCTGTCATCTGCTATTGCATGTAATATAGCAGAAGGGTATAGTGTTAAGGAGTCGGTTGCAAGGGCGAAGGAATACATAACAGGTGCTCTTAAGGCTGGACTTAACATAGGTAAGGGAAGTGGACCTCTTAATCATATGTATGTGCTTGATAAGTAAAATGGTGTGGATAGGAGATTGATAATGGATAGTTTTATATATAGTATTAATGCAACAGTTCCTATATTTCTTGTGATGATTATAGGGTGGTTTATTAAACAGATAGGCCTTATTGATGACCATTTTGCCAATGTTGCTAACAGATATGTGTTTAAGGTGGCATTGCCAGCATTACTGTTCAGGGATTTGTCAAAGTCTGATTTTAAAGGTAAATTTGACCCGCAGTTTGTATTGTATTGCAGTATAGTAACAATACTTATGTTCTCATTAGTGTGGATAGCAACTGAGATATTAATGAAAGACGATACACAAAAGGGAGCGTTTGTGCAGGGTTCGTGCAGAAGCAGTGCAGCAATTCTTGGAATGGCATTTGTGCAGAATATGTATTCAGATACAGGAATGGCACCGCTTATGATTGTTGCAGCAGTTCCGTTATTTAATATATTTGCAGTCGTTGTACTTACATTTAAGGCACATCCGGCAGACAGCAGTGAAGCTGTTAAGGCTGGAAGAGGTAATAATATAAAAAAAGCATTTGTTAATATATTAAAAAATCCAATTATTATAGGTATAGTTCTTGGTTTTATATCATCAATGCTTAATATGAAGTATCCTGCAATTATTAATAAGACTATAGAAAGCCTTGCACAGACAGCAACACCTATAGCTTTAATATGCATTGGTGCAGGTTTTGAGGGGAGAAAAGCATTAAAGAAGATAAAGCCTACTATTATAGCAACATTTATTAAACTTATAGGACTTGCGGCAGTGTTTATTCCGGTTGCAGTATTTCTTGGCTTTAGAAATCAGGAGCTTGTGGCGGCTCTTATAATGCTTGCATCTCCTACTACAGTTACAAGCTATGTTATGGCAAAGAGTATGGATAATGATGAGGTATTATCATCAAGCATAATTGTTTTGACGACAGTATTATCAAGCATAACATTAACAGGCTGGATATTTATTTTAAGAGCATTAGGCTTGATATAAAGTTGTTGAAAATGTAATAGCTATATGTTATACTTCTAATAGTTATGAACAAAAAGGAGGTATTGTTGTGAAGCATATTAAGACAATCAGCAATCGCGTATTAAAGGATACAATGAAGCACGGTGGATGTGGCGAATGCCAGACATCATGTCAGTCAGCTTGTAAGACATCTTGCACAGTTGGTAACCAGAGCTGTGAGAATAAGAATAACTAATAATTAGTTAATTGGTTAGTGAAGGGTAAGAGAGTGCTAAAGCATTTTAGACACTCTCTTATTTCTGTTAAGACAGTTCATAGTTAGTGTATGTCTGATAGCTACAGGTATATTAGTTAACTGTGATTAAGAATAAATGGCTGTATACAGCCAATAGAAATTGAGGATAATTATGATACATCAGTATAAGAATAATGGATATAACATCGTGTTAGACGTAAATAGTGGTTCTGTACACGTTGTTGATGATATAGTATATGATATAATCGCACTTTATGAGAATTCAAGTGTTGATGAGATAGCAGATAAGCTTAAAGATAAATATAAGGAAGAAGATATCAGGGAAGCCTGTCAGGAGATAGAAGAATTAAAAGAAGAAGGACAGCTTTTCACAGAAGATATATATGAGCCATATATAGATTCATTTAAGGACAGACCTACAGTTGTTAAAGCTCTATGCCTTCATATTGCACACGACTGTAACCTTGCCTGCAGATATTGTTTTGCAGAAGAAGGTGAGTATCACGGAAGAAGAGCTCTTATGAGCTTTGAAGTTGGTAAGAAGGCATTGGATTTCCTTGTTGCTAATTCAGGCTCAAGAAGAAATCTTGAGGTTGACTTCTTTGGTGGTGAGCCAACAATGAATTTTGAAGTTGTAAAGCAGCTTGTAGAATATGGAAGAAGCCTTGAAGAAGAGCACAATAAGAAATTCCGTTTTACACTTACAACTAATGGTATACTTCTTAATGATGAGATACTTGATTTTGCCAATAAAGAGATGAGCAATATCGTATTAAGCATAGATGGACGTAAAGAGATTAATGATCTTATGCGACCAACAAGAAATAACCACGGAAGTTCATATGACATTATAATGCCTAAGTTTAAAAAGGTTGCTGAAAGCCGTAACCAGATGAATTATTATGTCAGAGGTACATTTACACATAACAATCTTGATTTTTCAGAAGATGTTCTTCACTTAGCAGACGAAGGTTTTGAGCAGATTTCGGTAGAGCCGGTTGTTGCACAGCCTACAGACTCTTATGCGATAAGAGAAGAAGACCTTCCAATTATATTTGAGCAGTATGATAAGCTTGCCAAGGAAATTATTAAGAGAAAGAAAGCAGGCAATGGGTTTAATTTCTTCCACTTTATGATTGATCTTAACGGTGGTCCTTGCGTGGCTAAGAGATTATCAGGCTGTGGCTCAGGATGTGAGTACCTTGCTGTTACTCCTTGGGGTGATTTCTATCCATGTCATCAGTTCGTAGGTAATGAAGAGTTCCTTATGGGTAATGTTGATGAAGGCATAACCCGTAATGATATAAGAGATGAATTCAAGAGTTGTAATGTATATTCAAAAGAAAAGTGTAAGAACTGTTTTGCCAAGTTCTACTGTAGTGGTGGGTGTGCCGCTAATTCTTACAACTTCCATGGTAACATCAATGATGCATATGATGTTGGCTGTGAGATGCAGAAGAAGAGAATTGAATGTGCAATTATGATAAGAGCTGCGATGGCAGAAGATTAAAAGGAATGTTGAAGGGAGTATTAATAGTAAAATGAAGTACAATTTAACTAAGAAGATAAGCTATAGCATTATTATTCTTGTATTGCTTGTAGGACTTTCGCTTACAGCTATATTCGGAATGAACGGCAAAGGCTATGGCAGTGCTAAGGACATCAACTTAGGTCTTGACCTTGCAGGTGGTGTCAGTATTACTTATGAGATTAAAGAAGATAACCCAAGTTCCCAGGATATAGAAGATACTATATATAAGCTTGAGAAACGTATCGAGGGAAGAAGTACAGAATCTCAGGTCTACAAAGAAGGCGAGAACAGAATTACAGTAGAAATTCCAGGTGTTACAGATGCTAATGAAATTCTTACAGAATTAGGAACACCAGGTTCACTTGAATTCCTTGATTACACAGGTTATACAGCGTGGTCACAGGGAGAGGATTATACACCACTTCTTACAGGTTCTGACGTAAAGACAGCACAGGCTTACACAGATACATCATCTAAAGACAGCACACCATATGGTGTATCGCTTACATTTACAGATGAAGGTGGAGATAAGTTCGCTGAGGCAACAGCTAACAATATAGGAAGCAGAATATACATAGTATATGATGGTTCGGTTGTAAGTTATCCAACAGTTAATCAGGCTATAACAGGTGGTAATGCTTCTATTACAGGTATGGAAACATTTGATGCGGCAGATAATCTTGCTACATACATAAGAATTGGATCTATTCCTCTTACACTTAATGAAGTAAGCTCTAATATCGTAGGTGCACAGTTAGGACACGATGCAATTCATACAAGTCTTATAGCAGCAGCTATTGGTTTTGCATTGTTATGTGTATTTATGATTGCTATATACAGAGTACCAGGTGTTGTTGCAACACTTTCGCTTATTATATACACAACATTAGTATTATTCCTTGTAAGTGTATATGATCTTACATTAACACTTCCGGGTATTGCCGGTATCATACTTGGTATTGGTATGGCGGTTGATGCCAATGTTATTATCTATACACGTATCAGGGAAGAGATAGCCGCAGGAAAGAGTGTTGAGAATTCTATTCTTGCAGGTTATAACAAAGCTACATCAGCTATCGTTGATGGTAACGTAACAACACTTATTGCAGCTATTGTACTTTATATATTCGGTACTGGTCCTGTTAAGGGATTTGCAACAACTCTTGCAGTAGGTAACATAGTTTCAATATTTACAGCACTTGTAATTACTAAAGTTATTATGAAGCTTCTTTATAACTTTGGTCTTACTAAGCCATCGATGTATGGAAAGACAACACATAGAAGAACTTATGATATTCTTTCAATTAAGAAATGGACTATTACGGTTTCAATTGTTCTTATTGTTATTGGTTTTATAACAATGGGAGTACAGAGTGCACTTGGTAACAGAGCACTTAATTTCAGCCTTGAATTTGTTGGCGGTTCAACAACAAGCTTTACATTTGACAAAGAATATTCACAGTCAGAGATAGAGAATGATATTATTCCTGTAATCAGGGATGCTGCAGGTATAACAGAAGTACAACAGCAGAAGGTTCAGAACTCAACTAAGGTTTCATTTAAGACAACAGACCTTTCACTTGAGCAAAGAGAAGCTGTTGAGGAAGCTGTAACAGCTAAGTTCCCTATTGAAGATGGTTCAATAGTTGAGACAGACACAATCAGCTCATCTGTCAGCAGTACTATGAAGAAGAATGCTATTTTTTCAGTAATTCTTGCTACAATAGCAATGCTTATATATATCTTTGCAAGATTCAGGGATATCAAATTCGCGCTTGCAGCTGTTATGGCTCTTTTACAGGATGTATTAGTAGTTATTACATTCTATGCAGTATTCAGAGTGCCAGTAGGTAACACATTTATTGCCTGTATGCTTACAATAGTAGGTTACTCAATTAATGGTACAATCATTATATTTGACCGTATCAGGGAAATGTTAAAGAGTGCTAACTCTAAGACTAATATTACAGAGCTTGTTAACTCAGCTATAACAAGTACATTAACAAGAAATATTAATACAACAATAACAACTCTTATTATGCTGGTTATGTTATACATACTCGGTGTAACATCAGTTAAGGAATTCTCACTTCCACTTATTGTTGGTATTATCGTAGGTTTCTACTCATCAGTATTCCTTACAAGTTCATTCTGGTATATGCTTGGTGGAAAGAACAGAGGAGTTATTGATGAAGCAGTTAATAAAAGAAAAAAAGCAGAAAGCATAGGTAAAGACGGAGCTCAGGTATAATAAATAATTAATATAATGGCTTTGTAAAGCAGTAAAATGGTGCATCATCAAACGATGCACCATTTTTAATACAAGCAATATTGCCATAAGAATGGAGAACAAACGTGAACAGCAAATGGATGGTATACGCCAAAAAAGCAGATTTTAAGCAGATAGCCTCTGAATACGGAATAGATCAGGTTCTTGCCCGTATAATAAGAAACAGGGATATATGCGGCAGTAAAGATATAGATATGTATCTTAATGGGAATCTTAACGATATACATAATCCTCATAGTATGAAAGATGCCGATAAATTTGTTGATATTATTACTAAGAAAATAGAGGAACATAAGCCTGTAAGAATAATCGGAGATTATGATATTGACGGAATATGTTCTATTTATATATTATTCTGCGGCTTAAAGGCGGCAGGAGCAGATGTGGATTATGTTGTACCGCATAGGATAAATGATGGTTATGGAATTAATGAGCATTTAATAGACAATGCAATCAATGAAGGGATTGATACAATTGTTACCTGTGATAATGGAATAGCTGCATATAATCAGGTCAGGTATGCAAAGGATAATGGAATTACAATGATAGTGACCGACCACCACGATGTTCCATTTGAGATAAAGGACGATAAAAAGGTATACATTGTACCTCCGGCAGATGCAGTTATTAACCCCAAACAGGCAGATTGTGATTATCCATTTAAGCTGTTATGTGGAGCAGGCGTTGCATATAAGCTTATAAGCCTGTTATATGACAGATTAGGGCTTGATAAGAAAGAGCTTGAAGATTATATTGAATTTATGGCAATAGCCACTGTAGGTGATATAGTCGACCTTATTGACGAGAACAGAATAGTAGTTAAATATGGCCTTAAGCATATTGCACATACAAAAAATACAGGGCTTAGGGCACTTATAGAGGAGTGCCAGCTTGATATTAATAATATAAGCTCATATCATATAGGCTTTGTAATAGGACCATGTCTTAACGCCAGTGGACGTCTTGATACAGCAAGACAGGCAATTGAACTTATGCTTTGCAAGGATAATGAAAAGGCACATAATATGGCAAAAGAGCTTATAGCCCTTAATAATGAAAGAAAGTCAATGACAGAGCAGGAGACGCATAAGGCAATAGAATTAGTAGAGAATACTGGTCTTCTTAAGGATAGAGTGCTTGTTATATATTTAAAGGACTGCCACGAGAGCATAGCTGGAATAATAGCAGGCAGAATTAAAGAAAGATATTACAGGCCTACATTTGTTATTACTAATGCTGAGGACGGGGCAAAAGGCTCAGGACGTTCAATCGAAGGCTATAATATGTACGAAGAGATTAATAAATGTAAAAATGTTCTCACTAAATATGGTGGACATCCTATGGCGGCTGGTTTATCATTAGCAATATCTGATATTGACATATTCAGAAAAATGCTGAATGATAATGCGATACTTACAGATGAGGATTTAATTCCTAAAATGTGGATTGATGTTCCAATGCCTGTATCGTATGCCAATATCCGGCTGGTTAACCAGTTAAGGCTGCTTGAACCATTCGGAAAGGGTAATGAAAAGCCGGTATTTGCAGATAGGAACTTATATGTAAAGACAGCTTCAGTTATTGGAAAGAATAAAAATGTTCTTAGATGCCAGTTAGAAACAGAGGACGGAACTTATGTACCTGCTGTACAGTTTGGAATTAATAATATAGATGATATTCCAAGGGCAGGAATGAGAATTTCTATAATATATTATCCGGATATCAATACATTTAACGGAATAATGTCATTACAGATAATTATAAAGGAATGGAAGGAAACAATATGAGAGAGAGAATGAGGAAACTGACAGCTGCTATTCTTATGCTTGTAATGGTCAGCGTAATGTTTACAGCCTGTGGCAGTAACAGCAGTGATAAGTCAGACAATGCAACACAGGAAAGTACAAGTGAGTATGTAAGCGAAGACATAAAAGTAGCTGCACTTAAAGGACCTACAGCTATCGGAATGGTTAAGCTTATGAGCGATAATGAGGATAATAAAACAGCCAATAATTACACATTTCAGATAGAGGCGGCGGCAGATGCATTTACAGCAGACCTTATAAAGGGCGATGTCCAGATTGCAGCTATGCCTTGTAATGCGGCGGCAACACTTTATAATAAGAGTAATGGCAAGGTATCTGTTGTAGGAATTAATACACTTGGCGTGTTATATATACTTGATAATAAGGGTGAGGTAACTAATGTAAGCGACCTTAAAGGACGTACAATATACACAACAGGTAAAGGAACTACACCTGAATATACATTAAGATACCTTTTAAATACCAACGGAATTGACCCTGATAAGGATGTACACATTGAATTTAAGTCAGAGGCTTCCGAGGTTGCGGCTATTATGGCATCAGCGAAGGAAGAAACTGTAGCTATGCTTCCACAGCCATTTGCTACAACAGTTCTTATGAATAATAAGGAAGCAAGAATAGCTCTTGATGTTACTAAGGAATGGGAAAATGTATCAAAGGACGGAAGTACAGTAGTAACAGGTGTAATAGTTGTCAATACAGAATATTACAATAACCATAAGGCTGTGGTTGACAAGTTCCTTGAGGAATATAAGCTTTCAGCAGATTATGTTAATGCAAATGTAGATGAGGTTTCAACACTTGTAGAAAAATATGGTATAACAAAAGCTGCAGTTGCAAAGCAGGCAATACCTAAATGCAACATAACAATAATAACAGGCAGTGATGCCAAAGACAAAATAAGCAAATATTTAAATGTTCTTTACGAAGCAAATCCAGCTTCAGTTGGTGGAAAGCTTCCAGAGGACAATTTCTACAAATAAAATATATAAGAATGATGCATAGTTAAAGCAGTAAAAGCGGTAAAAGCAGTAAAAAGGCAATTCATTAGCAGAAAAATCGGTAGATATGATAATTCTGTATGAATTGCCTTTTTTATTATAATTAATGTGAATGTCTGTTAATATATTCTGTCTTGTATTTAGAGTAAACAATCTTCTGGCTGTTATAAAGACTGTAGTAGCCAGAGAGCATATAACTTATTGCTACGCATATAATTACGAATTTCATTGAACCAGCACCAAACATTTCAATTGATAATATGAAAGAAGTGAGTGGGCAGTTAGTTACGCCACAGAATACGCTTACCATACCGCACGCGGCACATAAGCCGATTGGAAGTCCGAATACAGGAGCCAAAAAGCTTCCAAGAGTTGCACCGACAAAAAGTGTAGGGACAATCTCACCGCCTTTAAATCCACCACCTAATGTAATGGCTGTAAACAGCATTTTTAAAATAAAGACATACCACGAACAGCTTGTTATAAAGCTTGCCGCAATCATAGGAGCACCAGCACCAAGATAATCAGTAGTACCGGTTATATATCTTAAAATAATAACAAGCACACCAGCTATTATAATACGGATATATGGGTTGCTTAAGTATTCAGAATATATTTTGGCTGATGAATGAAGCATATAACAGAATACAATGCTTGCGAGGGCAAATATTACTGACATTATCATAAATCTTATTCCGGTAGATATGCTTAGTTCACATATTTCGCTTATTATAAACATAGTTGGTGTTATATTGAATAACCCAGCTACGCCGGAAGCAATAAGTGCGGATATAATACAGGGAACAAGTGCGGCGTAATACATAACCCCCACACTTATAACCTCCATAGAAAATATGGCTGCGGCTATAGGAGTTCCGAAAAGAGCAGAGAAACAGGCACTCATTCCGCACATAATCATAATTCTTGTATCTTTGTCGTCAAAATGTAATATTTTGGCGATAAAATTGCTTAAGGAGCCGCCAACCTGCAGGGCTGCACCTTCTCGTCCTGCTGAACCACCGCAAAGATGTGTAAGCAGTGTTGATATTATAATAAGAGGAGCAACACGGACAGGAACTTCTGCATTGGACTGGATTGCTGTTATTACAAGATTAGTTCCTGTATTCTTGTCTTCGTGCGTAAAATGGTACATAAGAACGATTATTATACCGGCAGCAGGAAGAAAGAATAAAGTGTAAGGGTGTTGGATCCGAAAGCTTGTTACATATTGTAAAGCTTTATAAAATAATGCTCCGATAAGTCCTATAAAGCTTCCTGTAAATAAAGAGCAGAGAAGCCATTTGATAAGTGTTAAGGCTGCCATTCTTGCTCTTTGAAGTGTTTCAAGAGTAATATCAGGACTTATATCTAATATATCAGAGAGTTTTTTCATCAGGTTATCCTCTTTTCTTAGAGTGTTCACGTTAGTCGAACTTCTTTTTACTCATATTGCTGTTGTGATATTCAGGGTTATTAGTTACATCTTCTGTAAAAAACTCTGGCATAATGTAATTGTCAGCTTCTTCTATAGTGTTAAATTCAACTTCTGCAATAACAGTGCCGTTGAATGCTCCTTCAAATATGTCAAGTTCAATAGTGTATCCGTTACCATCTGGAATTTCATAACGCTTTTTGGTTATTATATTACCGTCAGCTTTTTTAATCAAATGTTCATACGAGTCTTTGGTGAGTGGAAGATTGTATTCTTCACGTGCTATCATACCACTGCCTTTGTAAGTAAGATAATAATCATCATTATCACGTCTTACCCTAACTACAGGTTTAGTTGAAAGATAACCCTGTTCAATATATCTGCAATTATAATTGTCCAGATTATCTGGCAATTGTGCAACTAAGAATTTACGTTCTATTTCCATAGTGTGTCTCCGTTTTCTGAATTTCATTGATAATATTTATATGTATCTATAAATACATATAAAAAAGACTGTCACCTAAGTGACAGTCGCAATATCCACTATCGAATATTAATTATTTAGCTGAGTTAACAGTATCCTTTAAAGCCTTACCAGCCTTAAACTTAGGTGCCTTAGAAGCAGGAATTTCAATAGCCTTACCTGTCTGAGGATTCTGACCTGTTCTAGCAGCTCTTTCAGCAACTTCGAAAGTACCGAAACCAACTAACTGAATCTTGTCACCATTCTTTAACTGTTCAGCAACAGTTTCTGTGAAAGCCTTTAAAGCCTTCTCAGCATCCTTCTTTGAAAGTTCAGCCTTCTCTGCGATTGCAGCAACTAACTCTGTCTTATTCATAATAAACTACATCCTCCTTAAATGAAATAAGTAATAATAAGTATAGGTTATTTATACTCCATATAGGTAATTTTGTCAATAAAAAACGCTTAAGAATTGCCTTATTTCGGCATTTTTCGCTGTTTTTGGTATTGGAATTATAATGTTAATTCCCCCCATTTATCATATAGCTCATCAAGCTCTTTGCTAAGAGCTTCCTTCCTGGTGTGTATTTCCATAAGTTTGGCAGTATCACTGCTTATGGCAGGGTCGGCGTACATATTATCAAGTTCCTCAATCTCAGCCTCAATTAAAGCCATGCGTTCTTCAGTACGCTTGATTTCGTTTTTAATCTTCTTTTGCTGTGCCTGCTTTACCTTTTCTTCCTGCCAGTTAAGCTTTGAAATGGCTGAACTGCTGGATTTAGAAGTGTTATTGGTTATTGGTTTTGCTCCTAGTATATCCTTTTTTTCAAGATAATAGTCATAATTACCAATATAATTAACAACCGTTTTATTGGCAAGCTCAATAATTCTTGTTGCAGTAGAATTAATAAAGTATCTGTCGTGTGATACGAACAGGACAGTACCTGTGTAACTATTAAGTGCATTTTCAAGAATTTCCTTTGAAGTGATATCAAGGTGGTTAGTAGGCTCATCTAATATAAGGAAGTTGGCATTAGAGAGCATAAGTTTGGCTAATGATACACGTCCGCGCTCGCCACCGCTTAAGTCTTTTATATACTTAAATACATCTTCATTGGTGAATAAAAATGCTGCAAGGGTATTTCTTATCTGTGTATTATTAAGGTCTGGATAAGCATCCCTGATTTCATCAAAAATGGTCTTGTCAGGGTCAAGAACGTGGTGTTCCTGATCATAATAACCAATATTTACTTTAGCACCAAGATATATCGAGCCTGAATCGGCAGGTATAATTCCATTAATTAATTTTAATATTGTTGTCTTGCCTGTTCCGTTACTTCCGATAAGTGCTACGCGTTCACCACGTTTAATCTGGAAGCATATGTTATCAAAAAGAACAGTTCCGTCAAAACCTTTAGTAAGGTTGTCTACAGTAAGGACATCATTACCGCTTATTACATTAGGTTCAAGCTTAATATCCATTTTGTCGTTTAAAATTTCAGGCTTATCGACAAATTCCATCTTGTTAAGCATTTTTTCACGGCTTTCAGCTCTTTTAATAGATTTCTCACGGTTGAACTGCTTAAGCTTTGTTATAACCTCCTCCTGATGTTTGATTTCACGCTGCTGGTTAAGATATTCCTTTAGCTGCATATTGCGCAGGATAGCTTTCTTTGAAGCGTAATCAGTATAGTTGCCTGAGAATACAGTTGCATTGCCATTGTCTAACTCGATAATCTTGCTTACTATCTTGTCAAGGAAATATCTGTCGTGGGCAACTATAAGTACAGCACCACTGTAGTTAAGCAGATAGTTCTCCAGCCAGCTTATAGACTCCATATCAAGGTGGTTGGTAGGCTCGTCAAGAAGTATAATATCAGGCTTTGATAATAAAAGCCTGCCAAGTGCAACCCGTGTCTTTTGTCCGCCTGATAAAGTATTAACATTAAGTGTGAAATCTTCTTCTGCAAAGCCAAGGCCTTTAAGAACACCAGTTATCTCGCTTTTGTAAGCGTAACCGTTGTTTAATTCAAACTCGTGGTTAAGGTCTGAATATTTCTTCATAAGTGTTTCAAGAGCTGTATCATCTGCTGATTTCATCTGGTTCTCAATACTTCTTAGCTGTGCTTCCATATCAAGGATATATTGCTTCACAGATAAAAGCTCATCATAAATGGTGTTGTCTGAATTAAGATTTTGCTGCTGTGAAAGATAACCTAAAGTCTTGTCCTTAGCTAACGTTACAAGTCCTGTGTCAGCAGGTTCAATTCCGGTTATAATCTTTAAAAGAGTAGACTTTCCAGCACCGTTGATACCAACGATAGCTGCTTTTTCGTGGTCTTCAATATTAAAAGAACAGGATTTGATAATAACATCTGTTCCAAAAGATTTACTTATATTATTACAGGAAAGAATCATAATAACAGTGTTCCTTTCTTTAAATTAATTAGTTGAATTATACTTGCTTTAAGAATAAATTGCAATTTTTTTGACTTATTTCTTCCTATAATGTATTATTAAAAAGTTAGACTAAGATAAGTGTATTAAATTTAAGAAATGAGGAAATGAATGAAATTTGACGAGTTAAATATTGATGAAAGAATATTAAGAGCTATTGAGGATATGGGATTTGAGGAAACTTCACCTATACAGACACAGGCAATTCCAGCTGTATGTGATGGTATTGATGTTGTCGGACAGGCACAGACAGGTACTGGTAAGACAGCGGCATACACAATTCCTATGCTTATGAAGATAGACCCACAGATAAAAAAGCCTCAGGCAATCGTACTCTGCCCTACAAGAGAGCTTGCTGTACAGGTGGCTGAGGAGATAAGAAAACTTGCCAAATATATGAGTGATATTAAAGTTCTTCCAGTATATGGCGGACAAGAGATAGTAAGACAGATAAAGTCATTAAAGACTGGCGTACAGATTATTGTTGGAACTCCTGGAAGAGTTATGGACCATATGAGACGAAAGACTGTTAAGTTTGATAATATTAATATGGTTATTCTTGATGAAGCTGATGAAATGCTTGATATGGGATTCAGGGAAGATATGGAAACAATTCTTACAGAAACACCAGAAGACAGACAGACAGTAATGTTCTCGGCTACTATGCCAAAGGCTATTATGGATATTGCAAGAAACTTCCAGAAAGATGCCAGAATTATAAAGGTAGTAAGAAAAGAACTTACAGTATCTAATATAGAACAGTTCTATTATGAGGTAAGACCTAAGAATAAGACAGAAGTATTGTGCAGGCTTATTGATATATACAATCCAAGACTTTCAGTAGTGTTCTGTAACACTAAAAGACAGGTTGATGAGCTTATATCAGAGCTTAAGGGCAGAGGTTATTTTGCTGATGGAATACATGGTGATATGAAACAGCAGCAGCGTGACAGGGTAATGGATGACTTTAGAAGCGGCAAGGTAGATATACTTATAGCAACTGATGTAGCAGCAAGAGGAATTGATGTTGATGATGTAGATATGGTATTTAACTATGACATTCCTCAGGATGAAGAATACTATGTTCACAGAATTGGAAGGACAGGACGTGCAGGAAGATCTGGAAAGGCACTTTCATTTATAAGCGGCAAGGAAGTGTATAAGTTAAAGGATATAGAGCGTTACTGCAAGACTAAGATACTTGCAAAGCCTGTTCCATCATTGGATGATGTTAAGAACACTAAGCTTGATAATATGTTTGATAAAATCAGACAGACAATCGAAGAGGGTGGACTTACAGATATGGTTAATCTTGTTGAAGAACACGTTAATCAGGAAGAATATACATCTATGGATATGGCAGCAGCACTTTTAAAAATGCTTATAGGTGATACCCTTGACAGAGAAGATGAAGTAGAAGAATTCCATTTTGATACAGATAGAGATGATTCAAGGATGGTAAGACTCTTTATTAATATTGGAAAAAAGGATAAAATAAAGCCAGCTAATATTCTTGGAGCTATTGCAGGTGAATCTGGTATGCCTGGTAAGCTTGTCGGTGCGATAGATATGATGGATAATTATACATTTGTTGATGTACCAGCTATACACGCAGAGAAAATTCTTAAGGCAATGAACGATAACGTACAGATTAAGGGACGCCGTGTTAATGTTGAGAAGGCTAACCAGTCAAGAGGCAAGGGCAGAGGAAAAGGCAAGCATAAGGACAAAGCAAGAAAGAATAAATAAATGAAAAAACAGGTGACATTAAGCAGTATAAACAGGGCAGAAGTATTAAGGTACTTAGGATACAAAGGAATAGGGGAAGATGAGACAATAAACAGTCTTATAGATGAATGTGAGGCAGAGGTCTTAAAAGCGGCAGTTCCAAGATATGTATACAGGGTAGTGGATGTGACACAGGTCGATGGGGGTGTAAGGCTTGAAGGGACTTCTGTTACATTAAAAGGAAACTCAATTAAAGAACATCTTAAAGGATGTAATAAAGCGGCACTTATAGCAGTGACAATCTCTGATGGAATAGACAGGATGTTAAGGGTAATGCAGGCATCAGACCTTGCCAAGGCTGTAATATCAGACAGTATGGCAAGTGCAGCAATTGAACAGGTATGTGATAAGGTTGAGGCTGTTATTAAAGAGGAACTTCCAGAGTATAACCAGACATTCAGGTTTGGAATAGGATATGGCGATCTGCCTTTGTCACAGCAGGGCGAATTCTTAAAAATACTAAATGCACCTAAGCTTATAGGGCTTAATATAGGAAAGACTGATATGATGACACCAACCAAGTCTGTAACAGCAGTTATTGGGCTTACAACCGGAGAGGTCAGTTCACAGAAAAAAGGATGTATGTCGTGTAACCTTAAAGGTACATGCAGATTCAGGGAAGCAGGAGGACATTGTAATGAATAAACTAAAAGAACTTTTACAAAAGGATTATGTAATTCTTGATGGTGGTATGGGTACTATGCTTCAGGCGGCAGGAATGAAGATGGGTGAAACACCAGAGATGCTTAATATTACAGAACCAGAACTTCTCATTTCCATACACGAGCAGTATCTAAAGGCAGGTGCAGACATAATATATGCCAATACATTTGGTGGCAACAGATATAAGCTTGAAGAATGTGGGCATTCAGTTGATGAACTTGTAACAGCGGGAATTAAAAATGCAAAGAAGGCGTGTGCCAATGTGAATCCACGAGCACTTGTAGCACTTGATGTAGGACCTATAGGACAGCTTCTAGAGCCAACAGGTACATTAAGCTTTGAGGAAGCTTATGAGATGTATGCTGAGATAGTCAAGGCTGGTGAGGCGGCAGGTGCAGATCTTGTTGTATTTGAGACAATGACAGATCTGTTAGATGTGAAAGCGGCAGTGCTTGCAGCAAAGGAGAATAGCCAGCTTCCAATAATGACGACTATGACATTTGAAGAAAATATGCGTACATTTACAGGATGTCAGATATCTTCATTTGCACTTACAATATCAGGACTTGGAGTTGATGCCTTAGGTGTCAACTGTTCACTTGGACCTAAGGAACTTGAGCCGGTTATTAAGGAACTTACAGGCTGGACTAATCTTCCGGTTATAGTAAAGCCTAATGCAGGACTTCCCGACCCTGTTACTAATGAATATAATGTGACAGCAGAGCAGTTTGCTGAATTTATGAAGGATTTAAGAAAGTATGGCATTAAAATATTCGGTGGTTGTTGTGGAACAACTCCTGAATTCATAAAGTGCTTATCAGATATGTTACATAAAGAAGGCAATTTAGCAAAAGAGCCAGTGAAAATGCCATCGGCTGTATGCTCAGCTACAAGCACAGTTATAGTTGACCAGCCAAGAGTTGTAGGAGAGAGAATTAACCCAACAGGTAAAAAGGTATTTAAGCAGGCACTCTTAGATAATGATATGGATTATATACTTGGACAGGCATTAGAACAGACTGGTGCGGGTGCTGATATTCTTGATGTCAATGTAGGACTTCCGGGAATTGATGAAAGACAGATGATGGTTGATACTGTGAAAGCACTTCAGTCGGTTGTGGATGTGCCTCTCCAGCTTGACTCAACTATACCTGAGGTTCTTGATGCTGCATTAAGAGTATATAATGGTAAGCCGATTGTCAATTCAGTTAATGGAGAAGAAGACTCTCTTAATAACATTCTGCCAATAGTTAAAAAATATGGTGCGGCAGTAATTGGCCTTGCTCTTGATAAAGATGGTATTCCTAAGAAAGCAGAAGACAGAGTTGCCATAGCAAGAAAGATTATGGACAGGGCAATAGCTATAGGAATTCCTAAAGAGGATATATATATAGACTGTCTTACACTTACAGCCTCAGCCGAACAGGAGGGGGTAATGGAAACGCTTAATGCACTTTATGAGGTTAAGCATACTCTTGGCTTAAGGACGGTGCTTGGTGTATCGAATATATCTTTCGGACTTCCTAACAGAGTGCTTGTCAATCACATTTTCTTAACAATGGCTATGCAGAATGGTCTTGATCTTGCGATTATTAACCCTAACATATATGAGATGATGGGTGCAGTAAGGGCATATAAGCTTCTTGCCAATATAGATAAGAATTCTGTTGATTATATTAAGGCTTATGCTTCAATGCCTAATATAAGCAAGATTAATCCAATGAATACAGCGGCAAATGCAGTACAGGGTGGTCAGACAGCACAGGCGGGTGGAAGTGTTAATCTTAAGGATAAGAAGGGCAGTTATACCTGTGATGACTTATTCTATGCAGTAGAGAAAGGTCTAAAAAATGAAGGTGCAGCAATAACAGAAGAACTTCTTGCAGGTATGGATTCTATGGACATTGTTAATAATGCCTTGATTCCTGCACTTGATAAGATAGGTGAGGAGTTCGAGAAGGGAACATTATTCCTGCCACAGCTTATAATGGCGG